>JGI10211J34971_10000930_pt1 | contig 24398 bp, 36 predicted proteins | sample Etolagsediment_FD_34971 | JGI IMG/M metagenome (IMG submission 34971)
TTTGTGTTTTCTTTCTTTTCTTTCTTTGTTAAATTTACCCATTTAAGATATTATTGATTTTTATATTTCTTTTTTCTGATTTTGTTTTATGGAACCACCATGTTCTTTCATATGCTCTTCTTAATTCTTTCCAAGTTGGATAAGAATCCCAAACACCATATATCAAATGGTAATCATGCCATTGAGCATCTCTTCTTATTTCTGATTCGAGATATTCGTTTTTCTTTAACTGATAATTTCTTTTGATAGGAGAATACTCAATTTCAACAGTTTGATCACATGGTATATAATCTAAGAAAACTGCTAATGTTGGATAATGTATTATACTATCTTGAAGATTCTCAAATAAGAATATCTGACCAGGTTTTCTCAATGAAAGATCCTTGGAATATGGCAAATGTCCTAATTCATTTTCTAAGGTTCCCTCATAATCAAAAAAGTTCCACTTATTGAAATGTTTTTGGAATTCTTCGTCATTTACAATTTTCAATACCTTATCTTTCATTCGAAATCTTGATTTGTTCTAAATTTCCCAAGTCCGATAGTATCAAATTCATCCATACCTGTTTTTTTAACAACACCCATCATTTTGAGAACATCATTGATAGGAGTTTTTGAATAATCAAAAACATCTGATTCATCATACTTCTTGACTCCATCAACATAAAGTTTGGCAGATTGCTCACCAGATCCTCCAAAATAATCTGTTTCGATCTTGGCTATTGTCTTTCCTTTTCTGAATTCTTTGAATTTTGGAATGTGAGTAGTTGCTAAGATACCTTCACCCATTTTGGTGAATTTTATATCCGAACTTTCACCTTCTGTTACGGATCTGATCTTTTCACCTCTTATTTCTTTTTTNTNNAATAGATAAACTTGTATTGAGTGCATTTAATTTATTTTTTACAAATATAACTATTTTTTCAATGCACAGAAACCTTTCACATGAATTTTAGAAGTTTCATCTTCATTTATATCAACTTCGCATGTGAAAGTAAAATCATACCCTGCATCCTTCAACACTTTTTGTATCTGATCGAATTTCTTTAAAAATCCAAGCTTTTCATACATACCATCGAAATTCGCAAATCCGCTGAAATGCTCAGTCTCAATGAATGCACTATCTGAACTGTTCATTATTTCCATCGTCATTCCAACAAGTATCGTTCTGTAANTCGATTCGTCACGAATTACTCCGAACTCACCGGTATGACTGAAGGTTTTAATACTGAAATCAGTAAGATCCTCGTCTATCATATCTTGAAAGATATCAGTTATCCTTTCTTTATGTTGAGCAATATCATCTTGTCTTTTCTTAGCTCTTTGCTTCTTTTGCGAATTTATCAATTTAGTGTGTATTTGTCTCATCATATTAAGATGATGTTTTGATAATTCAGGATCTGAATCTTCCATTTCAATATGTTTTTCTCTATGAAAGTCAAATTGTCTATTAAGGTCATCAACTGACATCTTAGAATAATCATATTTATACTTCCCATCCTTGATATTAAGGTATGGAAGAGATTCCTGATTCGATTCATTGAATTGTTTAAATGATTTCATGTTCTTGTTTTCTTTTTATCTATGAGATCAAGGATATAATCGGGAATATCATTCGTTTCTATGTATTCATCGAATGATCCTTTTGGAACCCATATGAAATATGTTTCAACATCCTGTTGGAATCTTGATCTCATCTTCATCATGTTAATGATCTGAAGGTCAGATGCATCGTATATGTCCACCTTCATCAATCTTTCAATATTCAATTGCTTCTTGAACAGACCTTGATCATTTTCTATGAACTCGTATGATGCATTGAAAACAAGACACTCATTTTCCTCATCGCGTTGTATTGTTTTCTCACCACGAGTTACTTTTTTACCTAACAGGTATATCACCTTTTGAATGTTCTTTTCTTCATCTTGTCTTTCAGATAATGAAATATAAGGCAATACTTTCTCATAACCACTTTTCACTATAAGGTCTTTGATCTTGCTATCCTCATCATTTGACATGAGAACTGATAAGATTCTGAAATTCAAAATTCTTTCATTTGATTTATCTGAAGCGAATTTGTCAAATATCTTTTTCAATATATCATCACTTGACCATATGTCACCTGTGACATCATAATAATCCGCCAGAAGATCGATGTCATTCGAGTCAAGTAATTTGTAGTATCTTGACATGAATCCATTTTTATCCTCCAAATAAATGTCATTTTTTGTTTCTTTCCAAATTTCTTCGATGATCTCAAGATTTGTTACACCATCCACCCAGACATCATTGATAAGACAATTCTGTATGAGTTGGTTGTATATTTTTTTGAATGTCCAGTGTGAACATTTATCAGTTATCTCTTTTAAGATACCGGTAACTCCTGGATTGCCTGATATATCATAGGATTTTGCATCTTCAGGAAGAAATTCAAAACTCATTAGATCATTATTTGATACATCAATATACCCATCTACAAATTCAAACTTAAAAGGCACTTTATCGATATCATCATTATACATTCTAACATCACCGATTGAATATATTTCTCCTTTGCGGACATTGATATTGGATTCTCTATTCCTTGACCTGAGGTAACTTACAAACTCATCTATTGTTTTGAACTCTTTTGCCATGTCATATATATAAAAAAACCGGATTGATTTTCAATCCGGTCTCTCATCTCAAAAAAAATCGATATCACTGAAGCATCTCTCTTGCAACCTGTGATACAACCTTTTTATCACAAGGAACATTTGAAAATTCTTTCATGATCTGTCCAATGTGTCCAACTCCACTGGAAATGAGTTGTGACACCTTTTCACGAATGGCCTCCTCTGACAATTCCTCAGGAAGATATTTAGATACAATGTTCAATTCCTCTCTGGTTGATTCATCATCTCTCACACTCAATGATTGCTCAAGATTCTTTTTGAATTTCTGTAGGATCTTCTCAACCTGGTCATCTGTCATCTCAACACCTGATTTCTCCTGTGTTTCAATCTCACCTTTGATGGTTGATAGCAATTGTTTTTTCAGAGTTTGCTTTGCTTTGAAAGCTGCCATGAAATCTTTTTTGATCTGTTCTTTAAGTGTCATTTTATATTGATTTTAAAATTGTTGCAAAATAAATGGAGAGTTGTGGAACTTCTGTTAAACTAGGTCTAAAGCCTAAAACCTTGAACTTGATGTTCGTTTAACTTTTGTGGTCTGACCACTTGGACTTTATCTTAAAAGACAAAAGAATATGAGCTACTCTAATGTCCCTTGGTTTGGCAATGTCCCGTTTTGCCGTATTCAACTCTCCATAATGGTTTCATCTTATTGATGTGTCATACCATCATAGACACATCAAGGTAAGCTATTCATATATAATTCAATTATATATTTTATCTAAATCATATATCATCTGTGAAAGTTACACTTACCATATACTAACACAAAAGACCTCTTTATTTTTTTATTATATCTATATTATAATATTATAATTGAAAGTAATCTCAAACCAGGGTTTATAAAAGAGATAAAAATTATTAACCAAGTTCTTTAAAGACACTTTCGGTGGGATTTTCACCCACATCCAAGAAAGGGATTCAGCCACGGGTTACATCACGTATAGTTTTATTTTATAAAACAACCCCGTTTTAATGCGACGGCCTATCTCAGTGTGAGAATTCCAAGTGTCTATTAATTGACTCTCAATTGTTATACAAATATATATATTAAAAGTTTACCACCAAAATTTTATTTTTATTTTTTTATATATAAGTGAAAACCGAGAACGGTTCAGATGTTGAAATAAATAAATTGGTTGTGATAAGCTCTGAAAACTTTGATAAGACAAAGGAAGAAGGTAAAAATGAACAATCCGAGGAATCTTAATTAAGTATATCTTTCATTTTTTTCATTCTGATATCTTTCAATATCATACTTGATACTACTTGAATATCATATGTGTCAAATAAACATGCTTGATGTGAATGGTCTAAAAATCCAACCATATCCTTGAATATGAAAAAACCATCACACATACCTATCATCATTATTTGACCGGTTGATTGATTTTCGGATGGTATCAAACTGTATCTTGGAAAATCGACCTCTAATATGACACCAGGTGATAGTAGAACTGATGAGAAATCTTTGTTTATACCTTCTCGTATAAGTTGTTTTATAAGACTTCGAGCCATTATACTACTTCTGTCCAAGAACTCAGATGTTACATCACCAAATTCAATATCAATTTTTCTCATTTCTTTTTACTTCTCTTTCTATGTCCTTTTCCTTAATTGAATTCCTCTTATCATACTTCTTTTTACCACGGCCAAGACCTATCTTCACTTTTATAAGTGTTCCTTTTGTGAATATTTCAAGAGGAATGATAGAAAGGTTCTTTGCCATCTGTGAGTGAGATATCTTTTCAATCTCCTTTTTATTCAAAAGAAGTATCCTATCCCGCTTCTCATCGTGATTGTCAAATGATGCATTCTCATATTTTGCAATACTGAGATTTCTAAGGATCACCTGATTCTCATTATCTATCAGAACATATGAGTCTGAGAATGATATCATCTTCATTCTAACGGATTTGACCTCGGATCCAACAAGTTTGATACCACAAACATATTCTTGTTCTATATCAAAGTCAAAATATGCTTTTTTATTTTTCAGTTTCATTGAGTATGTCATTCAATTTGATCTTTCTAAGTAATTTATCTGATTTTTCAAGATATTTCGGTGAGAAATTTCTGGATTTGATTATGTTGATATCTTCATCAATATCGAGCACATGATGTGAGTGATATAAAAGCTGCTCACCACCTAAAATATTATGCTTGCCAAAAGATGTATATTTATGTGAGAGAATTATGAACCTCCATTTTATTTCATCATTAATGAAAATAAGTTCAGATAATCGGTGCATCAGAGTTTTATGTTGATTTCTCGAATTAAGAGGCAAACCATCTGGTAGATGCAATGATGGTAGATCTATGACTATTGTTTTCTCATTACCAACTATCGATGATATCACAATAGATCGATTGAACTTTTTTTCATTCAGTTTCTCAAATATCTCATCGATATCCATATCCGAGAAAAATGTAGGATCATTGTAAAAATACTTGATAAAGCTGTTGACCTTTATTTCATATGATGAATTATAACTCATCGTTATTATCGAATGGTCGTTCAATATCTCTAAGAACTCATCCATTTAGACTAATCTTTAAGATTATCAATGATATTGATCAATTCACTTTTTTGAACAACACCCACTTTTCTCTCAACTTCTTGACCATCCTTATAAAATATGATCGTAGGAACATTTCTCACTTGTAGTTGTGTGATAGTTTCTCTGTTTTCCTCACCATTCATCTTTCCTATACTCACTTTTTCATCATTCTCGTAGTGATTTGAAACATCTTCTATGATAGGTCCTAGCATCTTACATGGTCCACACCAAGTTGTGAATACATCCACCAGAACTACTTTATTCTGGATGAATTCTGAGAAGTTATTATCTGTTACTGATTCTGCCATTTTAATTTATATTTTTCTATTATAATAGAAATCAATCAAGAAGTTTTTTTAATTTTTCTTTTCGTTTGTGACCTAAATCACTTATATGCTTCTCACAACATTGTGTATCAGGATGTGTTATGAGTGCAGAGTCCCCATGTAATTTACATATATACTCGTCCGAATATATTGTATCCATATGGAAGTATTCTCTAAAATGAGCACATGTTTCACATCTTTTTTTCATTCTAAGATTTTTTTAAGCTTTTGCTTTCTTAATAATTTCATCATTTCTTGTTGGTAACCCAAGGTTTTCTGAAGGTCTCTTCTGGTGTACCCTCTTACTTTGATCTCTGATTCTCCATACTCCTTAAAGACATACCTTTTTGCATTTATAAACCTGATACATTCGTATTTTTCCTTCTCAATTGGTAATTCTATGTCAATTTCTATTGTTGACTCAGAGATTATCATGTCTGTATCAATACATGTAACATCATGATAGTTATGTCTCACTGATTCCATTATCTCCCGTCCGATCTGTATGACCATGTTTCCCATTTTCATTCCTCTTTGATCCTCTCTATTGATACTGTGATATTTGTTCATCAGTTTTTTTCCAAAAAAAGAGTTCCTGTAATACTTACTGTCTATGTCATTTTGATCCATTAAGCTTCTCAATTCTTCAATAGATTCGTCGCCCAGTTCGAATATGTTATCATTCACATAAAGTATGAGGTTGGCGTAGAAGTTTTTAAAGCTCAGAACATTTACATCAAAAATGTGTTTATTGATTTTTGATTCATTCAAATAATAAAATGATCCGTGAATTGATTCACTGTATTTGAAATTTTCTTTTATTTTATCAAGCATCATTCTAACATTTTACTTGACTTTTATCCATTTATTATCTATTTGTTTAAAATCATCAGACTGTTTAAGAACTTCTATATCAATCGGATCTTTCATAATTTTTCCATCAGCTTCATATTCAACATATTCGACATCATCTACATGAACAAGTCCTTGCTGATAATTCGACATCACATAATTGTGTGATTCTGATTCCGGTATTCTTTCACCATTTACATCTTTCATATTCGATTGCACCAATACGGTACCATCTGTTTCTTGAAACACATAATATTTTCCATCTGATGGTATGAAATTACTAAGTTGATTTTTCTGACCATGGCAGAGAGTGTCAATGTAAGGAACCATATAAGGATTATCTATATCAAGCCACTCATCAAGATCGATTTTTATCTCACATTTCATATTCAGAAATGTTTGTGTTCCATCAGGCATTGTTATTTTTTCGAATGGGCCTGTTTTATTATCGCTCTTGTACAACACTTTATTTTCCTTGGACCATCTCTGAAACCTGTATAGGTCTTTTGTATCAATGTAATACACACGATCCATGAAATTGTATTTTTTGGATTTGCCGGATAAAGTTCCTGACCTATCAATAACCTCAACTTCCCAAATAAGCGCTCTTGCACATATCTTTTCATTCTGTTTCAAAGTAAGTAACATGACAGGACACCCAAGAAAGAATTCCAATTCATAAAATCGATCATTCATGCATGAATTGTGCAACTCACTTGATCCCGCTTCAACAAAATTTTCAGTATCATAACCTATTTTGATATCAACTCCTCGATATATCTCGAAATATTTTGAATCTTCTCGATTCTGTGATTCATATGCCTTTGAGAACTTTTCAACTTCTTGGTCATTGATATCAGCACCTAATATTTTTTTAAGGAATTTTCCTATCCTCATCTTGGATCTTTGTTCATTGTAAATTTTAGATCCAGAATAGACCAAAGGTGATATATTAAGACCTAATAGGACAAAATCAGTTGTATTGAACTTTTGTGATATTTTATCTGCAGTTGTGAATTCAACCATGTTCGGATCATCTGATAGGTCGATCAAAGAAATATCCGACCTGAAATCGATTGTTCTATCAAGTAATTTATTGGCAACATCTGTTCCGATCAACTCATCTATTTTTCTTATTGTTTTTCCGAAATCTATTGAGAAAACAAATGGAACCTTCACATATTTCGACTCATTTATGAACTGGTAATAATCGAAAATTTTTTTCATGAAATATATATAAAATCACATTTTCTATTTTTAGAATAATATATATACATTAAAATTAAATCTTTTATTATGAAACACCTCACTAAATTTGAAAAATTCTATGTAGAACCAGAATTTGAAGACGAATACGAAGAAGAGGATGAAATATCCGAACTTGAAGAAGAAGGTTGTGATACCTGTGAGTCTGAGGCATCAGAAGTTGTCGAGGTTGATGAAAAGAAAAAGAACGAAGTATCGTACGAAAAATCAGGATTGAAAAATCCAAAAAAAGCTGACCTCGATAAGAACAAGAAAATCTCTAAGTATGAGAAATCAAGAGGAAAAGCGATCGAAGATTCAATGGAAGATAAAGAAGAAGGAAAATCAAAAGGATTAACTGCAAAACAAAAGAAGCTTCCAGAAGGATTGAGAAAGGCAATTGAGAAAAAGAAGAAGAATGAATCCAGTATAGTTCGATTCGATAGCTTCAAATGATCAAACTTTTGTTTTGATATTGACCGATCTTATTGCATTTTGAAACCATTTCGGTAAAAAATGTGAACTGAATCTCATTACATCACCGAATCCTCCATCTATTATAATTGTATCGGCATGATCATCCACTGATCTTACAGCTCTTCCGGTCATTTGTATCAAGCCGGACACGGTTCTCCATATGTACCAATCAGGTTTCATTTTTTGACGCATCTTGTTCTTTTTAGATGCGAGTGTAGGATATGGAACCTTTGCAATGATCTGAAATCTTGCCTTATCATCATCGAAGCTTACACCGGTATCCATTGATGGTGAGACAATCACTGACGGCTTAGTAGAGTCATAATGTTCGTTCAGGACCTGATCTTTATTTGATGAATCATGGAACATCAATCTATCATCCTTGACTGAATCCTCGATCCATTTTGACAATTCAAAGGAATTTGTGTGGATGATCCCCTTCTTATCATTGTACTTTTTCAGTATCTTATGTATATATGGTATGTAATTCTTGAATGTTGTTTCTTTTTGTTTATATGACATTTTACCAAGCGGCATATAAAATATAGGTCTTTTACTTACTTCAAATGGTGAATTGATCGAGTAATATACTGACCGATCAACATCGAGGCCATTTATTTCACAGAAAAGAGATTTGTTCAATATTGTTCCTGACATGAGAAAGACCATATCGTATTTTGAGAAAACATATTTATCAAGATATTCATAGGCCCATATCGGCTCAAGTGAAAGTTCAACCTTCTTGGTCTTTTCATTCCAATTTGATTCCAATATCCAATTGTCAGGATCATTCTCATACTCTTTTAAAAATATCTCGATCTTTGATCTCAACTGATCAAGGTCAGATATGAGATTCATCATTTTCACATCACTGTTCGGACCTTTTTCCAGTATCACTGATAATTTAACACTTCTTTTATCTTTTGTGATGCTTCGTGATCTGCCCATCATTGATCGTGTAATGTCATTCATTGAATTTGAAATTGTTTTTTCAAGCTTCTTCAAGAATTTGATATATTCTGATATCGTCTTGACCGACTTCAACTCACTTAGCATTTTCCTCTCATCGGTGAGTTTCATCTTTTTAATGGTTTTCTCAGTTATCTTTACTGATATGAAATTACTCATGACCTCATCAAATGAATGAGCCTCATCGACTATAAGAACAGATGCTGCTCTATTTTCCAACACCTTTGGTATGTAAAGTGCATAAAGTACATAAAGATAAAAGTTGGTCAATGAAATTTTACCATTTATGAATGACTCTCTTGCATACTGATAAGGACAATCATCACATTTCGTCTTATTCAATTTATTGAACTCTGCACCTTGCGCACAGGAACATCCATATTCTTTACATTCATAGTTATCCTTTCCTTTCAGGTCTTGAATTGAATTATAGGTCGATGAATATTGATCCTGCAATATCTTTGAATTCGTGATGACATCAACTCTTGCCATCCTGTTAACATTATCAAAATACCATTGTGATATCATCATAGCAAGATGTGACTTTCCCACACCTACTGGAAGATCCAAAAGATATATCTTATCCTGTGGATTTTTCTTATAATTTGAATCAATGAAATCCAAACACTCTTGTTGCTCTTTTCTTGGCTTATATTTATTTACATCTCTCCTTATTGACATGTGAATTATAGTTGGTTATTGTAGTTTGGTTTTAATATATAGAGTAACAAAATAAAATTGATAAATGATACACAAATTCAGTCAGTTCAATGAATCCAGTGACCTTAAAGATAAGGTAGAAATGAAAAGAAAGTTGCGTACACTCGTAAATGAAGCTATGTTGGATGTCGAGGATGAATTGACCGATTATGAGATAAAATACGAAAATCAAGAGCATCTCATTTTAGTGACACTTGATAAACAGATAGGTGAATCGAACATGTTCGCAAAATCTGTCAGTGATGTTGATAGAGTTATAAATCAAATGAGTAACAGCCTGAAAATAGTCGAACTCATAAAAGAAAGTATAGGCAAGATCGAAGATAATTTCGATAAGGTATGGGTAAATTTCGAAAACATGAATAAGATCGCTATCCTGTTCATTTTCGAAAAATGGTGGGATAAAGCATCGAATTCATTCTCTATTAAAGACAACACTTTGACACTCAATAAAAAGTTATTTACAGAATATCTTGAAAAAGAATTCAATTTGAAGGATATGTCTATCAATCACACTAAGAATCTGGATAGAAATCATTTAGTTATAACATCAGATAAAATCAAAAAAAGTATGATGAATAAACTATGGGAAGAATTAAAAGATATAACATGGGTCCGAAACCCAGGAGAAACCTTTCCAGTGTTCACTAGCAGGATCAGAAATCGGGTATTCATCGGCATATTCAGAACAAATGACTTGTCATCAATAGTTATCGAACTGACTAGCGCAATTGATGTTGAAATAATATGATTGAAATAATATGATGGACCTGAACAAAATAAAAAAAATGGGAGATTCCATGCTAAGACAACATGGACTGAGTGATTGGACATTCAAATTCGGTAACGATCGTGAAATGAAAGACAATCAGAAATTTTATTTTGCAAGATGTAACTATCGATATAAACAAATCATACTATCAAGAAAATTGACCAAGAATGAAACATCACTTGATAGAATAAAGAACACGATATTGCATGAGATAGCACACGCAATTGACTTCAATAATAGAGGTAAGAAATCAAACCATGATAGTAAGTGGCAACGAATTGCAAAAGAAATAGGTTGCAATGCAAAAGAATGCACACCACTTTCAAGTGTGAATATGGACAATGTTGCAAAATGGATAGCTGAGTGCAGAACATGTCATAAAAAGTTCTATAAGAACATAAAGCCAAAGAACAAATTATCATGTTCAAAGTGTGGTGGTGGTAAATTCAACGAAGATTACTTACTTGATTTCAAAATGAATCCAAAGGTGATAAGATTCTCTGAATATATCACAGAAGAAGTGTCAAGAGCTGACCTTTATCACGCACTTGAAGCAAAGTATGCTATCAATGCACTTGAATTGAACAGATTGGACTGCTATGGATTTCAAAGAACTTGGCCAGGTGGTAAAAGACTGAAAGATGACATGCCAGGATATGATGATTCTTGGTGGATGAGAGGAATATCACTTACAAGAGATGTTGAATATGCAAAAAAATGGCAATCAGTTGTTTTCATATTCGATCAAGACAAATTGAAACAGAAATATAAAATAGTACCATATAACTGGGGATATTCAATAGGTAGAGGATATGAACAGGGAATGAATATGAAACGAGAGCGTGAAGAATTTCTTATAACAAAAGTAATAAAACATTCACTGAAAGGAAGAAAATTTTTAAATGAAAGAGAAAAATCAGGAGGGTCAATTGAGCCACTTGATATATACTTGAAAGGATTTTTGATAAATCCAAAATATATGAAAGATGATCATTACAATTATCTGACACAACATGAATTATTTGCTGGATTCTATGAAAGATGATAAAACAATAAAAAAATACGAATCATTCAATAGATTCAAAGAGCTTGAATCAATATTATTGGAGCACGATGGTGATCAAGTGAATCAAGTTTTTGAAGAAGACATCGAACAATTGATCGGATCAGGTGATTTTTACGATTCAGATGATTATTCAGTCATATTGTATGAGATGGATCCATCAAAATGTCATAGAAATTCTGCAACATTCTATGAGAATTGGATGGATCAGAACAATTCACCAGATGAAATTTCATTGATGACAGGATGGGCCTTAGGTATTGATGATAGTGTATGGCGACAGCATTCATGGATATACTTCCCATATGATGGTGAGATAATTGAAACGACAATATTAAGAAAATCATATTATGGTATCGAATTGAAAGGCAGTAAATTGAGAGATTTTCTGTTTGACAACTATTAAAAAAATCAATTACATGGCTAGACGAAGAACCAAGAAACAAGAATTACAAGATGCTTTGAACGAAATGGAAGATATCAGAGCTGATGAAATGAGACAATTGATGAATCTGAATTTCAAGATCAATTGTAAGTTCAAGAACCAAAAGCAAAAACAATTGGCCAATACGATAAAAGAAAATAGAATAACATTCGTAACTGGAAGTCCAGGATCAGGAAAAACTTTCATTGCCTTGAAAACAGGATTGGAATTATTGAAGTCAGATGATTTTAGAATTGGAGATATGATGTTGACCACTCCTATAATTGAAGTTTCTCCAAAATCATTGGGTGCATTGCCTGGCGACCTTCAAGATAAGATAACCAATTATTTTGACCATTTCTATGATAACTTGGATAAGATGGTCGGAAGCAAAGTTAGAAAATTCTTAAAGGGAAGTAATGTTGTCAATGATAAGGTTGTTAATTTCATGAGAGGAACAACTTTTGGAAAATACGATGAGAACAATGAGCCTATCGGCACTTATTGTTTATTGGATGAAGCACAGAACCTTACTGTTTCTGAAATGAAAACTTTCATTTCAAGATTAGGTGAAAACTCAAAAATGGTAATATGTGGTGATCCAGAACAATGTGATATCAAATTAAATAAAAATGAAAAAAATGGACTCGTTGATGCCATAGAAAGATTCAAAGAGATGGATGGTGTCGGAATAGTTGAATTCACAGAAGATGACATTGTGCGGGATCCATTTTTGATCGATATAATGAAAAGATACAAAGTTTAAAACTTTATCTTTTCGATATCAAGATCACCGGTGATGAGTTTCAATTTATATTTTCTGAAATCTTTGATCACAGATGCCATGAACTCCTTTGTGTATGTGTGACCGACCAACCATTCTTTTTCATCTGACAACATTTCACAATAATCATGAACATATTTAATTTGATCTAAATTTACCCATGAGTAATATATGATGCATCTTGATTCAGCAAGTTTTTCTGGGGAATTCATGGTTATCACATTATTATCAGATTGATGTAAATATAATTGGCCATCTTCGGTGAGAACAAGTTCAGCTATCGACAGCTTGCCTTGTTTGAAATTATGAGATGTTGTTTTATCTCGATAATATCTGACCAAAGTAATAAAAAGAGGATAATCCTTCATAATACAAATATATGAAAATTTAATTTAATATATAGATAATATGAAGAATTTAGTGAGTTTTCAATTGTTTGAATCACATGATAGTGAGTATGACGATCTTATGGGTAAATTATTACACTTATATGGTTCGATTCCATTACCTAAGGAAAAATCATCACAAGTTATAAAAAGGATCATAATGAAAACAAAGGGTGAATTCTTTAAACTTGGGGAAAATATAGATCTAGATTATCAAGAAACACACGATAAGGTGAGATTTGCAGATTATTTTGACTCACTTATAAAACACCAGGATATCAGAGGACATAATTTTGAGGGGTTCTTATGTGGTGTTTATGGTGGCACATTGACCAAAAGGGGTAGTAAATACGATATCACCGTTAATGGTGAGAATATTTCAGTCAAATTTTACAGAGATGAAAACGAAAGAGTACAATTAGGATCATATGAATCAATACTTTCTGATTACAAAGATGAAATAGGTGGATATGAATCGCTTGGTAAGGTATTTCATTCAGATGATTATCAATTGAAAAAAGAAATATGGGATATCATATCAAAAGATGTTAATGGTTGGTTGATCGCACATCCCAACTCTGACGAGACCGAGATAATAATGCATTATTTCACAAAAGAACAAATGGGTAATTTCGTACTTACAGGCAATACGGTAGCTGGTAAAGGTGGTTGGATAAAACAGTATCAGCTTGCAATAAATTCCACATACACTGATAAACAAGTTCATAATATTTCAAGAGTGATACTTCCAAAAGTTTCGACAGAAGAACTCAGAAAATTGGCCAAGAATCCAGAGGAAACCAAATTTTCGACCGAAGTCTTCGGATATGTGGGAAATAAAATAAGACCTGATGTCATCAGATATATAATGAACAACCGAGAACAGGTTCTTAAAAATTTACAGAATTATGAGACATTTACTCGAATATAAAAGTTATTTCAATGAAGGTGATGTTGTATTGATAGAATATTGGTACAATAATATGATAACACCAGTGAAGATCATTGAAAAGGTGAAAAGAAAATATAAGGTATCTCACAATTGCGAAGATTCAAAAATAAAGAATGCACCAGATGAGTTAGTAAATGGTCGTGATATCATAGATCATTACAGAAAAAAATAGAACTACTGTATAAACAGCTAGCTGGTTATATACAAAAATAGAAATAGAAATAAAAATGAAGCATATCAGACACATATTTGAAAATGAAACAGATGATAACATCAGCAAGATATATGATGCTGCATATGAACTGATAGATGAGGTCGATGAGTTCACTGCAAAACTTCACAATAGATGGAAACAGCAGAGTTTATACTTGGTGGAATTCAAATATGAAATAAAAGGACATGTTCCAATGAATATCTATGAAAATCAAAATGAAATGCAAGAGATATACAAAGAATGTGATGTATTCTTTAAAAGGTTAAATGATATTGGATTCGAAGTTAGCTATTATCTTTTAGAAACAAAACAGCATAAAAATTTCAGCAGTATGGATGGAAAATTACAAATAAAAGTCACTCAATGACCCATTTTGCAAGTTTTCCTTCGGATATGAAATAAAGATCTCGATCTTCTATTTCTTCGAATGTTATAAGTTCCTTGATCTTCCAAAATAACATGTTCCTGTTCAATCCATAAAAATCCTTTGAAATAAGTCGGCCATCACTATCTATCTCACGCTCGATCCTGAATCCATCATAGTTTGAATTTTGAAAGATTTTCACACGATACTTTTCAAAATCAACATATGGTTCTATATTGGATTCATATTCATCATAACTTTCCAACTTTATGATTATCTCATCATTTCTCACTGCTTGAATATTCTCTGAATCCAATTTTCTTACAAGTTCTTGAACTATATGTCGTTGAACAAGTTGTTGTCTTTTAGGATTCAGATTACCAAAAATCACCTGTCTGAGATATTTTGAATGCTTGAATATCTCTGGTGAATTGAAATTACTTAACAACTCACTATAACTGGTTGGAATTTCACCTCTTTGGTCATACTTTTTCAGAGATTGGAAATTAGCAGACCTAAGGTCGATCGAAACATAAATACCATTGTCATATGAATAACTTTTATTCGTAGGAAGTCCTGATAGTTGATCGATCAACATTTCATTATAAGCATGTGTGTTTTTCAATTCATTGATGATCTCATTCGAAAGAATCATTCTAAGTTCGAAAAGGTCACCATATTTCAACTCATCCTCGTGATATATATCCACCAGTTCCTTGATATTGGAGTATCTTGATAGATTTGACAATTGATCTATATAATAGTCAAAATCACACTCTCTTGGTATCTTGATGTCAAAAAGTTTAAGAAATCCTTTTTTATCCTTTAAAGTATTCATTGATTATATTATTATGGTTAAAAGCAAAATCATACTCAGTTATGTGATCTTTTTCGACCCATGCAATATCGGTAACTTCTCCCGGATCAACAACACTAATATTGAAATCGACCAAACTATCCAATTCAATATGATAATGAAATGTGATGTTCTGTTTTTTACCGATAGGATGTGAGTTTATATGAACAGGACCATGTAACTCATGTTCGATATCCGGTAGATATATTCCGGATTCCTCATACACTTCTCTGTGAACAGCTTGTTCTATGGTTTCATTCCAATCAAGGTATCCACACGGCATGCACCATTTACCACTTTGTGTCATATCATCACCTCTTTTAACACACAATATTTTATTATCGTGATGTATAAGTGCAACCACAACACATGATCTGCTAATCCATCCAGAATCTGAATCAGATGTTACGAATCTATTTGGTCTGTTATTGAATTTTTTCATCTCTTATTGAATTGATTTGTGTATTTAGGCGGATCTTTGAAAATGAGACTATCCAATTTTAAAAAAGGTGATTTCAATTTTTGAAAAATATCTTTGAATGATTGCCATTTCACAACAGACTCTTTCTTACCAAGAATCGCATCGAGTCTCTTTCTACCAGAACTGCTGAGTTTTTTCTCGTCCTCTTTGAAGATATTCTGTAATTTTTCGTATGAAGACATTAGATATTGCTTTTGATTTCCTCACTGAAACTTAAAACTTGGTCAATAAGTGTTGGATTTGATACCTTCTTTATGATATCAATCAACTGTTCTCGCCCTTTTCTGTCCAAATTCGTATTTGCAAAAAACAATTCAAGTTCATAAAAAGTTTTCTCGTCAAGTATTTCCTTTAATTCGTCCATTTTATTTTATATTTTTTAAATAGTTTTTTTCTTTATCTGTAAGTCCTTCGAACCCAACTTGATTTATCTTATCCAAGATGTCATCAATGTTGAAACTTTCTTCCTTTTTTTGGTATGTACTGTACATTGAATCTAAATTATCCATTTGTTTTTTCATCATTGAATCAAGATATTCGCGGTCTATTTTTATACCACTCACAACAACATAATCTTCAATGTTTTCATGGAATCTATATTCGATCTCATCAATAAGGTCATCAACTACCGTTTCTTTTGGAAAGTATAATCTTACCTTTTTTGAGTTGGTCAATTCTTTATTATCAGAAATAATACTGACATATCTAGAAGTCTTATCATATATGATGTATTTTCCAACATGAGAGCCTTTCTTCAAGAATATGGTGATCGAATCACCGAGCCTACTGACAAATTTACCTTCACCTCCTTCAACTGATGTGAGTAAACTATCGAACAATATCTTGTTTTTTCTCACACCAAGATATTTAACAAGTTCTTGATATAGTATATTCATAATATATCCTACAACGGCACCAAATATGAAAATTAAGAATTCGATCATTTTATTTATATATAGTTTTTCTGATTTTTACCAACAACTCTTCTACATATTTTGTATCAACCAATTGTGGTAAAGTTGATTCTTTGAACAGGTTATCTACCTCTTTGATCTCACTTTCAACATGATCAATAAGAGTTTTCAGATCAACCTTTCCTCTTCTGATATCAAGTAGTTCATCAGCGTTTGGTCTCCTTACAATGATTCCTTTACCTTCGGCAATTTCTCTTGCCATATCCATCAGCCTACGACAGTGCATCATGTTCTTACCATCGATCATTTGTCCGTGACCTTTGACATCAACATATCTTGCCTCGTTTCTTTCTTCAAGCCATTTCTGATAAGATGAATAATCAATACAGTGTTTAGTATATCCATCTTTATTATATGAAACATACCCGATGAAATTCCTAGTCTGTGTCAGGTTCTTAGGAATAGATGAAAGTCTCAATTGATTTGATGATTCAAAAGCAATTCCTTTGAATCCAAAGTTTTTGATCTCACCATCAGTTTCTTCTTCTTTGAAATCATAGAAAAGAGCATAAGTATCTCGTGAATGTGGAACATTTGAAAGTCCACAGAATCTTTGATCCATTGCCTTTTCTTTTAGAAAATCAGAAAGTGGCATCGACTTTTCTCCTCTGTGAATATAACAAAAATCAAGTGGTGTTTTACGAGTTACTTTTTGTTTCTCCCAGTTTTGTTTCTTGTTCATACCACGAGCCTTACTGATCTGTTGTTTGGCGTAACCACCAAATGAATTAGCACATTGCTTAGTAATGAATTTCTCTTTATTTTTAAGAATTTCATCAAAGATAGGATGTTTATAGATGATACAATCCTCAGGTGTGTTGAGAAGTTCCAAAATGGTTGGATTGTTTTTTTCAAGAAGTTCAAGGAATCTACGGATCTCGTAAATAACAATATCATTAGTATCGTCATTGATCTGCTCTTTATAAGACATCCCATAAATGGAATCTTGGCTTTGTACAAAGACTCCTGAATAATCAACATCAGATGTTTCGATATTAGTTCCGTATGCGTGTGACCCACGAATAACGAGGTAAACAGGAATTGAACCTGGTGATTTTTCTTCAATAAGTTGAATTAGTTGTTCTTTCATATCACAAATATAAACATTTTTTCAATTCTTAATATAATCTTTAAGTTTCTTTATTCTTTTAAAAATAAAGTGGTGGATGTCAGCAAAAAGTGTTGGCCCTAAGGTCTGAGAACGGTCATGTTCTTGGACCTTTTTCTTTATGAAATAATTCCTTCTCACTAAAAAGATCCAATATATACAATTCCCGAAATTGTAAACATTTAAAATGATTCCTGACTCATCACTTATGAAAATTAGAGTGAACAAACTCAAAATAAAAATTGAAATAAGATACAACAGTAGTATATTATCGAATTTTTTTTCAAATTGGGATTGGTCGAACTTTTCTTTGTAATATGTGAATTTTTTAGAAAGAAGTGAGTTCAATTTTTTCTTTCTCGTTATTTTTTCATGGCAAGATGTGCAATATTTACCATTGAGTTTTGCATGGATCTCACCAGTTTTTTGATTGAAACTTATATCATATGAATCTTTTTTAACATAACAATGATGACACCTCGACATTGACCTCAATTCAGACAATACTCGAAGGTATCGATATTGAAATATGAAATGATATGATAATAGTGTGATTAAAAGTAATGATATCATTTTTGCCTTCTTATACATTCCGGTCCGAATCCTGACTCGATACTTTCAGGAACGGTCAATTTTCTGTTACATCGACCACATCTACCCTCGTGCCATACTTCAATGGACTCACTCAGTGAATCTGTATGCAATTTTCTAAGAACATAATCAAAAACTTTCACAGATTGCGCATTTGATGATATTTTACTTTTCACAGAATGTCTGTAATTTCCTTCTTTGAAAATTGATCCGATGAATGTGTATGTATCTGGCTGAGTCAAAACACTTACGAAGTAAATGTCGTTTGTCTTGTGTTTTCTCACTCGATATGTGAATCGGTTCTCAGTGATGTTGTTCTTAAAAGTAAATGTTGAATTACCACCGAAAATGAATTTTAGAGATTCGTGTCTATTAAGCTTGTTCGATTTCATAACACAAATATAAGTATTATTTTTTAATATATAAACTGAAAAATAAATAATTTCCTATGAAATACTTGAAACCTATAAATGAATTCTTTGACCTCAATAATGATTTCAACATAAATGCAGATGATATAAAGTCAACACTTGATGAATTATTTGATAAATGGCTTTTTCTCGATATCGAAATGAATAAAAAAGATGAGAACAACTTTACAATAGAGATATTCGATAAAGAGTTGGACGAAAAGCCAAATAATGACCTTGAACTTGAATTGAAAGAACTTGAAGAAAAGAAAGTTATCGAGCAATTGAAATCTGAACTTGAATTAAAAGGTCTTGATATGGGATCAGTAAACTATGATAGAGATAGAAACAGGATCATAATAAATGTTGAAAAGAAATGACACACTTACAGGACTTTTACGAATTCAACGAGAAGAAAGAGTACAACCAACCGCGAAAGAAAATGAAGAAAAGATGGTCGGTCAAGTATAAAAAGTCGATAAACTGTAATGATCCAAAGGGATTTTCACAGAAACAGTTCTGTAAGAGAAAGAAAAGAGGTGGTAGCTATAAAAGCTGAATCTCATCCCTGAGTATTGCAGCTTCCTCATACATCTCACGAGCCACATAAATATCCAAAACCACACTGAAACATTCTTTTTTAATTTCAGTTGGAAGGAATTCAGCAAAATATATGTCAAAATAATAGAATCTCTCAAGCATTATGTCTTGGTCCGTATCGGATGTCCATGTTTCATTTATGAGAATTCCATGATCATCCTCTTCAAAAGCAACTTCTGGATACAATTTGTATTTTTCAATGAGATCCTGCATAGGCAGATTTTGCATATCATCTTCAAACATTATCTTTCATATTTTTTTCTATGATGTGATACATGAGTATGGCATCATTGATGTCCTCATATGGTTTTGGAATTGTTTTTCTCTCAGTGATATCCTGTTTTATTGATTTTATATGACTGAACCAATCGGTATCAATTTCTTTATTCTCCAATATTGAAAAAAGCATTTCTCTTTTGGTGAATTTGCCACCGGCAATTCCTTGATTGTTTCTATAACTTGTCTTTATCTTCTTTTTCCTAACACCAACTATCTGTTCAAATGGTGGATATGTCAGTTTACAGCTTTCCAATTTCAATTGAGTTGGAGAGAAAACTATTATATCTTGAGTGACCTGATCGAATATTTTTTTTCTCAATAGTGTGGAAAAGGTAACAAGATCAAGTAGATCACCAACCTGTGCTCCGAAATTATAACCCTCTATAACACATTTGGTTTCTTCCATCACATCAATGTTCTCAATGATATCATCAACTATCATTTGAGTTATACTATCATAATCCATCAACTTGATTATCTCACCATCCGAATATCCATTGAATTTTCTATAACTGATGAATTTGTACTCACATAATTGTTCGGCCATCTTGAACCACTTAGATAGTCCATTTTTGGTCGTGGCATCTGTTTCCCTGCAATAATTGAATATCTTACCATTCACAACCATTGCAGTTGATATCAATGATGGGTCTATACTGATTATGTTCATAAAAAGAGATGTTTATTTTATATATCTCTATTATCACTTCCTCATTTTTTAAATTTCGACATAGATGGATCATTACTTATGACATAATTCATGTAATTTCCATACTTTTCAACAAGTCGATCATAGTCAATGACAATGGTTTTTCCATCAGAATCCTTGTCACGGTATCCACTTTGTTGCATTTCAACTCTTTTACGGTCTATCCAGTCCTGACAGATACTAAGAAGTTCGTATCTTTTGTCAGGAGAGTGCATTGATTTTATCATGCCGATCCAATCCATCACAATATCAAATCGCTTATTGAATCCGTTCTCGACAAGATATTCTGCAACTCCGATCTGGTCTTTTTCGAATGCTGTTCGCTGAGCTCTTCCGTCATCCATACCCCAAGTAGCACCATTCTCAATGAACACCTTGATGAGATCCAAATCACCTCGCTTGATGGCCTGTCGGATAGGAAGTCCTTTACCAAGGTCAGGATCCATTCCATTCTCAAGACAGAACTTGATAGCATCACGGTCATCCATCATCGGCCTGAATGCGTGTTTCGTCAACTCTGCACCATTGTTCAACATAAGTTTCAATATTTTGAACGATTTCACTTTGTTCACAGTTGCTGAAAACTCAGTCCTCAAATTCGGACTTGCCTCACTGTTCAACAAAAATTCCACTTTGTCATAATCATCTTCCTCAACTGCATTGTCCAGTGGAGCTCCGTTTTCAGCATTCACATCAGCACCATCTTCAACAACATATTGTTTCAATTGGTCAAGCGATATTCCTTTTTTCACGACATTTCTATTTGCACTGATCCTTCTCTTTTTCATTTCGATATCGTTTTCATCCATTGGTTGTAAGTAATACCACAATGATCCTTCTGGCAGACCATACTCATCTTCGAATTCTTTGAGATCTTGTTTCAGATACGGTTTGGCCTCATTGTCATTCTTATAGTGTGCAGCATATATTGACTGATTAGGTCCTATTGTGACACCTATCATACTCTTCCTATCAGATGTGGGTAAATTGAAATTCACAATAACATATTGTCTGTTATAAACAGTATCTCCACCAACATAATTGTTCCAATAGTATAGATCCTTAATACACCAAGCAGTGTTACCACACAGTTTCTTGGTTGCCTGGTAGGATTTGAGCTCCATCACAAGAATTCCATTTTCAACAAATAAAGCATCCGCACCGAATTTTCCGAATTTACGATTCACTTCTTTTATTGATTTCAGATATTTAGTGTATCCTGAATTTGCCTCAGCTTTTAGATGAGCCTCAGCAGCAACCAACATCTCTCTCACTGTGTTATATCGCTTTATCTTATCGAAGAATATTTTCTGTGATGCTTTTTGCGCTACCTTATCTATTTTACCAGAATCATCTTTTCCAAGTTCATCAAATGCTGATGCAACATCAACAAGTTTATCCTTCAAATATGGTGGCGCTTGTGCGTAATCTTCTTTGAGCACTGATGTGAACTCATTGATGAACTTCTTTGCCTTTCTATATCTTTCAATATCATCAAGATCATCAACCAATTGCTCAGAATTGTTTTTCACCTCAGGATCAATGTAATTTGAAATATTCCTTCTCAGTCGATTCAAAAGATCACCATTCTGTTTCAACCTTGACATTATTGTTTTGAGCATATCATCAGGAACCTGTTCAACCAACTTGAAATAAAGGAACATATATGTGTATCCTTGTTTTTTACCAACTATATCACGAATGACACCCATGGCAGATGACCTCTCAGCTGCTTTTAGTTCTTCCTCAGTGACCTCTATCTCTGAAACAGAATCTTTCGCTTTTTGAACTATCTCTTGGTCCATATCCTTTGGCTCGACAGGATATCCATCAGTATCGAGTATCACAAGACCTTCTTTATCGGTCTTATACTTACCATCTGATAAACTTACAATAGCCTTGTTAAGTTGATATGTATCTTTGGCCAATTTCTTTGCCTGAGCAACATTCTCATTTATCAATTTTTCACTCTTAAAATTATTGAATCTGAATAACTTCATTTTTTTGATTCCTTTATTTTTTGCACTTGTCTTTCAAAATATATTCTCATGTCGATCGACTCTTTCAAGTAAGGTCTTATTTTCTCGATCTCGCCGAAGTCTCCCGAATCAAGATACATATCGATCAACTCTTTCAATTCTGATTGTGACATATCCTTATACTCTTTCTCATCCGATTGTGAAGGAATCATCTGATCATCATCCCCGTCACTATCAAGATCGTATTCAACTTCTTTTTGTTGATATTCATCAAACATCTCATTGACCTGATCAACAAGGGATTGCACCATCTCAGTTGCACTATCACTTTCNTTTAGTATTTCAAGCATCAGATCCAAGAATGGCTGTGCATCCATCTGAACCATCAACCCGAAAACATAAAGTCTTGCATTCGGATATTTATCTGATCCGTCACATTTATTCACAACATCCCTCAATGCGGCAGCTATGTAAGGACCATATCGGAACTCTTCTGCCTCATCGGCAAAACTATCGGTTGCCATCTTGGCAGCCATCTTAGTTCTCTCATCTTTCATTACTTGCATACCACTCACAACAACCAATTGATAGATGCCCTTGACAATTTCATGTATCAACATGGCAAGATCAACCGCTCTTACGGTTATTTTACCTCTACCACCTTCAAGTTGGTCACTTATCTCATCACTCATATCACTTAAAGATTCACCTTGCTCAATTGATTTGAGTATATCCTCTGCACTTTGTGTCTGTTCATCACCATCCTCTTCATTATTATCATCCCAACCAACTTGAACTGTTCCTGCAATTCCTTCTGAGTTATCTGACATGTTCTTAGCAGTGAAATCTATTGACTGAGACCAGTTCATTTGAAGATGTATCTTCGACATCTCATCATATGTATTGAAAACGATCTGCCAATCATCACCGAATATTTCTTTCAAACCATCCTTTACAACATCACTATGCAATATCATTTTAGTGTTCAAACCTTCACCCTGTGAAATGGCATTCATCAACTTTACCTTGTCGATCTCTTTTTTCAATTCAGGTGATCTTAAAAAATCATCTATTGGGGTTTCATTCGAATCATTATCAGAACCCTCATCATTTTCAGATTCTTCCTCTGATTCTATTTTTTCTTTTTGTTCCTCCTCAGATTTTGGATCCTTTGGAGTCTCCTTGATATCTGGCATCTCCTCTGCAACTTTGAACATATCAACCATTTTGACATCAAGTGTAACATTATCCAATACATTTGGAAATTCAGATTTTACTGCTTCAATTGCAATTTCAGTCATTTTCGGGTAAACCTCATCTTTATCATATTTTCTGAAAATGGGCATGACATTTTGCATCATTCTATTCATTTTCTGAACAAGAGCCATTGTTTGAGGTCCAGGCAATTCCGTTCCAGGAGGTAGTGGTGGCATTCCAGGAGGTGGTGGCATTCCAGGAGGTGGTGTGAAACCAGGCTCATCCTTTCTAACACCAAGTTCTCTTTGCGCCTTCACATCGGTCTTTCTTATCCAATCCTCTGGTACACCCTCTGTCTTTGAAAGTTCTGCTTCTTTTATGAATTCTTGATAATTCTTCATTATTGTTTAATATATTTTTTCATATCTATTTC
>JGI10211J34971_10000932_pt1 | contig 24358 bp, 31 predicted proteins | sample Etolagsediment_FD_34971 | JGI IMG/M metagenome (IMG submission 34971)
CATCAAAACTCCTCTCATGTTGACACCATTCATACGCTCGCAGAGCGCTGCCTGCCTCTGACCATCGGTGATGATCCCAAAGCCACTCTGACACACAACCTGTCAGCGATGCACCATCGATCTGTCGCCCGCATCGTGATCTCTCACACCTGAGACCAGGTCTTGGTTTGCACAGATGTCGGCATGTCCAAGAGTCAAAAGAGATCAAGCGATGCACCATCGATCTGTCGCCCGCATCGTGATCTCTCACACCTGAGACCAGGTCTTGGTTTGCACAGATGTCGGCATGTCCAAGAGTCAAAAGAGACTTCACCGATTCGATCCGATATGCCACTATCAATCCATGGTTTCTATCACTCGTCTACTGATCTGTGCTTTTCTTCTCGGGTTCGTCGTTAGTCCGATGGCCGCAACGCATTCGATGCCGTCCGGTGATGATCATTTCAAATCAGGATCCGATTGCACCTCGTTCTGTGTCACCTCGGATCATCCGGCGACTCAAGCGTGTGATCAGTGTTTCGGACATGCGATGGCTCCAGTACCTCTGTTTGTCGGTGAACAAGGCCAATCCCAGGATTTGCTGGTTGATGTCATCGGTACTCCGACCATGAACCTTGAGCTCAACTTACCGCCTCCGAAAACAGCCTGAACACACTATCTCGTTTCACTGTTCATTGAGGTTTTATGATGAAATTCGTATCCCTAGGTTTATTGAGTGCCGCGACTCTTGCGGGTCTCGTCTTCTGGTCATCGTCCCAAGCGGAAATGACGTCCATCCCCTACAAAGACAATCCATCCATCACAGCTGGGAAAGCGGTCTATGAGGCTCACTGTGCCGCATGCCACGGTGACAAACTCCAAGGTCAAGCCAACTGGCAAATCCGCAGTGCAGAGGGCTATTTACCTGCTCCGCCGCACGATGAAACAGGTCACACCTGGCATCATCCTGACCAAATGTTGTTTGAATTCACCAAATATGGGCCTCAGAAATTCGCAGGCGCAGACTATCGTTCGATCATGCCAGCCTATGAGAATCGGTTATCGGATACAGAGATCTGGCAAGTCCTTGCTTACATCAAGGCACAATGGCCTGAATCCATTCAGACAAAGCACACCGAAGCATTTGCTCGGTGATCTCACCAACGGGGTGCATTGCACCCCGTTACTTCGCAGACGCCCACTAGAACCAGCGGAACATTCCGATTACCCCTGCAGTTGCATAGAAAAACTGCAATAACAAGATACCGCGATGCCCACCCAAATACGCCCAGAGTCCAATCGAAAAAGACGACACCAGAAGGAGTGTAAAGCCGATAAACTCAAGGCCCGTATTCGAGGCAACCAAGAGCGAATACACAATCGCGGTGATGACCCCAAACCACTCAAGCCATTGAGCGCTCGACCAAGTCGACAGCCAACGCATCAAGCACTCTCAACGCGGTTGGTCAGAGTCGGCATCGGACTCATGAAGAATGATGTCCCTGACGCTGTTTCCAGCCACCACCTTGACCTTTGTGTTCCTTCATCCGCATGCGCTCTTCCTTCGTCATTTTCAAGCGTTCGTTTCGACGTTCGAGCATCTCTTTTTGTTGCTCTGGAGACGCTTGTTCAAACCGCTCCTGAAATGCTTCAGACCTCTCAATCATCCGCTCATGCTCACGCACTTCATCCGCGGCGGCCCCAACAGCCAGCACTGAGATCATGACACCCAACATCACTTGCTTTTTCATACACACTCTCCTTGTAACAGAACAAAGTGTCACACAACCACCCAACCTCGTCTGTGCCAAAGTCACTCAAATCAAAGCATCGATTGAGCCAAGTCAAAACTCAAGCTAGTCTGAAATCGCATAACAATCAGAAGGACACACCATGAAAACACTACTCACGGGTCTCATGACCGCCTGCATGACTCTCTCTGCCTGGGCTGCCGATCATCAAATCGCATTCCACGTCGATCAAAATGACCCGCAAATTATGAATATGACACTCAATAACGTGCAAAACGCAGTGAACTATTACAAAGAGCAAGGCGACACCGTCACCATTGAGGTTGTGGCCTACGGCCCTGGTCTGACTATGTTCGTCGCCGACAAAAGCCCCGTTGCCGATCGAATCGAGCGGATGAGTCTCGATATCGACCAATTGGCCTTCAAGGCTTGTGGAAACACACACAAAAATATGAGCAAGAAAGCCGGCAAAGAGGTGAAATTACTGGATGCTGCTGAGATCACACCATCTGGCGTGATTCGCTTGATCGAACTGCAAGAACAAGGTTATGCCTACATCAGACCCTAATGGTTAGCGTTGCACGACCTGAAAACTAAACTCTCGATGGACATCGGCCAGTTGCTGCTGTTTCAGGTGTCCCATCGACAATCCATACACGCCCACACAATTCGTCCCAGGATGCGGATCGTAAAGGAGTCGGCTTTGCAGATCTGCGAAGATAAAACTCACCATCAGAGCGCCAGGATCAAAGCGTTCATAGATTTCGACAAACTGACCAGTCCCAGGCTCAAAATCAAATGTAAGCTCACATTTTAAAAAATGATCCGGTTCCCGAACGACGATACGATTCTGTCCGGCTTGCAGTGGAAGGTAGCGCGCACCACCGGCTTTAAACCAAGCGACAGGAGCTCCGTTGACGATGAATTCCGCATCCTGGTTTTCCCACAGCTTAAACCCGCTGGTGCGAAATACTAATAAGGAGTCATGGGGAGCGACCAAGGCCTCGTCTGTGGTTTTGACCTGAGCCTTTGAATAGCCATTTTTCACCGGTTCAAACGCACATCCGGTGATTCCGATCACCGACATCAAAGACAATGCTGTCACCAACTGTCTGAAGGACATGAAATCCATTCCAAAAATCAATCTGAAACAGACAGTTACATGAACTTCTTAAGAGATCAAGGATTTTTTCGAAAAAGCGGCGAAGAATCCGGCGTTCGAGATTGGACCTCATTGCTCAGCGACTGAGTTCAGCAAAGATCGACCGAGCATTGAGCCAACAACACGAAACGATTGGTCTTCGCAACACATCAGAACAGATGACAATCGATTCACATCCCTGCGACAATTTCGATCCGAAGACGTTTCATCAACACAAAGGATGTCGATGTACAGCTACTCGCTACAGATTCAAGGAATGACCTGCGGTGGATGTGCGGCCTCTGTCCAGCGAAAACTCGACGCCTTAGAGGACATCGTCAGTTGCGAGGTGAATTTCGCCACTGAAACCGCTCGGATCGAAAGCCAGGAAGCACTCAAACCCAAACAGCTCATCGATTGGATCCGTTCGTTTGGCTTCAGCGTTCAAACAGACCATCAGCGATTCCAAGCCACAGACGATCGATTTGATCAGGCAAGCCTTGATCTGATTCTCTCAACGCATCCAGAGGTGGTGTCCTACCAAATCAACAGCCCTTTGAAAACTCTCGACTACACCACGTTGCCGGATGCCAATGATCGGGATTTACAGAATCAGCTCACACACCAAGGACTGGTCAAAGCGACACATCAGGACGTCGCTATCGATCGAACATCGACGACTGACCGAACCCATGTGTGGATCAGTGGGATCTTAGCACTCCCCTTAGTGTTGCAAATGATCGGCATGTGGTTTGGCTCAAGCTGGCATCTCCCTGTAATCATTGAATGGGCACTAGCGACACCGATTCAGTTCTGGCTCGGCTATCGGTTTTATCAAGGTACTTGGGCTGCCTTAAAACGCGGTGAAGCGAATATGGACACCTTAGTGGCTCTCGGGACGACGGTGGCTTATTGCTACAGCATGTTTCAGTGGGCAACCCTCGGACAGGATGCGATCGGCCACCTGTATTTTGAGGCGTCTGCCGTAGTCATTACCTTGGTGCTGGTTGGTAAAGCCATCGAAGCGAAAGCCAAGCACAGTGCCTTGGAGTCGGTGGCTGCGCTATTTGCGCTCAAGCCGAAAACTGTCACCTGCCTGAGACGCGCGCAGGAAATTGAATTGAGTATCCAGGAACTGGTGTCAGGTGATGTTCTCATCATCAGAAGTGGCGAACGCATCGGAGCCGATGGAGTCATCATCAAAGGCGACGCCGAGATCGATGCCTCCGCGATGACCGGCGAATCGATCCCAGAATATAAAGTCACGGGGGATTCTGTGATATCTGGGACCTTGGTGGTCAACGGCACCATCCGCGTTAGTGCAGAACGGGTTGGTGACGCATCCACAGTCTCGCAAGTCGCTGCTCTGGTCAAAAATGCTCAGATGGGCAAAGCGCCGATCCAACAGTTAGTTGATCGCATCAGTCGTATCTTTGTCCCGACGGTACTTATCCTCGCGCTGCTGACACTGGGGATTTGGCTGTTTGTTGGTGAGACTCTGGAATATGCGTTGGTTGCTGCGATCAGCGTGTTGGTGATTGCTTGTCCATGCGCGTTGGGTCTGGCCACCCCAACCGCGCTGGTCGCAGGGACTGGTCTCGCCGCAAAGCACGGGATCCTGATCAAAGATATCCAAACCCTTGAAGCACTCCCAGATGTGGAAGTGATTGCCTTTGATAAAACCGGAACGCTCACCAAGGGTGAACCCAAAGTGACAACAACCGAACCCATGAGTTGTTCGTCTCAACAGTTGATCACGCGATTGGTTCAGGTTGCTCGTGAATCCACCCATCCCCTCGCGCAAGCCATCGTACGTGATCTCGGGCGCTCGGTACCTGCCGTGACCCCTGATGAAGCCGTGACGCGCGCTGGGCAAGGGATCTCTGTTCGGCTTCAAGGCGCGGAGTATCGCCTCGGTCATCTCGAATTCGTGACCTCCGCAGCCATGCGTCTTGAAACACCGGTGAAGGCCACCCGCAGCTATCTCAGTTGCGACGGTGAGTTGCTTGGGTTCGTGGAATTTTCAGATACCCTGCGAGACGAAGCAGAAGCCGTCATTCAAACACTCAAGAGCCTCGGAAAAACGACCCTGATGTTAACCGGGGACCATCTTGCTGTGGCCGACACCTTGGCTCACCGCCTTGGCATTGATCACGTCCATGCACAACTGACGCCGAACCAAAAAATCGAGATGATTCAGGCGTATCAGCAAGACGGTCGACAGATCGCCATGGTGGGTGATGGCATCAATGACGGCCCGGCACTCGCACAAGCCGACGTCGGCATCGCTATCGGAAGCGGTAACGAAATCGCCTTAAAATCCGCTCCTGTGGTTTTAATGCGGGCCGATTTACAACTCATACCGGCTGCGATCGAGTATGCGCGCCGGACCCGTCAAGTGATCAGGCAAAATCTGGGATGGGCGTTTGGCTACAACCTATTGTGCATTCCGCTTGCCATGTCAGGTCTACTCACACCCTCGATTGCAGGTGCCGCCATGGCCCTTTCCTCAGTGAGCGTGGTTGCCAATGCACTTCGCCTGAAATATTCCAATTAAGACTGCGGCTTCAGACTGACCGCGGCAAGCACCAATCCGATCATCATCAAGACACCGCCGATCGGTGTGATCGCCCCGAGAATCGGGAGATCCAACAGCACCAATAGATACAATGATCCGGAAAAAATGCACATGCCAGAGACTAACAGAGGAAAGACCCAACGAGCCTGAGACAGACGCGACAATCCGAGCCCGATCAACACCAAACTCAGCCAAGCCTGATAGCGCACAGCCGTCTCCCAGGTCACCAACCGCTCGTTGGTCACCATGGATTCAAGCCCATGAGCCCCAAATGCGCCCAAAGCGATGGCAAGCGCCAACAAGCACAAGCCACTGCGAGCCATCAGAAAAGCCATTCAATGATTCCCCATACCACGCCACCGAAGACCAAGATCAACAAACCAATCAGGATCAGCATGGTCTGGATCCAATCTTTGATCATGGCCTCCACTAAATCACGGGTTGTGGCAGTACCAAAGGCAAGCCAGCAGACCACCAAGGACACAGGGAAAAAGGCCAGCACTAACGCAGAGACTGCCGCGAACTCATAAAATCTGAGCGCGAGAAACGGATTTTTGGGAGGTAATTCATCAGCCATGATGAGAGTGTGCCATGTCTTTCGGCTAAGGTCTCAAGCGCAGGCTGACCAATCTCTTCCAAAGCCCCGAAAAATCCGTTAGCGTGTTGGCAAAGAAAGGATCTCTTCATGCNCCATCTGCTCACTTGCCTCGCTGTCCTCATGACTGTCACCGGTTGCCAGCTAACACCCCAGAAANCAGATCCTCTCGCTGTCCTTGAGACCATTGAAGGACCACAGATTATCATCGCAGAAACCAGTGCTGTGCTCTCTCAGTTTGCGTCGATGGATGTGTTCTTAAATGGTGAGTATGTCGGCAACACCGGTGATGTCCCTGTCATCATGGTGCCTGTGACTCAGACGGAGAACCATCTGGTAGCCCAAGGACTCTTCGCAGCCAGTTATGCCGACTTCGGGGAATTGAAATTCGACAGCGCGGATCAGAATCACCACTACATTTTGATCGACCCCTCAGTGACCAACCAGATTCAGATTCGAGAGGTCAATCGCGCTCAATGGATCGCGCTCAGTAAGTAGGTGAATGCGACCGATCAATCAGCCAAGGCATTAAGAAGTAGCCTGCAACAAATCCCCCCAAGTGGGCTTGCCAAGCGATTTGCCCACCCATGAATACATGCAGTAGCACATGAATCACGATTAAGCTCATCATCACTGACACTGCTGAACGCCCCGGACGACCGAGACGTTTCAGTTCACTGCGCGATGCCTGAAGCCACAACCCAATGAACGCAAAGACCACACCGGATGCGCCGACCATCGGGGCGGCTGTTGATTCCAACAAGCCAAAGGCCACTCCACTACTCACAGCGCCAAGCAGCATGGTCAACATGACTAACCGCAATCCAAAATACACAGCGAGTGTCTTGCCGAGTGCAATGAAGATCACAGCGTTCATCAATACATGGATGGTCCCCGCATGCAACAATGCATGCGTCAGCAACATGCTGTAGGACTGACCGGGAAACAACGCTTGATCAACAGCTCCCGGCGGAAATAAAAAGTCCCAAAATGCACCGTAAGAAATCATCAAACCACGCAGGTCAAGCACGCCAAACCATCCGCGATCAGACAACTGCGCAAGGCCTTCTAACATCAACATGAGACCTGTCAGCCACCACAGCGTTTTGGGTGTTGGCGGACCGCCAAAGACGGGGACCAATTGCATCGTTGTTGACTACCTCGACCATTCAAAGACCGAAAGTCTACAGGCTTGCCGAGACAATCGTTATGTAGAAAAACAGTTAGATTCCATTGCACTAAACATTAAAATTCATCAGTTTTGATGATGTTGTATCTCTGGAATTAATTACTTGGGAGGCCACTTCCGGAGGAAGTCTTCACAGTACGATTACGCTGCTGATCAGAAAGGCCCCTATCACAGCCACCCACGTTACCTTTGGTTAGACTTACATACTGTAATGAAGCCTTCAGAGGTTTTCTGAAATGCAGGCAACATAAGAATCAGATTGTTGTGGATCCACTGTCCGAGGCCGGCAATTGTGCACTATCTTATTGGCATCAATCAGTTGATCAGGTGTCAGTCGCTTCGCTATATCATCCCTCAACTTTCGGCTGGTTTCATGATTTCGATTGGCCGCCAAATTCGCCCAAAGATACGCTGTTGTGAGATTTGGCTGTACGCCTTGGCCTTTAAGATACATGATCGCAAGACTGAACGTTGCCAAGTTATGGTTCAATCGACTAGCCTCAATAAAAAGAGCATGAGCGGTTTCCCAATCCTGCTTGACTCCTTGGCCTTTTGCATAAAGCAGCCCGAGGTTAAACGATGCGTTCTCATTTCCCATCGATGCTGCAACTTGCCAATGGCTCAAAGCAGCAATAGTGTCTCCACTCCTAAACGCGCTAAGGCCTGCCTCAAAGATCTGTTGAGACTCCTTGGCGAGAGTTGGAAAACTCATAAATAGACAAAAAAGGCCGGTCAGTGATGTGCGTGTGATCACGCTTAAATTTTTTTTGATATTTGACATATGTTAGTTAATCCAACGAAAATCTTTCGGGGTAGTTGCAGCTTGGTGATGTCCGCAAGTTTGTTTGTGAGCAGATAACCTGCCAACAAATAGAAAATACCTGATTATTTATTCGAGTTTAACCTCTTGGAAGGCGTTGTTTACATGATGAGAAATATATTCGTAACTTTGGCGCTAGCTACGTCGACCCTTGTAAACGCATCTGATGAGGCTCAAGTTCAGAAGTACTTGATGTCGTTCAAGTGTCAATACTGTGATTTATCGGGTGTCGATTTTTCGGGGCGGCAGCTCGAAGGTTCAGATCTCATGAACGCCAATCTCTCCAGTTCCAATTTATCAGGGGCCAACCTTGAGCCCAGAAAACACGAAAAGAAAACGGTTGCAACAACACTTGATAGCGCAAATTTGCGGGGGACTGATTTGAGTCAGGCCAATCTGGCAAACGCAATCCTGACGAATGCCTATTTGCGGGAGACCAATCTTTCTGCAGCAAAACTCGTTGGAGCTAGTTTACGCGATGCGAACTTGAAGGGCGCTATCATAAAGGATGCTGATTTTACCGGGGCCGATCTCACTGGAGCGCGAGTGACGGAGTCGCAACTGGCTACAGCGATTACATGCGATACCACGGGTCCCACGGGGGAATTATTAAATGCTGGGTGCTAACTCGTCGCCCGGAGGTTATTGGGGCGGTCGCCAATTATTGGCACGACGAATAGCCGACTTGACCTCGTCTGCATTTAAGTCTCCAGCTATTTTTGTGGCGAGATCTCTTGCATCGGAGTCACCCCTTGAGCCAGCCAGTATTAGCCACTTAAGTGCTTCCGTTTTATCATCAGACACCCCACGTTGCTCGTATATTGCCTCACCAACATTAAACATCGCTGTAGCGAATCCTTTGTTAGCCGCCTCGATGTACCAACCAAGTGCATCTGAATCACTCTGTGCTACCGCCAATCCTTTTTCGTATGCGTAACCTAAATTATTCATGGCCACGACGTCGCCAAGCTCAGCGAGCCCTCGCCAATGCGCAACGGCAGTCTGGAAGTCCCCGCTGGTGTAAGCTTCTTCTGCAGATTGTAACGACCAATTATCAGCGGGAAGGCCGTAGACGCCACACAACATAAAATACCCAACGACCAATTTTGATAATATCTTCCGCATGCGCCTGGTTCCTCAGTCGGCTTTTCACATCGTACATCTCACAAAAAAGATTGGAAAGGAAGAAAAAGTTTGGGCCAGCCAAGAAACAAATGGGGCCCTTCTTGGCTAACTTAGCTCTTTTTTCTGCTTCGTTACATTGGCTGTGCGTGAATCCAAAAAGTACTTCGAGGGCCTTACACTATGACTCGCGCCCCGTCATTGTCTGCGTTTCGCAGGTTTCTTCAGAGGTCCGTAAAGTGTCGCTACAGAATTCTTAACGCGTAGAAAGTTTCACAAGACTTCTTTGCTGGCTGTGTCCTTATTTGAGTAAAAACTTACCAGCTTTTTTTAGCCACAAGATTACGCTTGTATTTTTTTTGCTGAGTGGTAACTTTTATTGGCAAGGTTGTAGCCAATGTCGCGGGAACGTCAACCTTTGATAACAATAAAAGTTCACGGAGAAGCGAAAATGAAAAAATTAGCTGTCATTGTCACGGCACTCGTTGTAAGTGCAGGGCTAACTGCAGATACGAAGTACGGAGACATGAAAACGGTCACCCAAGACATGCTGGACAGGGCAGCGTCTGACGGTAACAATTTCCTACACACGAACGGAAATTACGAGCAAACCCGTTATTATCCGAACAAGCAGATAAATACGTCTAACGTAAACACCCTGGCTCCTGCTTGGATCTTCCAAACTGAGATCGTGGATTCATTGGAGACAACTCCAATCATCGTTGACGGTGTGATGTACGTCACCACCTCATACAACCACGTCTACGCGCTTGACGCAAAAACCGGAGAACAACTCTGGCACTACAAGCAGAAGCTTGGACCAATTACCACCTACTGCTGCGGACCGAATAATCGCGGTGTGGCTGTATCTGGGGACAAAGTGTTCATGGCCACCCTTGACGCCAAGATGGTAGCCTTGGATGCGAAAACAGGTCGTCAAATCTGGGAAACAGAGCTGGCGGATCCAGAACTTGGTTATTCGGAGACAATGGCGCCAACCGTGGTCGGTAATAAAGTCCTGATCGGAACAAACGGTGGTGAGTATGGTATCCGCGGTTTTGTAAAGGCGTTAGACACGGATAGCGGAGAGGTTCTGTGGACGTTCCACACGACAGCCGAGAATTCGATAGGTACCTGGGAAACACACGACGCGACCGGCCGCGACATGCTGCGCGATATCAAGGCTGAAAAGGCTGCGTTGAAAGAGCTGGGCGATCCCTACGAAACTCTGGGCGGCGGCGTCTGGCAGAACCCAGCGGTTGATCTCGAAACCAATCGCGTTTATTTCGTGGTCGGAAATCCATCCCCAGATTTGGATGGCTCACTCCGCCCAGGTGATAATCTGTATACAAATTCTCTCGTTTCTGTGGATTTAGATAGTGGTAAGTACATCTGTCACTTCCAATACATAGCGCATGACGTTTGGGATCTGGATGCCGTGTCTCCCCCAGTGATCACCCCTGTCAAAAATAATGACGGAAAGATGGTCAAAGGGATTTTACATGGTGGAAAGACCGGTCATATTTATGCCCACGATGCGAGTGATTGTTCATTAATCAGGCACTCCGAGGCGATGGTTCCGCAAGAGGATATGTGGACTCTTCCAACAGCCGAAGGAGCCCGGATGCTTCCTGGTGCAAATGGCGGCGTAGAATGGTCTCCGCTGGCAATCGATCCAAACTTGGGTCTGAGCTACGCAATTAATCTCCACCAACCAATGACTTACCACGTAGAAAGCACGCCGTATCCGGCTGGCAAACTATGGCTTGGTGGTGCATTTAAGGTGATTCCAGGCGAAGAGCAGTGGGGTAACATTACTGCGATGGATTACCACACCGGTAAAATCCGTTGGAAAGTGAAGACTGAGCAACCCATGATTGGCGGAATTCTTGCGACAGCGGGCGGTCTAGTTTTTGCAGGTGAGGGTAACGGACAATTCAAGGCATATGACTCTGAAACCGGAGCCATGCTATGGAACTTCCAAGCCGGTGCGGGAGTAAATGCACCACCATCATCATACACTGTTGATGGCGATCAGTACATCGTAGTTGCTGCAGGCGGTAACGCTCAGCTGGGCTATAAATACGGGAATAATATTATTGCTTTCAAACTAGCAGGTAATTAATCCCTAAGATGACGCCCTCTAGCCTCCGAGCTAGAGGGCGTTAATTTTTTTGAGATTTCCATGCGACGAGATTGAGAAATGCGAGAATTGTTTTTCGGAGTGTTAGCGGCCACCTCCATTGCCTGGTCACCCTTGTCATTTTCTGATGAGATCAGCGTTATGGATGTTCTTGAGCAACAGCCTGATTACTCGACATTCGTAAGATACTTAAAAGTGTCGGGTTTAGACGAAAGTCTGGAGTTGCCGCTAGCCTGGAAGTGGACAATCTTTGCACCGACGAACGGCGCTTTCGAAAATTTGAATAGTGACATGCGTAAAGGGTTCGAAGGCGACAAGCAGCTCCTGAAGAATTTACTTATAGATCACCTGCTTGTGGGTGATATTCGATCAGGATCCTTAGAGGGCAATAACAAAACTCTCTCTTTAACCGTCAGTCAAAAACCCATCCAACTGTATCGCGACCAAGACATGTACGTTAAAGATATGGTTGTGAAAGACAAAGACATGTCCGCCGATAATGGGATTATTCATGGAATCGATTGTGTTATGTTCGTTCAACAAAGCGAGACAGACGATCGACTCACAGCCGATATACAAGATGCCTACCCTGTTACTGCCTGTTGCCTAGACTCGGGTGTGCATGATGATAGCTGGCGAGATCACTACTCTAATCTTGGCAGAGCACACGCAGGGTACTGAAGAATAAGTACAAGGAGGTTATTTTGGCTCGTAAGATATGGGCGTCTTTTATAGTTTGCTATGTTGCAATTTTTTGCTCCTTGACGAGCGCTGATGGTCAACTGGATGCACAGGTGAGTGTGTGTGAGGGATGTCACGGCACCAACACAGTGACTAACGACCCAAAGGTTCCTGAAATTCAAGGTCAACATTTTTTTTATATCTATACCCAGCTCAAAGACTACAAAGCGAACCGTCGTTCGCACCAAGTAATGACTCTTATGTCCGCCGGGTTGGATAAGAAAATGATGAAAAGTCTGGCGCAATATTACTCTGAGCAAAAATGGGTCAGCAGAGCGCCGGAAGAAACGATAGATGAATCAGTGGCATCAAATGCAATGACCGCGGGGCAGTGTACGCAGTGTCATGGAAATTATAAAGGACTCAATGGTATCCCTCGACTGGCTGGTCAGAAGGCTAGTTACCTTGAGGAAACCATGCGCGCGTTTAAGCAAAAAGAGCGAATGAATGCTGGAGCGAAGTCTGCCCTCTTCGCAACAATGACTGATGCAGAAATCGCGGCTATCGCTAATTTCTTAGCCAACCAATAGAGTTCTACCGAATGTTTAAGAAATTTTGTATCGTCCTCTTTATCGTCAGCTTACTTGGACAAATCACGTGGGCCGAGCAATCGTCTGCACTGGTCACTGGGTGTAATGGATGCCACGCCAAGGCCGCATTGCAGGGCGATCCGTCAATACCAAATATAAGTGGACAGCACTTTTTTTATCTTTACACGCAGCTCAAGGACTATAAAGCTGGGAGGCGCTCGCATAACGTTATGAGCACTATCGCTCAACAATTAACAAAGGCAGAGATGAAAGCACTGGCTATGCATTATGCTGAAAAACCCTGGGATAAGGTTATAGCCGAAATTGATGGCTCAAACGACTCGAGAGCATCTGAAATTCTAGAGGCCGGGGGGCGAAATTCCTGTCTTAAATGTCATTCAAATCTAATCGGATTAAACGGAACCCCAAGATTAGCCGGGCAAAAAGCCTCATATCTGCGTGCGACTATGCTCGCATTTAAAAATAAAACGCGTCTTAACGCGGCCACCAAAAATACACTGTTTAAGGATGTCACTGATTCAGATATTGACGCCTTGGCGAGTTACATATCTTCTCAGTAAATTGCATACCCGCGGGCGCGGTTACGTTTGATTTCAGGCAGCCTATGACTACCTCATTGTACTAATAAATCGATGACTTCTTGGTTATCGCGTTGATTCGCGTAATCGAGTGCCGAGTATCCGCGATTATCTCTGAGGTCAGCATCCGCCCCAGAATCTAGCAAAAGCGAAACAGTTTTCACAGCGTCCTCAGTTGGCGTGTCACTCGTGTGACCAGACGCCCACATCAACGCGGTCGTCTTATTTATAAAAATCTCGTTTGGGTCCGCGCCGGCCTCTAACAATACAGATACAATACGATGGAAACCTTTCGCACTTGCGTAAATTAAAGCTGATTTGTTGGTATTATCTTTTTTCGTTGGGTCTGCGCCGGCGCTGATCAGTTGTTTGAGAAGCCGGATATTTCCATCGAAGGCTGCTTGTGATAATGGCATCTCGTTATCTAGTGTCAAGACGTTCACCTGCACACCCTGCTCGAGTAACCATTTTGTGACTTTTCGTCTATTGTTCTGCACAGCTTTCATCAAAGCGGTGGCGCCTCTGAGATTTGGTCGATCGAGCTCGCCCCCGGAATTTCGTAAATATTTCAGCATTTCCAGCTGTCCAGCGGCGGCGGCCCTAATTACAGGAGTGTTCGCTTGACGATCTTTAACGTTAACCAGTGCGCCCTGATCTAATAGAGATTTTGCTTCCGTTAGGCAGCCTTTTTCGCTGGCTTCTAGGAGTAACATTGAATATTCACGCACCAAAGAATCGTTCCCTAATGCGACCCTCTTGTCCCGCACTCGATCACAAACAAGTTTGTTCTCAGATTCTTTATTGTGGGCGCCGGCCTCGACATCTGTCGATATCACCGAGATACTAGTAAGAAAAAGAGATGCGGTAATGTAAATGGGTATGTGGTTAAACAAAGGCGGTCTTCCCAAGCTGATCGTCGGTTGCTGTCTGTTAGTATTAATCGGCCCGTTACAGGTAGCCGCCCTCGAGATATCTAATGCCCCCGGCAAGATTATCCCGGTCGGTGATGTTGATTACCATGTTCTTTGCACGGGGTCAGGTTCCAGCTCGATTATTCTAGAATCTGGCCTGGGGGGCAACTATTTAGACTGGTCATTACTTCAACCTCTGCTCTCAAGTGATCAAGTGACTGTTTGTAGCTATGACAGAGCGGGATACGGGTGGTCATCGATGGGGAACAAACCGAGGATTGCTGATAAAACTGCGGCTGAGTTAGTAACTCTTATGCAAAGGATGGAAATTCCTCGGCCGATAAGTTTCGTCGGGCATTCTTATGGGGGCCTTATTGGGATAGCGCTTTCTAATCAACCGAGCAAACCGATCGACGGATTGATCTTTTTGGATTCAATGCATCCGGATCAATATGAACGATTTAAGACCGATGCTGGTGTTGATGTACCCACCAATCCGAACCGGGCAATTATATTTTCGAGCCCCGAAGTTATTAGTTACGGTCTGCGAAAAGAGGATGCGAAAATTGCGTATCAGATCTCGAGAAAAGATAAGGTACGATCAACTCTTTACAACGAACTGCGGAATATCAAGGAGTCTATGAATGCCATTCGGAATATGGAATGGGACCTCTTGCCGTCGCTAGTCCTCGTCCACGGGAGAAGGGACTGGGACGCGCACGCAACTGACGGTCTGATGGAAGACGTTTGGCTGAGTTTGCAGACCGATTTAGCTCAACGATCGGGAGGAGAAATCATCATTATCGAGGGAGGCCATCAGTTGCAACTCGATAATCCCGCGGAGGTGGCTGAAAAAATTTCTACATTTCATTTAGGTATTTTGTAAATTTTTCTGATCTACTCGACGACCACTACTGTTTTAAAACCGTCCATCGCAAGCCCTTTAGCTTCTATGGAGAATAAACCCACTCTCATTGGCACGAAATAGATCTCAATTGATCCATCGTCGTCGTATTCAAGGCCCCAGATCGTAGAAGTTTTCACTTCCAAATCGTTGATGACCACTTGATCCACGAACAAAGATTTAAAAAATCCGTCCATCGAGTGAACTAGATACTCATCACGCCCATCACTCGTCATTTTTAACCGATAGAATTGACCCGCCTTTAGCTTAATAGCGTCAACTGAGAATCCATCTGTTCCATTGATCATAATCTCGGGTAATCGGGTGGCTCGTTTGAGAACCGGCTCTGCGTAAACAGGTGATACAAAAACAGCTAACGCTATCAGAATCGCAAACAACATTTTCATCGGTTTCTCCGCATTATTCGAACTTACAATTACTTTCAGGCTGATCGACACCCAGCGTGTCCGCATAATTCTTCGCGTGCAAAAATCCTTTGATTGGAGCGATTTCGACGACCTTATTTTCAGTCGCTAAAAATAGTGGTTGTCGCAGTTGATTATTCCAAGGCCGAAATGACCCTTTCATTCCCTTGTAGAGATCGACTGTGCTGGTCCGGTAGGCCCTAAAAATTTTTAGCAAATCTATTGACTCAGTTTTCTTTTTCGGCAAATTATTAGCTAAAAACTTTACGGCGGCCCAGGCAGCGAAGTCCTCGTCAGTCATAGGTCTAGGGTGCTGGTCATCTTCAACGTGGTTTAATATTGATGCTCTGTTAAATCGCTGGTTCAGCTGAGGAGCGCCGAATCGCTCTGCAGCGTGATGCCACGATTTCGGGGTAAGTCCCTCGTCACCGACAACTGGCCTAGGTAGTCTTGTCTGATAGGGAATAGATCTCGAAAAGTCGTTATCTGAGTCAAAAACCACCACCAAATCGTAGTCTAAGTTTCCTGTTAAGAATTTTATGTGGTTTTGTTGCCTGAACTCCGGGTTATTTGACGTGGAAAACGTTCGGACTGCTTTGATGTCTAAATTAAGGCGTTCAGCACTTGACGTAAAGGCTGCCAACTTGCTTTTATCCTCGTCAGTTATCCCAGTCACAGCAAGAATGTGAGTCCAGCCCTCGGCTTTAATCCATTGAGAGAGTGCGTCCGTGTACATTCTTTCAGAGGGAATTGTATGGAAAAGGTTTGATTGACAATACTCGCTTCGTAAAATCTCAGTCCTGTGACGGGCATTGATCAGAACGACCGGCCTTGAACGCAGCATTTGGGCTACCTTGATTGTCATCGGCAAGGGAAGATCTAAAATTACCAAATCGTTTCGAAGAATCTTTCCGTTTATAGTTTCTGCCAGCTGAGTCCCCGTGTCGATTTTTAATGTCTTCAATTTCAGGCGCACACCGGAGGCCCTGGCTCGAGTCTTCGTTTCTTTGAGCGCGGCTAAAAGTGCTCTATATGGACGCTTGTTTTCGACCAATGTATAGCCTGTATAGCTCTCAATTTTTTCGTAAAATTTGTCGGTATCAGAATGAAGCCACACGATATTAATGTCTGCTGCGATCGCTGAATTGGCAATTAATATTAAACCTATTAATCCGCTGTACCGTCTAATCGACAACCAAAATACCATAGGGGATTTCACCGGTTTTCACTGTCTTAATTGCCTTGGCTCGGTTCGTATCGACTATTGTAAGATCGTCGGACAGGCCGTTCGCAACATAAAGTTTGGATTCGTCGGTGCTGAGAGCTAGACCCCAAGCTCGTTTCCCGACCAACACGTAATCTGTAATTTCTCTTGTACCAATATCAACGAATGCTACGTGATTGGCACGCCCTAAAGCCACGAAAGCTTTGGTCCCCTCATTATTGATTAAAATATCAACCGGGGTTACCTGCTCTTTCCTGAATCCCGGAGGATCAAAAATTACCGTGTGACTGACCTCTAATTCTGCCATATCAATTATGTTAATCACGCTGGCTAGCTCAGCAGAGACCCACAGCTCATTTTCACTGGGCGTCAAAGCGAAGCGTCTTGGTCGGGTGTCTACAATAATATCTTTGATCACTTCTCGTTTAACGGTGTCAATGACATGAACTAGGTCAGCGACTTCGGATGCCACGAACACCAAGCTGCCATCGAGCGTGAATTGAACTCCCTCGGGCTCTTCTCCTGTCTCAAATTCACCGATGATTTCACCGCTCCGGAGATCTAAAGCAGTCGCGACCGAATCCTCTTCGTTGGAAATATAAAGGGTTTCCCCATCGGGATGAAGATCGAAAGTCTCTGGCGCCCAAATACTTGTGTAACGTTTTAACACCTCAAAAGTCTCAACATCATATTCAAGTATCAAATCATCATCCGCACAGCCCACGAAAAAACTACTCTTGTCCTTCGCAAAATGCATGCCCCTAGGCCGTCCACAGGTATCCACTGATTGGATCAAAGCACCATCGCCCGTTAAGACAGTAAAACTATTGGATCTTTCGTTGGAAACGATCAGCTTCGTGTCAGCAGAGACGGCTGACACCACTTCGATGAATACCACAAGGATACCAACTAAAAATAGGATCACACCTTTATTTTGAGCCAATAGAATCTCCAATGCTGGATGCAAAGACATAGCAGAAATCATAGCGTGCAGCACCTCCCTGAGCAACTGTTATCCTAGACACTGGCGCCTGCGTCAGATCGCAGAAAAATAACAAAAGATCTTTCTTCGATACTCGTGCTTGCAACGTTGTATGCATATCATTGCCGATCGAAAATGTGTTCCACAATTTAGTGGATTTGAGTAACGTTATCTGCTGCATCAGAGGTTCAGTGAGTCCAGTAGCCTCCACAGAAGAACCCGAGCGGTAGGGAGAATAGGAGTTGTATTGTTTTTAAGAAGATCGTCCTCTGTCAGTCGTCAAACACGTTACCCTTGAATGAACCTCAAGTAGATCTTCGTCTTTGCTTATTCAACATCTCACGGCTTCCGATCATCAACTCGACCAAAAATATCGTCATTATTGTCACATGACTCCAGCTCCTCAGCTTTGGGGGAACTCACGTAAAGATCCTGCTGATGACGAATCTTCTGACTAAAGTATTTTCCTGTTTTCATAACTCCATCTCCTCAAGAAATGAAGCCTCTTGAAAACGTAGGGCATTTCCAATCATTGAAACTCGGGTTTAAAAATTTTCTCTACATTTTAAGGTCGGTAAGAAAGCTGCTACTTGACTTACAAAATAATTTAATCCACATTCAGACAACTGGAAACGCAGTAACAAAAAGTAACTCTCACGAGGAGAAAATCAAAATGTGGACAAAACCAGTAGCAATCGAAATGTCGTGCGGTTGTGAAATCAATATGTATGCTCCAGCAGAAGGCGATCGTCCTCTGTTCTGAGCCGTTCTCAGAGGGGCATCCGCCCCTCTGAGTATTCACCCTACAAATGCACAAAAAACACAACAATAGGTGTGTCTTGGAATTAATCGTTCTTGGCGCTGCAGCAGGCGGCGGCCTTCCCCAATGGAACTGCGCGGGTGGTCAGAGTTATCATGTTTGGCAAGGACATCGCAGCGCACAGACGCAAGCGAGCGTGGCGATCGGTGATCCGACATTGGGCTACGTGGTGATCAATGCGTCACCAGATCTACGGCAACAGATTCTTGAGACGCCACAACTGCATCCAAGCTCAACGCACACCGATGGTGTACGAAACTCGCCGATTCAAGCAGTGATTGTCACCAATGCAGATGTCGATAACGTTGCAGGCCTCCTCAATCTGAGAGAGAAGCAAGCGTTCGACATTTATGGGCCAACCAAGGTTCTTGAGATCCTTAATGAGAACTCCATTTTCGCCGTACTCGACCCTGAATTTGTGCGGCAGCATCCCCTAGAGACTCAAGAAACTATCACTCCACTGCCAGGTTTAGACATCGAATTATTCACTGTCGCCGGCAAAGCGCCGCTGTACTTGGAAGATCGGCTAGGCATTGAGTCTGGTGATCTTGGATTTACTAGTGGCATTGAAATTCGAACCGAAACTGGGAAAATGCTGGTCATTTCCAGCTGCGCAGCCATCGATCAACCCCTTCTTGAACGGATTCAAACAGCAGACCATTTGTTGTTTGACGGGACAGTATTTGAAGATGACGAGATGCCGAAACTCGGGCTTGGAAATAAAACCGGTCGCCGCATGGGACACCTACCGATTTCCGGTTCCGACGGCCCACTCGCTCGGCTCGCCGAGTGCCCACTCCAAACAAAACGGTTTTTTCACATCAACAATTCAAACCCAATATGGGATCCTGAGTCAGATGCGTATCGACGCATCCAAAGTGCTGGCTGGGATATTTGTCACGACGGATTGGTACTTCAGATATGACAACAAAACTCTCGCGCGAACAATTTGAAGCAGAAGTCAGAGCCATCGGTGCTGAGCAGTATCACAACAACCATCCCTATCATCATCGGATGTACCAAGGGCAGTGCTCAATTGATGAGATCCGCGCCTGGGCGCTTAACCGTTTTTGTTACCAAAGGATCATCCCCGTGAAAGATGCATTGATTATGGCTCGAATCGATGACATCGAAGACCGCCGAGAATGGCGTCAACGCATTGTTGATCATGATGGAGAAATCGATGACCATCCAGAGGGTGGTCTCCGTCGCTGGTTGGCATTAACAAGCCAACTTGGCTTTAGTAAAGAGTACGTGATGTCAATGCAGGGCGCGTTACCAGCCACGCAATTCGCATCAAACGCTTATCTCACCTTTGTTCAAAAACAAACGGTGCTGGAGGCTGTTGCCTCCTCGCTCACAGAATTGTTCTCGCCGAATATTATTGCCGAACGTGTTCAGGGCATGCTCAAGAACTATGATTTCATTACGGAAGAGAGCTTAACGTATTTCTCGTACCGAAAAGCACAAGCCAATCGTGACTCAAACTGGGCATTGGATTACATCGATCAACATGCCCAAACTCGCGACGACCAAGACCGTTGCCTGAAGGCATTGGAATTTAAGTGCAGCATGCTATGGGCGATGCTTGATGCAGTCGCGTCGGCCTATCATCTTGGTGGAACCATCCCACCTGGTGCTTGGGATCCAAGTACGCAGGTCGGACTATTGAGTCGTAGTGCATGAGCGTTCAACTTGTTGCCACCTCAGCCATTCCAAAATTGGAGCGAGGCATCCGACTCAAGCACGACATCGTTCGGGAACGACACGTGGTGCTAGGACCGGAGATGCTCATTGAATTGAATCAAACTGGAACAGCAATCATGAACCAGATCAATGGTTCCTCGAGTATCAACGAGATCGTTGATCGATTAGCTCAACAGTTTGAGGTCAACCCTCAAGATATTTCAAAGGATGTCGCAGAATTTTGCACATCGATGATGCTAAGACGAGTCCTGAGCATATGACAACAATCACTATTCCAGCACCTCAAGTTTTGCTCGCAGAAGTGACGCATCGCTGCCCATTGCAATGCCCTTATTGTTCAAATCCGACAGAACTGATCAAAAAAGATGTCGAAATTTCTACAGATGACTGGGCACGAGTGTTCAAAGAAGCAGCCGATCTGGGGGTACTTCAAGTCAGTATTTCTGGCGGTGAGCCTGCGGCACGGCGCGACCTCACCGAATTGATCCGGGCAGCACGAGACGCGGACCTTTACGTCAATCTGATTACTTCAGGAATTGGAATCACCAAAAGGCGACTGGACGATTTGGTTGACGCAGGCTGTGATCACATCCAGTTGTCGTTACAAGACGTAGACTCCGACGGTGCCAAATTGATTAGTAACCTCAATCAAAGCCTCGAACGTAAACTCGAATTTGCCAACTGGGTTACCGAGATCGGCGTGCCACTGACCATCAATGCAGTGATGCATCGTCTCAATCTTGACCGCTTGCCAGAAACCATCGAACTGGCCCAACAATTGGGTGCGAGGCGGCTCGAGATCGCCAATGTGCAATATCACGGCTGGGCTTCATTGAACAAGCAAGCGTTGATGCCGACACAAGAACAGTCAGACAAAACGAATCAAATTGTTGCTGAGACCCGACTCAAACTTCAAGGGCAACTTTTAATCGACTATGTTCCGGTTGATCACTATGCGGAATACCCCAAATCATGCATGAATGGTTGGGGTCGTGTCGCTCTGATTGTGGCTCCGGATGGCTCTGTTCTTCCCTGTCACAACGCAACAACACTCACCCACTTGGCATTTCCCAACGTCATCACCGATTCACTCCATCATGTGTGGTACGAATCCAACGCATTTAATGCGTATCGGGGCGATGCATGGATGCCTGAGATTTGCCAATCCTGCGATCGAAAAGAGATCGATTTTGCAGGGTGCCGTTGCCAAGCGCTTGCCATCCTTGGGGATGCATCAGCAGCTGACCCGGTTTGCTCCAAAGCTCATCCCATTAACCTCGTTGAAACTATCGAAATCAGTGATGAGCCTGGTGATGCCGCGATCACTTACCGACCCAATGCTTGAACAATCCGCATGAACGCCTATACCTCTACGGTTGGTCAGGAATGAACTTGATGCAGATTGATCAAACGGATGACATTAAAAAGCACAGGCTTCACTCTGATGACCTAACTGAGCTTCGCTATGCTTTTATCTGTTAATGACATCACCCATCATTACGGCAAACGATGCGCCTTAGATCAATTTTCTATCTCTATACCATCGGGGACGGTCACGGCACTTCTTGGACCGAATGGAGCTGGTAAATCCACCGTCTTCAAACTCTTAGCAGGTCTCATCAAACGACAAAGTGGGTCTTATCATCTCGATCACGCTCCTGTCACGGAGGAAATGTCACATCTCTTCCAGAAGATCGGTTTCGTCTTTCAAGAACAAACGCTAGATATGGGCAGAACTGGGCTCGACAATCTGCGTTATTCTGCTGGACTTCATGGGCTCTGGGGTCAAGCTGCTGGTGACGCCATTCAGCGAGTCACCGCCCTATTCAACTGTGCGGATACGTTAAAACGCCCAATCCGAACAATGAGTGGCGGTGAGCGTCGTCGGATTGAAATCGCCCGAGCTTTGATTCACCAACCGGATTGGTTATTACTTGATGAGCCATCGGTCGGACTCGATATCAATTCTCGCAGACAACTCTCCGATGAGCTTCATCGATTAGTTCAAGAGCAAGACTTAGGCATCCTCTGGTGCACTCATGTGACCGACGAATTGAGATCCGATGATGATCTTGTGATACTCAATCAAGGCAAAATCCGCTTTACCGGGCTCTGTGGTTCGCCCGAAACTCTGTTGCAAACGTATCATGAAGTTGTGCCACAATAATGAACAAATATGCGATCGCTTTTATCGTTATCATCCACCGTGAGTTTGCTCGATTCATCACACAGCGATCACGATTGCTGTCAGCGCTGGTACGACCACTTTTTTGGCTGCTTGTCTTTGCCGCAGGATTCAAGAGCACACTCGGAATTGCCATTCAACCACCCTATAGCACCTATATCACCTACGATCTCTATGTGATTCCGGGTCTCGTCGGCATGGTGTGTTTATTCAATGGTATGTCCTCGTCATTGGCGATGGTTTATGACCGAGAGGCAGGCGCCATGAAGGTCCTCATGACAGCCCCGCTACCTCGACGTACTATTTTGATTTATAAACTCATCGGAACATCACTCGTATCCATCGTGCAAGTTTACTTGTTCTTACTGATCGCCATGGCGTTCGACGTACAGATTCCGTCCTTTGGTTTAGTCGAAGCGCTGCCTGCGATCGCGGTAAGTGCTTACATCTTGGCGCTTGCTGGCCTGATCCTCGCCAGCCACATTCAAAGCCTCGAAAACTTTGCAGGGGTGATGAATTTTGTCATCTTTCCTTGCTTCTTTTTGTCCAGTTCCCTCTATCCTCTTTGGCAAATTGAGGAATCGAGCGAGGTTCTCTTCTGGCTAAGCTCATTTAACCCCTTCACTCATTTGGTTGAGTTGATCCGTTTCGGATTGCACGGAAATCCTATTTCAATGACTACAGGAGTTGCCTTGACTGTGGGAATCCTTCTTTCCACCGTGATCCATCGAATTTTCAAACCAGAAATCTAAAGAAATAAAGCATCAGACTCATCGTGCAGCAAATTTCTGGCACACTAACCCAAATAGTTCAATTCAATTACACCAAAGGCTTTATTTCGTATGGCACAGTTCGTATATACGATGAATCGGGTCAGCAAAATTGTTCCCCCGAAACGTGAAATCTTAAAAGATATCTCTCTCTCCTTCTTCCCAGGCGCCAAGATCGGTGTTCTGGGCCTCAATGGCTCAGGGAAGTCGACCCTCTTAAAAATCATGGCTGGCACCGACACAGAGATTGACGGTGAAGCGAGGCCACAGCCAGGGATCAACGTCGGTTACCTGCCGCAGGAGCCACAGCTCGATCCAACACAAACCGTCCGCGATGCAGTCGAAGAAGGGGTTGGTGAGATCAAACAATTGCTGACCCGTTTTGATGAGATCTCGGCGGCTTTCGCTGAACCCATGTCCGACGACGAAATGAATGACCTGTTGATGGAGCAAGGTGAGCTTCAAAACCAAATCGACTCAGTGAATGGTTGGGAGCTCGATCGGATGCTGGAGCAAGCCGCAGATGCACTGCGTCTCCCCCCTTGGGATGCAAGCATTGAGCACCTCTCCGGTGGTGAAAAACGTCGAGTCGCACTGTGCCGCCTATTATTACAAAAACCCGATATGTTGTTACTCGATGAACCCACCAACCACTTAGATGCAGAATCAGTGGCTTGGCTGGAGCACTTCTTGGTCGACTTTGATGGCACTGTCGTGGCAGTCACGCACGATCGCTACTTCTTAGACAATGCAGCCGGTTGGATTCTCGAGCTAGATCGCGGTCGCGGCATTCCGTTTGAAGGCAACTATTCCACTTGGTTAGATGCCAAAGAAAAACGTCTTGAGCAAGAACAAAAGACGGAAGATGCTCGTCAGAAAACGATCAAAAGCGAGCTGGAATGGGTGCGGCAAAATGCCAAAGGACGGCAGGCGAAATCCAAGTCTCGACTCAAAGCCTTTGAAGAATTGCAAAGCCAAGACACTCAAAAGCGCAATGAGACTCAGGAAATCTATATTCCGCCTGGACCTCGCTTGGGTGACAAGGTGATTGAGTTTAATCATGTCAACAAGGCGTTTGATGACAAAATGCTGATTGACGATTTGAGCTTCTCTGTCCCCGCCGGGGCGATTGTTGGTGTCATTGGTGGTAACGGTGCGGGTAAATCCACGCTGTTTAAGATGATCATCGGACAAGAAACGCCCGATTCGGGAACGGTGGAATTGGGCGATACCGTCCAATT
>JGI10211J34971_10000936_pt1 | contig 24297 bp, 6 predicted proteins | sample Etolagsediment_FD_34971 | JGI IMG/M metagenome (IMG submission 34971)
TGGAAATGATGAGAATTATTTTTGGAAAACGGCAAAAGAGCAAGAAAATACTCAAAATGAGGGTATAAATAAATAAAAACTCTGTTCGATGGCGGTTGTACGCATATCAAGAGCGTTTAAGGACATAAGTTTGTCATTTGAACCTCATCCAATCACAAAAGACATACCAATATTAAAGAATGAATCGGCAATTCGTCGTTCTGTTCGGAATATTGTCCAAACAATACCCACAGAAAAGTTCTTTAATTCTTCTTTTGGATCGGATGTCTACAAAAGTCTATTCGATTTTGTTGATTTTGGTACAGCTTCTGTTATTGAGGATCAAATTATTGTATCAATAAACAATTTTGAACCAAGAGTTAATAATGTTCGTGTACAAGTGGATCCATCACCAGATGAAAACACTTTTGAAGTTACTATATTTTTTGATATTATTGGACAAGAGTTTCCAACACAAGAATATTCATTCATATTAGAGGCAACAAGGTAATAAAATATGCCTTCCACTAAGTTTACAAATCTAGATTTCGATCAAATAAAGACATCCATTAAGGATTATCTCCGTGCAAATTCTACATTCACGGATTTTGATTTTGAAGGATCTAATTTTTCTGCACTAATTGATACATTAGCATATAATACTTATATCACTGCCTTTAATACAAATATGGCAGTGAATGAATCATTTTTAGATTCTGCCACGGTTAGACAAAACGTAGTATCACTGGCAGGAAATATTGGATATTTACCGAGATCGAGAACTGCTGCTAAGGCAACTGTATCTTGGAGTGCAAAAGACATTGCTTTAGAAAATGAAACTGTGACTTTAAAATCTGGTTTGTTTTCGACGGGTACTAATGATAATACAACATATACATTTTCATTAATAGAAGATGTAAAAGGTATTATTCAGACTCAAGATGAAAATTCTTCTGTTACTGCATCATTTGAAAATTTAACAATTTATCAAGGGATATTTTTGGTTAAAAAATTTGTATATAATGGATCTTTAGATCAAAAATTCATTCTGGATAATCCATTTATTGATACATCAACCATATCAGTTTTTATTAGCGATAACGAAAATGAGGAGGGTATAAAATATTCTGCGGTTGAAAATATAATAGACATTAATAATACATCACAGATTTACTTTGTACGTGAAGTTCAAGATGAAAAATATGAAATAAGATTTGGTGATGGAATATTTGGCAAAAAATTGGGAGATAGTGGAGATGGTTCTTATATCACAGTAAAGTATTTGGTAACAGAAGGAGAAAATGCGAATGGAGTATCAGATTTTACTTTTTCCGGATCATTAAGAAATAAACAAAATGCTATATTTTCATTTAGTGCAAACCCTATAGTAACTTTACAAAAATCTCAAAGTGGTAATGATATTGAATCAATTGATTCTGTAAGATATTATGCCCCATTGACATATTCTGCTCAGAACAGAGCCGTTACACCAAGAGATTATGAGGCAATCATTAAAAGAATATATCCAGACACAGAATCCATTTCTATTGTTGGTGGTGAAGAGTTAGAACCGCCGGAATATGGAAATGTTATTATAAGTATAAAACCAAAAGGTGGATCTTATGTTAGTGATTTTAATAAAAAACAAATTTTATCAAAATTGAGGCAATACTCGGTATCAGGAATTAATCAAAGAATCATCGACCTCAAAATACTTTATGTTGAACTGGATGTTGGTGTATATTATAATGATTCGTTTACATCCACAATATCTTCTTTACAATCTAATATTTTAGATACATTAACATCTTATTCCAAATCAACTAATTTTAATAAATTTGGAGGACGGTTTAAGTACAGTAAGGTTCAAAATATTATTGATGAAGTGGATAGAAATGCTATCACATCAAATATTACAAGAGTTAAAATTAGAAGAGATTTAAAAGCATCTATAAATCAATTAGCACAATATGAAGTATGCTTTGGAAATCAATTTCATATAAAAAAATCGGGATACAATATAAAATCAACTGGATTTACAATTTTTGGAGAATCATCAACTGTTTATCTTACGGATATTCCAAATGATGATGGAAAAACTGGTATTATTGCGATCATAAAACTTTCGGGTGAAAATAACCCAAAGATAATCAGTTCTGCAGCAGGAAAGGTTGATTATGAAAAAGGAGAAGTTATACTTTATACTGTTAATATAACGTCTACAATAAAACCAGAAAATATTATAGAAATTGAAACTGTACCAGAATCAAACGATGTTGTTGGATTAAAAGATTTATATCTCTCATTAGATGTTTCTAAAAGTAAAATAAATATGTTAAGAGATTTAATTTCATCTGGAGATGAAATTTCGGGGGTGGATTTCACCAAAAATTCATTCACATCAAGTTATTCAAACGGAAGTATAGTAAGAAACTGATATGATACAGACGGGATTTGAAACAAGAATTAAGGTACAAAATATTGTATCCAGCCAACTTCCTGATTTTATCTTGGACGAAAGTCCAAAGACTGTAGATTTTTTAAAGCAATATTATATTTCTCAAGAATATCAAGGAGGAACAATTGATCTTACTGAGAATTTAGATCAATATTTAAATTTTGATAATTTAACACCTGAAGTTATCGTTGATAGTACAAGCATTTCTGCGGCAGTATCTTCCACTGATACTACCATTGGAATTGTAGGTAGTACAAAAGGATTTCCAAAAGAGTATGGATTATTAAAAATCAATGATGAAATTATTACCTATACAGGTATAACAACAAATTCTTTTACTGGATGTATTCGTGGATTTAGCGGTATTACTTCGTATGCACATGATATTAATAGAGAAGAATTAGTTTTTACTAGTTCTTCTGCTTCAGAACATAATAATGGATCTTCCGTTCAAAATCTGAGTTCTTTATTCTTAAAGGAATTTTATAAAAAATTTAAATACACATTTTCGCCAGGATTAGAAAATAGTTCTTTTACACCCAATTTAAATGTTGGAAATTTTTTAAGAGAAATAAAATCTTTTTATAGAAGTAAAGGAACTGATGAATCTTTTAGAATTTTATTCAATGTTTTATTTGGTGAAATTCCTTCAATTATAAACTTGGAGGAAAAACTAGTCAAACCCTCATTTGCAGAATATAATAGAAGAGAAATTGCTGTAGCAAAAATAGTATCTGGAAATGCAGAGAATTTAAAGGGGCAAGTATTACTTAAAGAAGGATCAAATATCAATGCTTCTATATCAGAGATAGTTCCATTTTTATATAATAATGAAAAATATTTTAAAGTTTCATTATTTGTTGGATATGATGAAGATTCTGATATTCAAGGTAGATTCGTTTCTGTACCGAATACTAAAGTTACCGAAAAAGTAAATTTAAATGATACAGTAATTTCTGTTGATTCTACAATTGGATTCAGTACTTCAGGTATTATTAGATCAGGAATTAATAGTATAACCTATACTGATAAAACAGTAAATCAATTTTTAAATTGTTCAAATATTTCAAATATTATAAATCAAGAAGATTTAATTTATTCTAGCGATGTTTATTATGCATATGAAAATGGAGACACTTCTAAAAAAGTTGAATTAGTATTTTCTTCAGTTATATCTAAATTTGTTCAGGAAGGAATAGTAATAGTTGAACAGGGAGATCCAATTTCTATAAAAAATCTTGGCGATAAAGTCATAAATCCAGATCAAAATAAAACAAGTAAAGAGGTATTAGCAAATTCTTGGATTTACAATACCAGTTCATCTTTTTATATTGAAAATGCATCTTCTTCAACTTTTAATTTATTTGCACCTGTTGATAAATCAAGTTTAAAAATTGGAGATGCTGTACAAGTTGTTGAAAGAGATACTAATAATGTAATATTTCCACAAAATGATGGTGTTCCGCCATATGTCAATATCGATGAATCAATAGATAGACAAAATGAGATAATCATATCAGGTGATTATTCGGCAGAAGTTTTAAATGAAAAGTTTGATTATAATTTAAGGAGAGTTTTAAGTAAAGCAGAAGTAGGATCTAATAGTAATATTAGTATTCAATATGGAAATAATAATTTAATTTCTGATGTTCAAAATGTGTATTTTGACGATCAATATGCGTATGTTGCATCAAATTCTTTACCCTCTGGGACGAGAGGTAAAGGACTGCCATTTACAGAAGACATCACAATTAAAACAAAAAGGGTATCAATAAATCTTTCTGATAATACTAGTGGAATTCTTACATCTTATAATGAAAATACAGGAAAATATTCTGTAATACAATTAATGGGTAGTAATACTCCATCTGTATTCAGAACTGGTGAGAAAATATTCTATCAACCACAAGGGGCTTCAATAGTTGGTCTTGAAACTGGTAATTATTATGTTGAAGTTTTTGGTGATAGTAAAGAAAAGATTAGATTATATAATTCAAATTATCTTATTGGATCATCCAATTACCTAACATTTTCGCAAGCACTTAGTGGGGATGATGATCACATTTTTATACTCGATTCTCAAAAATCAAATATAGTTGGACCTCAAAAATTACTTAAAAAGTTCCCAATTAATCCTAGTATTGAAAATGGATCAAGTGAAGAAACAAAACCTGGTGGAGTAGGATTATTAGTAAATGGTGTTGAAATAAGCAATTATAAATCTTTAGATAAAGTTTATTATGGACCTCTAGAAAAAATAACTGTATTAAATGGTGGTGAAGGATTTGATGTTATCAATCCACCGAAAGTAGAAATTTCTTCTGGTATAGGATCGACAGCTCTTGTTAATCCAGTGGTTTCTGGATCTGTTGTTGATGTTTATGTTGATTTTGATTCATATAATTATAATATTGACAAATTAATATCTGTAGATGTTACTGGTGGAAATGGAACAGGATGTGTTTTAAAACCGTTAATTACAAATACTTTTAGAGAAGTTAGGTTTGATGGGAGAACAACTACTTCTGGGGGAGGAATCAATACATCAACAAATCAAATTATCTTTGATGAACCTCATGGATTTGTTGATGGGCAGCAAATTATTTACGATTCTAACTTAAATTCAGGTATTGGAATTAATTCAATAAGAGATGGATCCACAAAATTAATTAATAAGTCAACATATGTTGTTAACAAGTCAAATAATATTGCGATTCAATTACACGAAAACTTTGATGATTATAGAAATGGTATTAATACAATTGAGTTTACTGGAGATAGTAATAGTGGAATCCACAAGATGAAGGTTGGACCTTTGAATGTTTTAAAAGATATTGTGGTAATAAATGGCGGAAAGAATTACACTAATAAAAAACTTATTGTCGAACCATCAGGAATATCAACTTCTAATGATTGGATTTATTCAGAAAATCATGGATTTAGCACCGGAGAAATAGTAGAATATTCAACTACTGGTACGTCTATTACAGAATTATTTACTAGCAATAGTTATTATATTCTGAAAGTTGATTCGGACAGATTTAGATTATGTGATGCTGGTATTGGAGGAACGATATTTACAAATTATGAAAGAGAAAAATATGTTCAATTCAGGAGTTCTCCAGGAGAAGGATATCAACAATTTAGTTATCCCCAGATACGAGCAAACATTAATGCAATAACCGCAGGGATAGGACAAACTACAATAACGATTACTCCAGTTGTTAAGGGATCTATTAAAGATATTCAAATTTACAATAAAGGTGCTGGTTATGGATCGTCAATTATTAATTATAATAAAAGTCCTATAATAACAGTAAAAACAGGAAAGTTTGCTAGGGTAAAACCAATTATCATTAATGGTAGAATAACTTCTGTTAACGTAGAGAATGGTGGGGAAGAATATTATTCAACTCCAGATTTAGTTATAACTGATTCTTCAGGTAAAGGGTCTGGTGCCGTTCTTAGAGCTGTAATATCTAATCAACGTTTAGACAGTGTACAGGTTATAAAAGCAGGAATTGGATATTCTTCATCAGATACAACAATATCTGTTGTATCATCTGGAAAAAATCAAGTTTTTGATTCAGAGGTTAGAAGTCTTACGATAGTAAATAATGAAATTTTTGATTCTAATAGACTTTTGTTGGATACAAAAGAAAATAATCTCAAATATTCAATTTGTGGTTATACACTAGATCTTTTATTGGAAGAAGAAGATAAAATTTCCGGAATTATTGGATGGGCTTATGATGGAAATCCAATTTATGGTCCATTTGGATCAAAAGATCCAAATTCCTTTACAACTTCAGAATTATTGATATCTGGATATGAAAAAAATTCGACTTATATTAAGGATAGACCGTCAATATCTGATTTCAAAGAAGGGTTTTTTGTTGAAGACTATCGATACACTGGAGTAGGTGATTTAGATGAACATAATGGGAGATATGAGAGAAATAAAGAGTTTCCAAATGGTGTTTATGCCTATCATGCAACTGTAGGAGATTCAAATACTGAAAATAGACCCACATTTCCATATTTTATAGGAAATACCTTTAGATCTAATATCATAAAAGAGAATTATCAAATTAATTTTGATCAATCATATGATTTTAATAATTCAAATCTAAAAAGAAATACTTTTCCATATAAAATATCAGAAGAATATGGAAGAAATGATTTTATTGATGAAAAAGATGGACAAGAAATAGTTATAGATTCAATTTCTTCCGGAAGTATTCAAAATATTTCAATTGTATCTGCTGGAAGTAGTTTTAAAGTTGGAGACAAACTAAATTTTGACAACACCAATACTGATGGTAGTGGTTTAAATGCAAAAGTTTCTTCAATAAAAGGAGAAACAATCAATACAATAGAGACATCTGAAGAAATTTATGAAAACTCAACCTTAACTTGGAATGGTAATTTTGTATCTGTCATAACAAATACAGAACATGATTTCAAATCAAATGATTATGTGGCATTATCAGGAATATCTACAGACTCATTAAAACCCATAGAAAAATATCACAGAATAAATGTTGTTGATACTTCCATATCAAGAACAATATCATCTATTTCATCTGGTGCTGCAACTACAGAAATTTATGTTTCCACCATACCAAATTTTGTTTCTGCCGGATCTACAATTGGTATTGGAACAGAAACACTGACAGTTTTGAATATATTTGAAAATAAAAATATCCTTAGAATTCAAAGAGAATATTCAGATATTTCTCATAATGAGTCTTCAATAGTTCAATATAACACAAAAAACTTTACTCTTGATGAAAATCTTCCTTTCTTTGAATCTAATCCAAATAAAAAAGTATATTTCAATGCTAGTGAATCTGTAGGTATTGGATCTACTACAGGAACAGGATTTACAACATCGTTTACTTTTGGAAATTCAAATATAACAAGACAGATACCTACAAAAGGAATTTACTTAGAAAATCATCCTTTTAAGACAAATCAAAAAATTAAACTTACTACAGGATCTGGTGGTGGAGACATTAGATATTCCGTTGATCCTGGAGGAACAGCAAATTTATTGCCGACAAATTTATTTGCGGTTAGTAAATCAAAAGATGTTATTGGAATTAAAACTGGTATAGGATCATCAGAAGTATATTTTGTTGATATTAACGGTGGTAATGGAGGAGATAAAGATACTTACTTATTTGAAACAACATTTACTCCTGTAACAGCCACTGTTAAAAGAATAGAGGCAACGGTATCTGTATCTACTTCTCATGGACTTTTAAATAATGATCAAATCGATCTTAAAATTGTTCCAAATATTTCTGTTGGTATTGGAACATCAACATCAGTTTCTGTGATAAGAAGTGCTCGTACCAATCATTTATATTTAAAACGGATATCTTTTAGTAGTGATGCCAATTCTGATCAAATTACTTCTACAAATCATGGTTTAAAAACTGGTGACAGAGTGAGATATGAAGTTGGAGCGTTCTCCAACTCCTATTATGTTTATAAGGTTGACGATGATATTATTAAATTAACTCATTCTTATATTGATGCTATTTCAAGTTCTCCTAAATTTGTAGGTATTACTAGTTCTAGTTCTGGAACGTTGTCTTTAATTAATCCTGAAATTAAAGTTACAAAAAATAATAATCTCGTATTTGATTTATCAGACTCCTCTTTATCTGGACACGAATTTAAAATTTATTACGATAAAGAATTTAAAAATGAATTTGTTTCTACTGGAAAAACAGACTCATTATCAATATCTGGTATAGGAACTATCGGAGTTTCTACCAATGCTTCATTGACAATCTCTGGTGATAACAATATTCCTAAAGAGTTATTCTACAATCTTGAAAAGTCTGGATATATTAGTACAGCAGATATTGATGTAAAAAATTATTCAAGAATTTTATTTACCGATAGTTTATATAATGGATCATATAAAGTGTCTGGTGTTGGAGATACAACCTTCAAAATTTATTTAAATAATTCTCCAGAAAAAAATTCATATAATCAATCTGAGTGTGATTCGCTAGTCTATAGCACCACTTCAAAAAATGCTATTGGAAAAATTGATGACATTAACATCATATCAGGAGGATTTGAATATAAAAAACTTCCATCTTATGTTGGTTCATCATCAACTATAGCAAAAAATGCTTTAGTTATACCATCTTCAAATGAAATTGGAAACATTAATGAAATAGAAATTGTTACGGATAATTACATATATCCAACTGATAAGACTTTAGAGCCTCAAGCATTATTACCTACATTAATAGAAGTATCAAATTCTAATACTTTCGATTCTGTTATTGTAGATAATTCTGGATCTAATTACTATTCTTCACCAGATTTAATAATAATTGATTCTGTAACTAATACTAAAATTAATAGTGGTTTTTTAGAACCAGTTTTTGAAACTTCTTCCATATCTAGAGTTAATGTTTTAGAAAAACCACAAGGAATATCTGATAATAATGCTATTATCAGAGCAATTAACAATAATAATGGATTTACTATAGACCAAGTTGAATCTAATGCTGGAACTGCATTTACGTGTCGTTTAATTACACCAGTTAACGGGTTTGGTGCGGCACCATTCTTACCAAATGATAAAGTTTATATTGAAGGAATAAGAAAGATTGGATCTGATGGTGATGGATTTAACTCTGAAAATTATGGATATCAACTATTAAATGTAAGTAGTATAGATAACGCAGATCCATTCAAGGTAACTTTTGATTTAGTTGGATTAACTACTAATACTGGCATAGCCATTACAAATACTGATGGATATGGAAGGTTAATTCATGAAAATGATTATCCTTCTTTCACCATTGTATTGAAATCTGCAGATTTTGATATTGGAGAAAATTTAAGTATCAATGGAGTTGAAAAGGATTTAAAAGTAATCAAAAAATCATCAGGAAAAATTGTAATTTTCGGAAAAGATGTTCCATTAGTTAATCAAACTATAAGAGGAAATAGTTCTTTAACAGAAGGAACAGTAGTAAAAGTTACTGAAAATACTGGAAATTTTGAAGTTGATTATTCTTATGAGAAGAATTTTGGATGGGATAATTCTACAGGAATGTTAAGTTTAGATCATCAATTTATTTCCGATAATGATTATTATCAGAATCTTTCATATTCTGTAAAAAGTTCTCAAACATGGAAAGACATTAAGTCACCTGTAAATAGACTTGTTCATACTTCAGGACTAAAGAATTTTTCCGATACTCAAATTTCTGATACTGCACCTATTATAGGGATTGGTTCTTCAGATAAAACATTAATAATAAATGATGTATTTGATGAGCAAAGAGTTGATGTTATTAGGGGAATTGATTCTGCAAGAGATGTTGATAATTTATCAGACATTTCTAATTTTTTAGAATTTAAAAATACTAGATTTGTTGATTATATTGATTGCAAAACAAATAATGTCATAACAATAGATAATATTAATAAACAATTCTCAAATTTAGAATCTGATCCAGATTTATTTTTAAATATTGACAATATCAGTACACTTGAACAATACGAAACTTATCTAGTAAGAATTAATAGTAATGGTAATACTAGCAATCAAGTTCAACTTTCGGAATTTGTTTTGTTATCTAATGGCAATGATCAAACATTATTTAATAAATCCGAACTTATAAATTCTGGAATTGGATATACAACTTTCTCTGAAGATACATTTGGTAATTATTTTATACAAGAAACTGATGTTTCGACTCATTTAAGATTTGTCCCAAATAATCCATATGATATTGACTACGATTTAAAATATATTAAGACGGATGTTTTTCCAATATCTGGTATTGGGACAACAACTTTTGGTTTTATAAATTTAACATCATCAAATAAATCTATATCTTCTGGAACAGCATCAACAATATTTTCATCAAGTGTAGATGAAATTAAATCTTTATTAATTACTAGTAAAGTTACTAATACTGCTACGAAACAAATTAATTATGTTGAAACTTATGTAACACATGATGGAACTGATGCACAATTTTCCGAGTATTTTGTTGATACCGGAAATAGTTTATCTAATAGGATTGGAATTTCTACTGCTACAATCAGTAATGGAAATATAATCTTTAAATATGAAAATGATACTAGTGATTCCATCTCAGTGAATTCTAAAATAGTTGGGTTTGGTACAACTTCTTTGGGAAATGGTGGATATAGATATTTGGCACCTATACAATCCCCAGGCGATGAAAGAAGTGCAAGGTATGAAGCAGTATATAGAGTTGGTGTAGGAACAACTACGGTGTTTACAGGAAGTTCAACACTTTATGATGCCATTAAATGTAATGTAGAAGTAAGTATTGGTTCATCAACAGTTTTACATCAGATAACAGCAATTCATGATGGAGACAATGCATATCTACAACAATCACAATTCTTATCAAATACCCCCGATTCGGAAAATGAATACTCGGTAGGAATGGGAACTTTTGGTGCAGTATATACATCCAGTGATTTTACTATCAATTTTCACCCAGAAGACACCGTTGGCATAGCAACATTGAAGGCATTTAATCAAGTTTTTTATAAAGAGATAGATTTAAATAATGAACCTACAAATTTAAGTTATGGTAATATCAATGAAACTGTTAATTTAAAATTATATAATGCTATTAATGGAAACCGAATAAATAAAACTCAATTTGATCTTAAGCACAATAATATAGATATATTTAAAAAATCATTCAATCCATCTTCAGTAATCGTACCAAGTTCATCTGGTATTGCTTATACTACATTTAACATAGTAGATCATTATTTTAGAACTGGAGAAGAATTAAAGTATACTCCAAAATCAACATTTGTTGGTGTAGGATCTACACCAATGACATATGATGATGGAACAAATACTGGAATTTTAACTTCAAATGTATTTGCAATTAGAATTGATGACGATAATTTTGGTATTGCTACAACAAAATCAAAGGCAAATCTTGGATTGGGAGTAACTATAACATCATTTGGTGAAGGTAATTTTCATACACTTGAAATGTTGAAATCAAATGAAAAAGCATTGATTTCTATAGATGGAATTGTTCAATATCCTTTGACGGATACTAGATTAACTCATACATTACAAAATAATGGTAGTGTTGGTATAGGGACAACTCAATCAATATTTTCATTGAGTGGTATTTCCTCGGTGACAGTATTAAACATTTTAAAAATTGATGATGAATTTATGAGAGTTGACAATGTTGGTATCGGAACATCATCTTTAGGTCCTATCACTCCCGGAATAGGAACATTTAATCTAGTAAGTGTAAAGAGAGGATCTGTTGGAAGTTCTTCAACAAATCATTCTGAAGGAAGCACTGTTAAATTCTTTAAAGGAAACTACAATATTCTTGATAGTAAAGTCAATTTCATTGAAGCACCTAGAGGAAATCCTCAAGGTGAAGATGAAAATGGAATACCATTTTCAAGATCTACATTTACAGGAAGAGCATATTTAAGAAATAATTATCAATCTAATTTTATTTACGATGATATATCGAATCAATTTACAGGAATAACATCGGAATTTATATTAACTGTTGGTGGAGCTAATACAACTGGTATTGGCACTAGTGGTGGTAATGGATTATTATTCATAAATGGAATATTCCAAACACCAGAAACTGATAATAATCCAAATCAAAACTATCAAATTATAGAAGATGAAACTGCCGGAATAACAACAGTTAAATTTACCGGTATGTATGTGGGTGCTGCTTCAACTGATTATATTGATGAAGTGGACGTTAATGTAAATCAGCTTCCCAGAGGAGGAGTTCCAGTTACCATAGGATCATCCATTGGATTGGGTTATGCACCTCTCGTTGGCGCAAATATACGTCCTATAGTGTCTGATGCAGGATCTATTACTGGTGTAGTAGGTATTGCAACCACAGGGTGTGCGGTTTCAATATCTACAGCATTATATAATAATGTAACAGGAATTTTATCAGTAACGACTACTACTGATCATAATTTAGTTTTAAATCAGAATAATGATGAAGTTAGATTAGTTGGATTAGAATTCACTTGCAATTCTGGACCCGGAATTGTAACCTATCCTACAGGCGGAGAAAGAGAATATTCTGTAGTAAGAATTATAAATTCAACCACTTTTGAAGTTAATGCCGGAATTAGCACATTAATTCATTACTATGTTGGTGGACCAGGAACTGCCACACCATACTATGGAGATCTTAATTTTGGTTCTGGATACAATGACATTGTAGGGATATCAGTTACAGTATATAAATCCGGACATAGCGGTAATATAGCAACTATTACAGCATCTCCTGTTGGATTTAACACATATAATTTTGTAAGTGCTACGTCTGGAGGAATTAGTAGTGCAGGATCATTATTGTCTATAACACCTCAGTTACCTGACGATGAAGTAACATATAATCCACAAACAGGTATTTTATCAGTTACAATGAGTTCGGAACATGGATTTAGTAATGGAACTCTCATAGATATTGCGGATGAATCTCTAACATTTACTTGCGCTCAAGATAATTATTCCACTCAGCACAAATATCCTAGAAGTTCTGATCCTATTTCTGGTATATCGACTGCGATTACTGTTATTGATTCAAATACCTTTACTGCCTATGTTGGAACAGCTCCAGCACATTCTGGAGGAAGACTTCAATTTACTATTGAAAATGGAGGTTCTGGATATACAAAATGTTCCCCTCCCGAAATATTTGTATCAGAACCATCATATGAAAATCTTAGAGTTAATACTATTTCTAGAAGAAATGGAACTATTACAGGAGCAGGAATTGGCACCGGATTACTTTTAGATGTAAAAGTTGGTCCGAGTAATGATTTTAGTGGAATTGGATCAGAACTTTTTGAAATTTCTGAATTTAATATTAACAGATATGGTTATTCTTTCTTACCAGGAGATAAAGTTGAACCAGTTGGATTAGTTACATCCAGAAAATTAAAAACCCTCATATCAAGATTTGAACTTGAAGTAGTGGACACATTTAACGATAATTTTGCATTGTGGCAGTTCGGAGAACTTGATTATATTGATTCAATACAATCTTTACAAAATGGAGTTAGAACCAGATTTCCCTTAAAGTATAACAATGAAACAATCAGTATAGAGAGTAATGATAATTTTGAGGTTGATTTGAATCCAATTCTTTTAATTTTTGTTAATAGAGTTATTCAACAACCTGGAGAATCTTATGAATTTATAGGAGGTACATCAATTAAATTCGCAGTAGCTCCAGAACCAGATGATGATATTCATATTTTCTTTTATAAAGGAACTGATGGTGAAGATTCTGTAAAGGCAGATGCAGATGAAAAACCAATAGAACTTGGTGATGAAGTTCAATTGGTAGGGCAAGAAAACAGATCTGTATCCAGATTTACTCTATCAGACAGAATAAGAACAAATCCTTACACTGAAATTGGAATTACTGAAGATTTTAAACCAATATCAGTATTCAAACAAAAATATGATAGAGTCATTGATGGTACTGTTATTAGTAAAACTAGAGAATCATTAGAATCTAGAATTTTTCCAACGGCAAAAATTATTTCAGATGTTGATACAACAGACAATAAAATTTTTATTGATAATGCTTCTGGATTTTTTGATTATGAAAATGAAAGTGATAATGGTGGTAATGATTTATCTATTAGTGCCATTATTATTTCTGGGAAGGATGATCCTGTTGCAGCAGCAATAACAGCAACGGTATCTTCTACTGGTACAATAACAAGTTTAATTATTGAAGATGGTGGAAGTGGTTATGATCCAAATGCAACTGCTCCGGTTTTAAAAATTGGAAATCCTTTTAATAGTATTACCGGTGCAGGAACAGACAATGACCCCTTCATAGTTAGTTACGGAACAACTGCCACAGCAACAGTTACAGTTTCATCTTCTGGTACAATTAATGGCACATCAATTACAAATCCAGGTTCTGGATATACCCAAACAGAACCACCAAATGTTATACTAACATTACCAAGTTTTAATCAAGAAATTATAACAGGTATTTCTACAGTTAGTGGCAATTCTGGGATAATTGCTGGTATAGGAACAACAGTTTCTGGATCTCAATTGGCAATTAAATTTACAGGAATTAGTACTGAATCGTTCGATATGTCTATTTTTGTTCCAGGTAATCCCATATACATCTTCGATACTGAGATTGGAATTGGTGTTACTTCAGTTGATGGTGGAGATTCTAATATTGTTGGAATTGGGACTACTTGTTTGAACAACATATATGTTATAAGCGAATTTAGTCAGAGTGGTGTTGTTAGCCCATTTACTGGAATTATAACTTGTCAAATAGATTCTGGAACTGATATTAATAATATTCCAGAATCTGTTGGATACACTACAGATCCGATCGGAAGATTTTCTGTTGGAATTGTGACGGGAATAAGAAATTCATCTCCTATTAGCATCGGAGTAACTGGATTTACTATCAATTCAGGGTTATCATCATTCCCAACTCTTCAGAGAAGAAGTTTTATAAAAGTAGCATTATAAATATCTAAAAAGCTATTCATATGTCCGCTGTAGTAACAGATCAATTTAGAATTGATAATGCAAATAATTTTATAGATTCTGTTTTAAATACTAGTAATTCTTATTATGTATTTTTAGGATTACCTAATCCAATTTCTGCTGGATTTGGAAGAACAACAACTGGTTGGCCTTCAAATCCCATAGATAATTTTGATTATCAAACTCATTATAAAGATACTATGATGTTTGGTAAAAAAATTAACTCAACTAACATTAGGAGAGTTGTAAAGAAAAATACTTGGGTAACAAACACAAGATACGATATGTATCGTCATGATTATAATATCAATTTTGAAGCACCCAATTCAAGCACTTCAAATTTATATAGATCTAAGTATTATGTAATTAATAGTGATTTTCAAGTTTATATTTGTATAGATAATGGTTCTACCGGAAAATCAGGAACAACTAGTGCAAAAGGTGAAGTATCTAGTATTGAACCAAATTTTACTGATGTTGAACCAGTTACATTATCTGATGGATACACATGGAAATATTTGTATACCGTTTCTCCCAGCGATATTATAAAATTTGATTCGATTGAATATATGGTTTTGCCAAATAATTGGTCTACATCGACAGATGCTCAGATTAAAAATATTAGGAATGCTGGAAATTCTGACATTAATAAAAATCAAATAAAAAAAGTTTACATAGAAGATGGTGGTAGTAGTTATTCTGGTCCTCAAACACAAACTTGCAATATTTTAGGTGATGGAGAAGAAGCAAAAGTTAGTGTTACCGTAGATAGATCTGGACAGATAACAAGTACTAAAGTTGTTTCTGGGGGATATGGTTATACTTATGGTATTGTCGATTTATCTCCAATTCAAACAGGACAAGGTGGTCTCGGTAAATTAATTCCAATTATTCCTCCATCTAAAGGACATGGATATGATCTTTATAAAGAACTTGGTGCCGACAAAGTTTTAATATATGCTAGATTTGATGATTCTACAAAAGATTATCCTGTGGATACCTCTTTTGCTCAAGTCGGAATTTTAAAAAATCCTTTAAAAAATTCTTCTAGTGATTTACATACAGCAAATGAATTTTCTTCACTAGACTCTTTTAAAATTTCTGAAGAATTGGATGTCAACAAAGTTCATGTTGGAGTTAAAATAACACAAGGCAGTGATTCTAACATTGCAAGAGGATATGTAGCATCATATGACGAAGATACAAAGATTGTGAAATATTTTCAAGATAGATCTTTGTTTTATGCTAATGGTCAAGATCAATCTGATAATATAGAGGTTTCTTCTCTATCTAAAGTACTAAAGATTAGTTCATCTGGTGGAAATATCACATTCAAATATCCTTCAGGTGATCAAGTCAAAACTTTAGATACTACTTTATCTGGTATAACAACGACATCAAATAATAAAATAGTCAATTTAGGTGTTTCATATACTAATGGCGTTGCAGAACCTGAGATAAATAAAAAGACGGGAGAAATAATTTACATTAGCAATCGTACTACAGTCAAAAGAGACTTAAGACAAAAAGAAGACGTAAAAATTGTTCTGGAATTCTAATCAAAAAAGATGGCACAAAAAACTAATTTAAATATCAATCCATATTATGATGATTTCGATTCTGAGAATAATTTTTATAAGGTATTATATAAACCAGGATACCCAGTACAAGCTAGGGAATTAACGACTTCCCAAAGTCTGCTTCAAAATCAGATAGAAACTTTTGGATCAAATATATTTAAAGATGGTTCTATTGTAGTGCCGGGAGGAGTGGCATATGATAATCAATATAATTCAGTAAAATTAAAATCTTCAAATTTTGGAATTGATATATCATCATATATTAAAAATTATATCGGTAAGACTATAACAGGACAAACTTCTGGAGTGTCTGCAAAAATCAAGTTTGTTTTATTACCAGAAGATGATAGTAGAGTTGATGATGTAACAATTTATGTTACATATATTGCAAATGGAACTGATTTTAATCAAAATGTATTTTTGGATAATGAAGAAATAATTTCCACCGAAAACGTTACTTATGGAAATACTACCATCAATGCAGGAGAAGTATTTGCATCTTTAGTTTCAAATAATGCAACATCTGTTGGAAGTGCTGCCGATGTTATTAAAGGAGTATATTATATACGAGGATATTTTGTAGATGTAACTACTCAAAGAATAATATTAGATCCATATACGAATAATTCTTCATATAGAGTTGGATTAAAGGTTGATGAAAATATTATTTCGGCAAAGGATGATGAATCTTTATATGATAATGCTAAGGGATTTAGTAATTTTGCTGCTCCAGGCGCAGATAGATTACAAATCAAATTAACTTTAATTAAAAAAGAACTCACAGATACTGATGACACAGATTTTGTGGAGTTGATGCGTATTGATAAAGGACAAATAAAAAAGATATCAGTTAGGAGCGATTATAATAAAATAAGAGATTATATTGCGGAGAGAACCTTTGACGAGTCTGGTAGTTATTCCGTTACACCATTTTCTGTTTCTGCTCATAATTCTTTGAATAATGGTTTGGGTAATGGTGGATTGTACTATCGTCAAGAACTTACAGAACAGCAAAATACTCCATCAGATGATTTGATGTCCATCAGAATATCTGATGGCACAGCATATGTTCGTGGATATGATGTAATTAAAAAGGGAACGACAGTCTTAGATATTGAAAAACCAAGAGAAGTTGGAATTCGTAGTGATGTTTCTCTCGGTTATGAGATGGGAAATATTCTTAGAGTGAATAACGTAAAGGGAATACCGACTCAAGGTTCGGTTATACAACTTTTTGATAACTTCAATGCTACTGGTGATATTATAGGTAGTGCTAGAGTTTATAGTTTTAATTTAGAAGATTCTTCATATAAAGATGCAACATCTATATGGGATTTGAGATTATTTGATATTCAAACTTATACTAGTGTTGGATTAAATACAGAAAGTTCGGATACTGATATAAGAGAAGGATCATACATTAAAGGGAAAAATAGTGGTGCAAGTGGATATGCTGTAGGTGCTGGCGGTAACTCTACAATTATATCTTTAACTCAAACTTCTGGTACTTTTGCTAAGGGAGAACAAATTGAAATTGATGGTGTTGATACACCTGTAAGAACAGTTGGATTCACCACAGTTTATAACACTCAAAATATCAAATCAGTTACTCAATCTGGTATATGCACTGCCGATTCTGTTTTAGATACTTTTAGTATTCCAAATGGAATTAGAGAAGTAACTATTGACTCAAGTAATACGGTTCGTTCTAGTGGAAAAGCATTTACTGGATTAAGAAAAGGATCTGTCGTTAGGTATCAAAGAGTAGGATTTAATACAGAAACATATAATAAAGTTGCCAGTATTTCTACCGATGGGTTAGAAATGACTCTGGAAGCGATTACTGATAGTGTCCCTGGTGTTTATGATGGTAACGTACCAGGTGCTGATATAGCAGTATCAATGTTTGCCGGTGCTCCCATTGTAAGAGGTTCTGGACAATTATTTGTACCTCTTGCTAATAAAAATATATCTTCCATAGATTTAACAAATTCCGAGTTTAAAATTGTAGAAAATATTGAGAAAGATGTTACTACTAATTCAATTGATATTACTACGGGAGACTCAAATCTTTCCGACTTATCTAATTTTACTTTTGAATCTTTTGATGTTGAAAAATATTCAGTTGCTTTATCAACTGGTAATTTAGATATTTCCAGTTTATCATCAGATACTTTTGTTCGCAATTCTGATGGAACATCAATAACGATTTCCAATTTAACTAATGGTCAAAGCACTATATCTCTTGCTCTAAGTAAAAAAGGAATTGTTAGTAAGATTAAAGAATATAGTAGAAGTAGAATATTAAATGTAAATTTATCTAGATTAGAAACTTCTGGTACTAGTGGAAGTAATGAAAATAACTCCGTTCAAAATGGACTTACATATGATACATTACATAGGTATGGATTAAGAGTTGAAGATGAAGAGATATCTTTAAATTATCCAGATGCTGTAAAAATTATAGGTATTTTTGAATCTTTAGATACATCTACGCCAGTTTTAGATAAATTATCATTTAGTAGTACCGTCAATATTCAGAATAATGCCATTGTAGGTGAAAATATAATTTCTCAAAATGGTAAAATTGTTGCAAGAGTTGTAAGAAAACCATCAGGAGCTGAAAATTCAGATTCTCTTGAAGTGGTATATTTCACAAATAATAAATTTGATGTTTTTGATGTTGTAACATTTGAAGAGTCTGATATTACTACTCAAATTCAGACGATAACATTAGGAAAATATAAAGATTTAACTAATGCATACATTTTAGATAAGGGGCAAAAGGAACAATATTATGATTATTCAAGAATAATTAGAAGATCATCTGCTTCTGCACCAACAAAACAATTACTTATAATTTTTGATCATTATATTGTTCCATCTGGAGATTCTGGTGATGCATTTACTGTATTAAGTTATGATAAAGATCGATTTGGAATCGATATTCCATCTATAGGAAAATTATTAACAAGAGCTTCAGATACTATTGACTTCAGACCTAGAGTTCCTGCTTATGATGTTGGAACCGGAACGGTTTCCCCATTTCATTATACATCAAGAACCTTTAATTCGTCTATATCCAAATTTTTAGTTCCTGAAGAATCTTTACGAGTTGGATATGAATTTTATCTCCCCAGAATTGATAAACTTTTATTGAACAAGTTTGGAGAATTTGTTTATAAAAAAGGAATTTCTTCAATATCTCCCAAATCACCAATTTCTGAAAATGATGATTTGATGGAAATTGCCACTATTAATATTCCTGCATATCTCTATAATACACAATCAATCTCTATAAATCAAAAAGATAATAGAAGATATACAATGAGAGATATAGGAAAAATTGATTCTAGGCTTACTAATTTAGAAGAAGTTACATCACTCTCATTATTAGAATTGGATGCAAAGAGCATTCAAGTCCGTGAAAATGATATGGATAGATTTAAAACTGGATTTTTTGTAGATCCATTTAATAATTATAATTTTATTAATACAAATGAATCATCAATTGAAGTGAATCCAGATCAAAATGAAATTACACCATTCATTACTAGAAATACTGTTGATCTCCAGTTATTACCATCTTCAAATTTAACACCAGAAAATATAGATTATAATACTAATTTTGATTTATTTGATTCTAATGTTAAAAAAACCGGAGATGCAGTAACATTAAATTATGATGAGGTTGAATGGATTACACAAACAAAGGCAACAGAAATAGAAAATGTAAACCCGTTTGAACAACCAGCTCGTTCCGGAAGTGTTGTTTTATCACCAGAAGTTGATTTTTGGAGTAGAACAGAGCAATTTTCAAATGCTGAAACCATACATGTTACTGGATCAAATAGCACTGAAGATATTAATCTTAAATTGAGATTAGGAAAGCAAAATTTAAATCTTGGTACAATTCAAACTAAAACAGAAGATACTATAAATCAAACTAGTAGAGGAGGTGGATCTAGAACTAGAGTTGATGTTGAAACTACCACAACAACTAATGATTTTAGTGATACGATTAGATTGAGAGATAGAGATAACGATTCTGTAACTATTTCAAATACAGATACTTGGTTTAGAAATCAATTAATTTCTTCGGGTGATGAAGAATTTATGAGATCCAGAAATACTCAATTTAAAGGATCTGGATTTACTTCATTTACACCTGTATATGCAATATTAGATTCTCAAAGACCTATAATCGTTCCCAAGTTGTTAGAAATAACGACTGAAAGGGATGGTAGTGTACAAGGATCTGTTGGATCGTTTGAGGTTGGGGAAGAAGTTATAGCATATTCTGCAGTTGGCAATAGAGAAATAGGAAAATTTAGAATTTGTACACCCGATCATAAAGATGGTGCTTTTAATTCACCATCAGAAACTTATTTTTCTGATCCATATAGTCATGGAGATATTGATCTCCCGTCTAGATATAGTTCTTCAACAACATGTTTAAACCTCGATACGAGAGCAATATGTGAACAAGCTCAAGGTAGATATTTTGGATATGTTCAAAAAAATTCTTTATTGGTTGGACAAACTAGTGGAGCTAGATCTTACGTTAAGGGAGATCCAAGATTAATTACAGATACATTTGGTGATGTTATAGGAACATTCTTTATAGAAAATCCATATTCTTCTCCTACTCCTGACATTAGAATTACTACAGGACCAAAAGATTTTGTTTTAACAACAAGTGAAACAAATAGAAAACCTTTACCAGGAGCAGATTTTAGTGTTATCAGAGCTGAAGCAAGTTATGTTACGGGTGGAACACTTGATCAATGGCAAGAGCAGAGTTTTAGTAGAACAGATACAACCACTATCAATGCAAGAGCTTCTGTAAGAGGTAGAGTTACTGCCACAGTGTCTACAGAAAATCAACATACTCAAACTACAGTTACTGAATATGTTGATCCTGTTGCACAAACATTTACTGTTGGTGGTAATGTTGAATCTCCATCGGCAGTTAATCAAAATAATGACTTAAATGGGGCATTTATTACCGCAGTAGAAATATTTTTTGCAACTATAGATACTGAACATCCAGTAAAATGTCAGATAAGAACTCTTACGGGTGATGATAGACCTTCTAGATTTGCTTTAGCAGAAAAAGAACTAAGACCTAGAATTGTAAGAGATGATGTTATAGTAGATAATATTTTAACATCAACAGATGCTAGTGTAGGAACTAAATTTGTATTTGATGAACCTGTTTATCTGGCTCCTGGTGGATCATATGCTATTGTTCTCATTGCAGAAAAATCAATAAACTATACTGTATGGTTAGCATCACAAGGAGATAGAGTTGTAAATGTTGAACCTGGAGCTGATGAACAAGCACAATATACGACTCAATATGCATTGGGTTCATTCTTTAGATCACAAAATGGTGGTTTATGGACGGAAAATCAAAGACAAGATCTTACTTTCAAATTATATAAAGCAAAATTCACATCATTAAATGGTTCTGTATTAATGACTAATCCAGAATTGGATGAAAGTAATGGATATGTAAGAACATTAAGTGATAACCCATTAACTACTTTACCAAAAACTGGCGAAATTGGTATTAGAACAACAACAGATGCCACATTAGTAGGAATACTTACCGCAGGTAGAAAAATAACAGGTGAAAATTCTATTGCAACTGCAATAATTACTGGAGCGGGTGGAACAACTACTTCTGTTAATGTCACTGACGGGGGAATAAACTATACAATTAACTCTTCAGTGGATACATTTGCAATTGTTGGAAATGGAAGTGGACTAAAATTAAATATTAGTTCTGTTAATGGTGGAAGTATTACTGGGATATCACTTGCTTCTGGAAATGATGGTGGAACTGGATATAGGGTAGGTGATGTTGTTGGAATTGTTACTTCAACTACATCTGATTCTAAAGGAAGGGATGCAAGAATAACAATTTCAACAATCAATGGCATTGATAAGTTATTTTTGACTAATATTCAAGGTGAGGAAGATTTTACCACCACTACTGCATTAAAATATTATAATGATAGTGGAGTAGTAACAACATCTAATGATGGAACTGATGTAAATGTTACTTCCAAGTCTTTTAGTAGTAATTTTAATTCTGGTAATTACATAAAGGTAAATCACTTTAATCATGGAATGTATTCTTCCACAAATAAAGTTAAATTGTATAATGTTGAGCCAAATACTCTTCCAACTACTATTACAGTAAATATGACAGATACTACAACATCATTTGTTGGTGTTGCAGATACAACTGTATTTGCTAAGTTTGAAGGCATCGCAGTATCGGCTACTGATCCCGGATATGCAATTATCGAAAATGAAATTATAAAATATACTGATGTTACTACAGATAGTATTACAGTTGCAGAAAGAGGATTGGAAGAAACTGTTGCGCTTCCTCACAATTCTGGAGCATCAATTAGAAAATATGAACTTAGTGGAATTTCATTAAGAAGAATTAATGATGTTAATCTCAGTTTACATCCAGATATTCAGGATGATGGATATTATGTTTTAATAGATAGGACTGCTAACGGTATCGATAGAAGTTCTGATGTTTCTCCTAAAAATCAAATTTCGTTCACATCAGAAGATTTTACAGGAGGTTCTAATGTTCGAGCAACTGAAAATATATTATATACTGCGGTCATCCCTAACTATGATGTTTTGACACCTGTTGGGGTGGATGGAGGAACGGACATATCAGCTTCAATTAGAACTGTTACCGGAACCAGTGTTGATGGTAATGAATCTTCTTTTGTTGATAATGGATACCAGGATGTTCAAATAAATGCTTATAATGCACTTGATAGTGCCAGAATAGTATCTTCAAAAGTAAATGAAGATACGTATTTAAGTAATCTCCCAAGAAATAAATCATTTACAACTAATTTAATTCTTTCATCGGAGACTGAAGATTTATCACCAATAATTTATTTGAATGGTTCAACGGAATTTATTAGTAATAGACTTAATAATCCAATTGGTGCTGAGGAATATTCTTCTGATAGTAGGATTAGATCTTTAAGAGGAGAAGATCCTCATAGTTCAGTTTACGTTTCTCAAATTGTTAGGTTGAGACAACCTTCTACAGCACTAAAAGTTTTCTTAGGAGCATATCGTCACGAATCTTCTGATATTAGAGTATTGTACAGACTTTTTAGAGAAGATTCTAGTGGTACTTCTCAATCTTATGATTTATTCCCTGGATATAAAAATTTGGTAAAAGATGGTAATAATAATTTGATTGTTCAGGACGAATCTAAAAATGATGGAAGACCAGATTTCTTCGTACCACCAAATTCCGTTGGGCAATATAGCGAATATCGTTTTACTGCAAATAATTTGGATTCATTTGTCGGATATTCTATAAAAATTATTTTAAGTGGAACTAATCAGGCATATTATCCAAGAATAAAAGACTTAAGAACAATTGCTCTTGCATAAAATATGATTAGAGTAGAAGGACATTCTCATTTATACAGGGATGAACAAACCGGTGCTATTATTAATTATGATGATGATGGATATAACAACTATTTAAATTCTGTTAATTCTAAAAAGAAAAAACAAAAAGAGTTGGATGAAATGAAACAAGACATTGAAGATATTAAAGGTGCCTTAAAAGAAATTCTTAATCGTTTGGCATAAATACATCCCTAAATACTAATTAGGAACAATATATTGAG
>JGI10211J34971_10000937_pt1 | contig 24290 bp, 21 predicted proteins | sample Etolagsediment_FD_34971 | JGI IMG/M metagenome (IMG submission 34971)
CTTAAGCCCGAGAGGAATCCCGGGCAAACAAAAAACGGGCGTTTATGTTTGATGTGCAAAGATATACAGAAAAACCGTACACAATCTTTGTGACACTCATCACGCCGCGCGCCGAACCCTGACGCTCAGGCGTCAGACTTCAGGCGTCGGACTTCAGGCGTCAACCCAGGCAGTTACCGCTTCCGCCAGCTCTCGCCCGCGTTGCTGGATGAGTGCAAGGTCATCATCCGACGGTGCGCCGTGGAACTCTACCGGCTCCAGGAACTCCCAACCCATCTTGTAGCGCTCCATAATTTCGTCCAGCTCCTTCTGTGCCCCGCCCGACCAGCCGAAGCTGCCGAAACGGAATGCCTTGCGGTTCAGCGCTTTCTTTCTGCCCAGCTCGTCAAGGACTACCGCCATNGGCGAGAACATCTTGTACTCGTAGGTGGGCATCGCAACGACTACGCCGCTGGAGTTCCAGACGTCACGCTGGATGTACGAATAGTGAGTATCGGGTACCCGGTGGAGATTTACCTTCATTCCGGTGCTGGTGATTCCCTTGACCACCCGCTCGACTCCGCGTTCGGTATTTCCGTACATCGAGCCCCAGATCACCGTTATCTCCTTCTTGGCCGGACCTTTTGAATACGCCGCGTAACGCTTGTAGTCGTCGATGATCTTCTGCGGGTTCTTGCGCCAGACGAGGCCATGCCCGGGCGCGATAATCTTGACCGGAAGGTTTTCGGTTTTGATTACCGCTTTTTTGGCCGGAGCCGAATAAGCCCCCACGATGTTTGCGTAATAGCGCGTCGCTTCGTGTTCAAAAAACCGCAAATCGTCTTCAGAAACCATATCGTCGTACGGCGCGTCGTCGCTGATTGCACCGTATGAGCCAAACGCATCGCACGGGAAAAGGGTTCCCGATTTCGTATCGAACGTTGCCATCGTTTCCGGCCAGTGGACGTTGGGAATCTCTTCGAAGGCGAGTACGCGCCCCTGGCCCAGATCGAGCGTATCTCCTGACTGGACAATCATTACCTCGTTGTCGATATCGAAAAACGCATCCAGGAGCACTTTCGCCTTTTTCGTCGTTACAACCGTGAAGTCCGGGCGGATCTTTTTAAACGCCCGCAGCCACCCGGAGTGGTCCGGTTCCATGTGGTTGATGATCACATAGTCAATATCTTCCGGCTTGACGTTCATCTGCTCAAACTGGGCAAAAAGCGTTTCCGGAACGCCGTCCCAATCACAGACTCCGTCGATAATCGCAACTTTATCGCCCTTGACGATGTACGAGTTCATCGAGAACCCGTGCGGTATCGGCCACATCCCCTCAAAAAGAATATCGTGAATATTCGCCGACAGGCGCCAAATCCCCTCAGTAACCTGTGTTGTTTTCATTGAACCTTCCTTGTCATAAAAAAATAGTATCGGATTCCGGCGAAATCAAGCGACGCGAAAGATACCGGTCGAAGGTATCGGCGAACGCTTTAATCTCCCGCTTTCCGAAGGTGTTTTTTCCCATTCCCAGCCCGGTTGCCCTGCGTAATTCCTCCATGCGGTCCCGTTCCCGGCGCCGAGCGCGTACCGAATCGGGGGTGAACAGTTCGCCGCGGTCGTTCATGCAATCGATACCCCGGTTCACGATCTCTTCCGCAAGCGGAATATCGCGGGTTATCACCAGATCACCCTCCCGGACCGAAGAGAGTATATGCTCGTCGGCAGTTACCGGCGCCGACACGACCGTCATTTGTACCGCCGTTCCCGCNGGAAGCGTCCTGTTCGCGACGATGATGCACGGAACCGCTCGCCGCTTCGCCGCCCGTTCCACAATCGCGCGCACGTCGCGGGGGCACGAATCTCCATCGATCCAGATGCGTGTTTCCGACGGCACCGATGGTTCAGGCAATTCGGACGCCGTCGGGAAGCGATGCGAGGTATACCGTCGCGCTCGAGGCGACGGAAAACGACCGNGTTTCGGCGGCGACGAAACACGATTCACCGGGAGCGAGTACGATCGAGGCCGATTCATCGGATATCACGGANTTTCCGTCCACGGCAAGAACGATCGCCGGAGCGTCATCCAGCGCAAGGTTGTACCGGACCTGACTCCCGGATAGCCGGAGCAGCTCGAACTCCTTCGCCGGTGTCCGGTACCGGGATAGCGTACCGCTTTGCTCGGGTTCCACCACCTTCGGCGGACTCTCCGTGAATGCAATCGCCCGTACCAGCTCGGCCGGGTCCACGTGTTTTGCGGTGCACCCGGCGCGCAGGACGTTATCACTGTTTGCCATAATCTCGATACCGGTACCAGACAGATACGCGTGCAGCAGTCCTGCCCCCAGGAATAACGCGCCGCCGGGTTTCAGATGAAAGAGATTCAGATAGAGCGGCGACGCCGCGCCCGGATCTCCGGGAAACTGCCGAAGAAGCTCCAGCACCCACCAATACCGGTTGAGCCGGCGTTCCTTCCCTCCGGAATCGGTCTCGATCAGCGCTTTCCGGGCATATTGTTCAAGCGCGACGGCAAACGCACCCCTTCCCGACGCCGTTTTGGCCCGATTCCCGGCAACAAGAAGCCCCGAAACGGCCGAAAACCACGATTGGAGGGTGCTCTGATCAGGGGATTCGTAGAACTCCCGCGTCAGAGTCGTGATCTCGCGGAGTCCAGGGTTTGTTTTACTTTTCCCCGAGGCCGGCGGGATTCCCCCGACGCGCGAAAGCGATTCGTACAGTCCGCGGAAATCGGCGGCGATCTCTTCGTAAATACGAAAGCCGCACAGGCCGTAAAAATCGTCGATTGCGCATATGAGTTCGGGTTTATGGTTCCGGTCACGGTAGTTCCGGTCCGGCGCAAGGCGGTCTATTCCCGCGAGCTCCTCAGACTCGTATCCGGCACGTGCAAGTTCCCGTGACGGGTGCGCCTGAATCGATAGCCCGTTTTCCGCGGCGAGTATTTTCAGAAGGTACGGCAACTGCGGGGTCCCGGTTCCTTCGGGCAGGAGCGAACGCGCACGCGCACCAATCATATGTTCCGGATCCTTGCCAATCGCATCGAGGAGAGTCACTCCCTTCTCCACCAGAACCGACGGCGCTTTCGGATGGCTGCCCATCCATACCTCCGCCTCCGGTTCCGACGATTCCGCTCTTCCCATGAGCGCCGGGACAGCACGCCGGGAACCCCACGCGTAGTTCTGTATCGTATTCTTCATCCGAAAAAGTGCCATTATCACAGGCTACGACTGTTGCGCGTTGCGGTCAATGGTCTCAACCCGGCAATTCTCGGTATGGAAAATATGAAACATTTTCCATACCGAGAATTGCTGCTCAACCGGCAGTTGTGTTCCGAAACACCTGCAACGCCGCGTTTCTACGCCGTTGAAATCGCACCGTCTTTACGGATAGTATCGCGTACATCAATACGATCCCGGAGGCTCCCAATGACCCTGTCATCACTGCAAAAAGCACGTTATCAATACTCCCCGAAACTCCCGCCTGCTATTCAGGGAGACATTTCAAAAATCACCGTCGATCTTGGCGAAGCAACTGAGTCGATGGCGGATCAGCAGGAGCTGAAAACAATTTTCCGTCACACGTACGGGAAACCGATAGCAACGATGGCACCCGGTACGAATCCCCGATCCGGTAATAAATTCCGCGTCGGTGTCATTTTAAGCGGGGGACAGGCCCCCGGCGGCCATAATGTTATCGCCGGTATATTTGACGCGCTGAAAAAAGCGAATCCCGACTCTACGCTATGGGGTTTTCAGAACGGACCAAGCGGTCTGGTTGAAGACCGGAAGATTGAACTGACACCAAAATATATCGATTCGTTCCGGAATACCGGGGGATTCGACATCATCGGCAGCGGCCGGACAAAGATCGAGACGGCCGAACAATTCAACGCGGTCAGAAAGGTCGTGAAAGAGAACTCGATCGACGCGATCGTGGTTATCGGCGGCGACGACAGCAATACGAATGCCGCACTCCTTGCCGAATTTTTCCAGGAGAACGGCGATCCGGTACAGGTGATCGGGGTTCCCAAAACAATAGACGGTGATCTGAAAACCGAATATATCGAAACTTCGTTCGGGTTCGACACCGCGACGAAGACCTATTCCGAACTCATCGGAAATATTGCCCGGGACGCTGCGAGCGCAAAAAAATATTGGCACTTCATCAAACTTATGGGCCGCTCGGCCAGCCACATCGCCCTTGAATGTGCGTTGCAGACGCAACCGACGGTCTGCATCATTTCGGAAGAGGTTCGGGAAAAACAGTGGACGCTTGCCGATATCGTCGCATCGATCGTCGAAGTCGTAAAAAAACGTGCCGAAAACGGAGAAAATTTCGGCGTCGTCCTGGTTCCGGAAGGACTGATCGAGTTCATACCGGAAGTGGGAAGTCTCATCGAAGACCTCAACGACCTGATGGCGGAACACGCGACCTATTTCGGTTCACTCAACACCTTCGAAAACCAGGCCGAATGGATCAACAAGAATCTGAACCGCGATTCATCCTACGTTTTCTCGACGCTGCCCAACGAGATACAGCGACAGCTTCTGATGGACCGGGATCCCCACGGAAACGTTCAGGTTTCCCGGATCGAGACCGAGAACCTCCTGATCGAAATGGTTTCATCCCGCCTCCGCGAAATGAAAAGTGAAGGTTTGTATTCGGGGTCTTTCAGTTCGCAGCACCATTTTTTCGGATACGAAGGACGCTGTGCCTTTCCGAGCAATTTTGACGCCGATTATACGTACTCGCTTGGCTACAACGCGTTTCTGCTGATTGCAAATGGACTTACGGGCTACATTTCAAGCATCAGGAACCTCGCGCAGCCGGCGGATTCATGGATCGCCGGTGGAATTCCGCTCACGATGATGATGAATCTGGAACAGCGACACGGATCAAAAAAACCGGTTATCAGAAAGGCGCTCGTCGAGCTTGACGGTGCGCCGTTCAAGCGTTTCGCCGCACATCGCGATCAATGGGCCGTCACGACGTCGTTCGCGTTTCCCGGTGCTATTCAGTATTTTGGACCGGATGAGGTTTGTAACATGCCTACCGCGACACTGACGCTCGAAAGCAGCTGACCGGCGGGTTTCGACCGACCGCTTCACTCCGTCGTTTGACCGTTATCCGGTTGACGGCTATATGATGGTACCCGGCTTCTCCGACATCGCATTCAATGCGGCGTAGTGGTGGCCGCGTGCTACGGCCTTCCCAAGATCGCCGGACTCGGAGAGCTCCAGGGCAAGACCGGCGGTAAACGCATCTCCGCACCCGATTGTGTTAACCGGGACGATGCGCTCCGGCGGCGTGAAAACTGCGTCACCGGAGACCAGATGGACCGACGGAAGAGCACCGCGCGTAATGACCGGCGTAATACCGCCCTTCTGCAGTCGTTGCATCTCTCCGACGACCTTCGCGATCAGTTCCGGGTCATCGGCGTGCTCGTCCACATTCCGATCGGCTCCCGACAGAAACGTCGCCGCAAACTCCTGCAGGTTCGGTTTGATGATATCCGGCAGAAACGGGATGGTATCGATAAGCGACCTGCCGCGATAATCGGCAATAACCCGGATACCGCGTTCTTTCGCCTGCCTGACAAAATCGGGGAAAATGGATTCCTCATACCCGGGTGCGATCGAGCCGCTGATAATCACGGTATGCGCGTCGTCGAGGGCTTCGGCATACGCTTCCCGGACGGCGTTCTCCGTTCCCGGTGCCACCGGTTCCGCAGGCTCTATCAGTTCGGTTGTCATAGCCCGCCGGGTATCCAGTACGGTGATACAGCTGCGCATTGGCGATTCACTCTGTGGCGCGTGAACCCGGAACCCGTCCGCGATACACGACTGCAGGAACCACTCGCGCCGCTCTCCTCCTGAATGGGTTATGTGCACAACCGACGCGCCGGACTGTGCGAGTACCCGGCTGACGTTCACCCCTTTTCCCGAGGCATCGACGCGGACCGCCGATGCACGGTTTACCGCGCCCGCCTGAAATACGGGCAGAGACAACGTCCGCTGTATCGTCGGACCCAGACAGACCGTAACGAAATGCACGGTTCAATCCAGAACGGCGCGCAGCATCGCGGTAATCTGGTCTACCGTAAATTGCGTGGGTTGATTCTTGTTTGAGCACTTCGCGGCAATTACCGGCAAGTCGTCGCCGGTCAACCCGAACTCCGAGAGTCGCGGTATCGGAGCGGCCCATTCCCGCAACAGGTCAACCAGACGCGATACTTCGGTCCCCAGCGCGTCGGCGGCTGCTGCATATTTACCCGGCCCGCCGGGTTGCTGCAGCTCCCGTTCGGTCGACTCGGGTACCAGCAGGCCGCAAACCACGCCGTGCGGAATCTGCGTATACCCGCCCAGTGGTGATGCGATACCGTGGACCACGCCAAGGCCCGCATTCGCCAGGGCGATTCCACCCAGATACGACGCGTACGCCATCGCCCGTCTTGCGGCGATGTCCGACCCGTCGGCAAGAACGCGAGGATACGCAACACCGGCTGTCCGCAATCCGTCGACCGCGACCATATCGGTCATCCTGCTCGCTCCGGTCGACACATACGCTTCAAGCAACTGGGTTATCGCATCCAGGCCGCTTGCGCGGGTTACGGATTCGGGGCAGGAAAGATGCAGCTCGGCATCCAGAACAACGATCCTCGGAACGAAGTTTTCATGTCGGAGTGATTTTTTGAAGCCGTCAACCGATGGAGATGAAAGAACCGCGTTCCGCGACGCTTCACTCCCCGTCCCGGCTGTCGTCGGAACCGCAATCACGGGGAGAGAAGTCCCGGGCGGATTCCGCGTTCCGACTCCTTCAAGGTAGTCGACTACTCCGCCCTCCATCGTGACGGCGGCGGCTAACGCTTTCCCTGCGTCGATAACACTTCCACCACCGATCGCCAGAATCGTCCCGGTTTCCGGTGCGTCCCGGCGAATCGCCATCGCCATCCCGTCTATCTGCGACGGAGACGGCTCCCCGGAAACCGAAAATGTAGTCAGGCCGATGGTTCTTTCATGCAACTCGCGTTCCAGGCGCTCCCAATGAACGGAAGCGCGAAACGACCGCCCGCCGGTCACTATCGCAACGGTACGGACCCCTTCGGTCACGAGTAATTCGGGAATAGAAGCAAGACCGCCGTCTTTTACGATGAGACGTGGTATTCGTGATACAGCAAATTCACCGATCATATGTACCGTCGCTTCGAGAGTATTTATCGTTCCGGAACAAAAATTTTCCGGTTGTCGGGGTTTGCGGACTGCTTATACAGAATTCCGATATGTCCGATCATACCAACGAGTATCGCCTCGCACGATGCCGCGATATCTTCAATCAAGTCCTTTCGTACGGTTTTGTAGTCCGTAAAACGAACTTTGATCAATTCGTGCGTTTCCAGTTCGCGCCGAATATGAGTCAGCACGGCTTCGGTGACTCCTTCCTTGCCTACCGATGCAACAGGGTTCAGGTGGTGTGCCTGTCGAAAAAGTTCGGCACGCTGGTATCCGAATAAATTTTCACTCATCTTCATTGAAGGATAATCCGAACGAAGCAATCTGTCCACGGAGATCATTTTTAACTCTATTTATTCTTTATTCTCCATTATTTACTAAAAATTTCATTTGAAAATCGGTTGTGCATGTGGCAATTCGGCATTATCATTACCTCGTACGTAGCACAGTCGAAACATGTTGCTAGCCAATTTTTTCGTCAGGAGGATTGTATGAAGAAGTTCGCCCTCATTCTGGGAGCGCTACTGCTAACAGTCGCAATGATCGCAACGGCTCAGAATGTGAACGATGACTTTTCGTCGATGCGCGGTTACACCGCAGGTTCTGGCGACTGGGTCGTTCGTGGCGGTCGTCTGGTTCAGCAGGACGCCGATGCTTTAATGGCCCGTGTCGATCGAATGGTTCGCCAGTCCGGTGAATACGAACTCGAGTTTACCATCCGCTATGTAGATGGCGGCTACTCGAGTATGGAGAATCTGCAGAACGGAATCGTTCATGCCGGATTTGGTATTCATCTTGGCGTAGAAAATCCGGCACTCGGAAAACAGACGTGGGGTAACGGTGAAAGCTACCTGCTGTGGCTGAACCTTGATACTCGCCCGGAAACGATGGCGAAGTATCCTGAACACTACGGTTTCCGTGCGCAGGTTTACCAGAGCGCCGGCTCGACCGCTATGACTTTGGCGGAAGACCCTCGACTTGGTCGTGATCCCGTTCTTAGCCGCTATGCGGTTGGAGATTCCATGAGTCTTGATCTCATGGCAGCTCTCCGGGCCTGGGGTGTAGACGTCTCTCTCGCGGATCTTGAGAAATACCTGTACCAGGATATTCCCATCAACATCAAGGTAAACACTCGGACAGGCAGAATCGGAGTTCTCGATCCTACCGCTCCTGTACGGTTTTATTTTGACGTAGATCCGGCCGTTCTTCGCGGCGATTACGTATCGTTGCGCACAAACAGTCTTGCGGCAAGCTTCAACTATCTGACCGTAGAACCGTAGAATAGCGTAGCTTACGCAATTACAAAAAGGCGACCGTTCAACCGGTTGCCTTTTTTTTGACCTTCGGTACGAATATGATACACTACGCAACTATGGAAGCAACTATACCCCTGTTACTAAGACGCATCGTGGATGACTTTCCCGATTCCGTCGCTCAGATGTCCAAGGATTCGACCGGAGTATTTCAACCGGTATCCTACTCTCGTATGTTTCGAGAGGTCGAAGAAATCGCGGCGGGCCTGTATGAGTTGGGCGTACGACCCGAATCACACGTCGGACTCATCTCGGAAAACCGGAGAGAGTGGTTCCTGCTCGATCTGGCGGTCATGCATCTTCGCGCTGCAGACGTACCGCGCGGATGTGACGCGATGGTTGAGGAGATCCGGTTCATTCTGGACGTTGCCGATGTTGAAGTATGCGCGGTAGAAAACGCTCACCAGCTCGAGCGCCTGCAATCCATCTCTGCACAGCTTCCGAAGCTTTCGGCAATTGTCGTACTGGATCCCGACTTTCAGAAACCGAAAACCGCCTCTTCGGTCGCAGTGTTTTCACTGTCGGAGGTCCAGGAACGGGGGAAAGAAACGCTCTCCGCTACCCCTGACCTGGTACGTTCGCTGGTCGACGAGGGTGACGGCACCCAGATCGTTACGCTGATTTTTACGTCAGGTACGACCGGCGAACCAAAAGGGGTAATGCTGAGCCACGGGAACTTTTTACATCAAGTGGAACACGTCCCCGAGCTGATTAACGTAGGACCGGGTGACATCTGGCTCTGCGTGCTTCCGGTCTGGCACAGTTTCGAACGGATCATGCAGTACGTTGCCCTTGGATCGGCATCAGCACTCGCGTATTCCAAACCGATCGGAAAAATTATGCTGGAGGATTTCCAGAAAGTCCGGCCAACGTGGATGGCAAGCGTTCCCCGCATCTGGGAAGCGATTCAATCGGGCATATTCCGGAACATCAAAACACAGAGCGCGGTAACCCAGGGAATTTTCCACTTTTTCGTTTCGGTCGGTGGCGCGTATTCGGTGGCCCGGAATATGGTGCGTGGCCTGGTTCCCCGCTTTCGGAAAAGAAGCAGGTTTATTGACGCAGCAGTGGGTATACTCCCGCTGCTCGTATTGTGGCCGTTGAAAAAACTCGGCGATATTCTCGTTTTCAAAAAAATCCAGGCAAGACTCGGGGGGCGGTTCGTCGCGGGGATTTCCGGTGGCGGCGCACTTCCCGCAGCCGTCGATAAATTCTTTGGCGCCGCGGGAATACTGCTGCTGGAGGGGTACGGACTGACCGAAACCGCGCCGGTACTCGGTGTCCGTGACCAGAACCACCCTGTACCCGGTACCGTCGGACCGGTTTTCCCCGGAACCGAGCTTCGTATCCTTGATGAATCGGGAGCGGTTCTTCCGCCCGGGAAAAAGGGCCTTGTCGTCGCCCGCGGTCCGCAGGTCATGAAGGGTTACTACAAGAAACCCGAGCTTACCGCCGAAATGATCGACGCCGACGGATGGTTGAATACCGGCGATCTGGGCATGCTGACGTGGGACAATGAGCTGAAGATTACCGGACGGGCAAAAGACACGATCGTCCTTCTTGGCGGCGAGAACGTCGAACCAAACCCGATAGAGGAAAAGCTTCGCGAATCGGAGTATATCGCACAAGCAGTCCTTCTCGGCCAGGACCAGAAGTTCCTGGCTGCAATCCTGGTTCCCGACTTCGACGTTCTGGGAAAGTGGGCGGAGGAACAGAATATTTCCTGGACCGACAATGAATCGCTTGTTGAAGCACCGGAAACGCAGCAACTGTTTAACGATGTGTTGCGGAGTTCGATCAGCGCTCAGAACGGTTTCAAGAATTTTGAACGCGTTTTCAAGTGCAGAATACTCGCGGAATCGTTTGAATTAGGTCGGGAACTTTCGGCAAAGCAGGAAGTAAAGCGCCACGTTGTGTACGAGCGCTACGCAAAGGAAATCAGCGCCCTTTTCAGTTGACCACCGGTTCTCTGCTCCGTTCATGCAGACGTACGAGTGCACGGAGCAGATGAACCATACCCATCGAATCGGTCGCGCAATAGTTGACGATCTGCTCCAGCGAGTCCGGCGCAACGCCGGGCTCGATTTTTTTTCCGCACTGTTCCGCCCGCAGTGCAGCTTCTGCTTCCAACCCCGTTCTGCGGGATACATACTGATCAAAGAGTCGCGTGAAAGAAAGGTTTGCCTCCATTCCGTCGGAAACAGTCCCGGCCGCATATCCGGTTCCCGTGTACGCCGGAAGTAATCGCTTCAACGAAGTTTTCCCGCGCTGGTCGGGGTGATACACAAAAAAACTCTGAAACGGCGTCATCAGGTCCACGATGCGCCGGATTATCACCTCTGCGGTTGCATCTTCGCCGGCCGCGCGTCCGAGTTGCCGAAGCATTGCCGATTCAAAGTTCCGGTTAAAAACCACGATACTTCCCCGCTCGCCGATAATCCCGGTTATCCATCGAAAGAATTCGGCCCGAGCATCCTTTTCGGTCGCAAGTGCAAACGTGTGATGGCGTACGGGCGCTTCAAACGAGTCCGAAACGTGAATGGACGCGATACTCGGTGTGTGTTCGTACGGCTTTAATCCCGGGAACGGCGGTATTGATGAAGAAAATGCTTCAAAATCCAGGAAGTACGCCGGGAATTCCACGGCATCCAGAAACCGGCCAAGCCCGCGTTCCTGGACGATCACCTCGCCCGTCCGCACTGCTTCGATCTGGACTTTTTGACCGGCCGACAAACGCGTCTCCGGCGGTATCTCGCGGATATCCGATATACCGTTGTCCATGAGCTTTCTGCCAAGATCGATACCTTTATGAAGGGTAAGAACGTTGTACCGATCGAGGTTCGGCTTAGGCTCGCATAACCTGCACGCCTGGGCGCATCGGTAGTCGTCGGGTACCGGCTCATCAGAGAGAAGAGTTTCCATTCCGTCCCTGACCTGATCAACCAGTTTCCCGGCCCGCTTCGTCAGATTCGATTCCCGGAACAGCGCCCCGGGTTCGAGCGCATCAGCGCGAACGTATTCCTTGTCGAGAAATCGCAGATAAATCCCCGCAATCGGTAACTCATTCCGGATCATCGCCAGGGTAACCAGAGCCGCTTCAAGGTGGTAGACACCCCGGACTCCGTTTGCCGCACGGTACAGCGTGCAGTTCCATCCCTCGGAACGGGACGAAAATTCCATACTGTCAACGGGTACTGCAACACCACCGGCGTCGAGTATGCCGCGTCCGACGCTCGATTTCCGGGCAAGGCAGGACCTGGTACGATCGATCACCTCGTCCGGCGACCGATCGTCGTCCGGCGGATCCATCAGGATGTCGAGCCGGCGCGCAGATAATCCGATCCACTTAACCCGCTCCTCCTCCCGCGCGGAATAGAGGCGAACGGCGTCAGGCGCAGATTTTTCCTGGAACTGTCGACGGCAGCGCATCCAGAGGATCAGATCATCAGCGGTATACACTATGCAGATTCCAGCTCCGGAAAGCACAACCCGAACGTATCAATCGCGATCTGCAGTTCCTCATTTGTCGGTTCAACGATAATCGTCGTCGGAGAATAGTCTTTGGAAATGATCCCTTCTCTGGGTCCGTTCTCCAGATTTTTCCGGTAGTCCATAACAATCCCCAGGTTTTCGAGCCGGTTGCAGATTCGTTCTCTCATTCGGGTACCGTATTGCCCGATCCCCCCGGTAAAAACCAGAATATCGACCTTGACGATATTCGCGGCATAAGCGCCAATGTACTTCCGGACCCGGTACGCATACACTTCGAGTGCCTCGAGGGCATTCCGGTCGCCCCGTTCGGCGGCATCTTCCAGATCGCGAAGATCGTTCGAGATTCCCGACAGCCCGAGTAACCCGCTCTCTTTGTTCAGCATCCTGTTCAGGCGTTCCGCTGTATACCCTCGTTCAAGCAGATAAAAGATGATTGACGGGTCAATATCGCCGCTGCGCGTACCCATCATAAGCCCCTCCAGCGGCGTAAAACCCATCGATGTATCGACGGAGCGTCCTCCGTCAATAGCGGTGATTGAAGCGCCGTTGCCAAGGTGACACGAAATGACGTTTGTGTTTTCCGGTGACCGTTTGGCATAGCTGACGGCCTGCGTCGCCACGTACCGGTGCGATGTTCCGTGGAACCCGTACCGACGAATACGGTGCTCGTCGTACAGTTCCCGCGGCAATCCGTACAGATACGCGGCGGGTGTCAGCGTCTGGTGAAACGCCGTGTCGAAGACGGCAACCTGCTTCCGTCCGGGAAAGAGCCGTTTTGCTTCAAGAATCCCGCTGAGGTTTGCGGGGTTGTGGAGCGGTGCGAGCTCGATATTCCGACGAACCGCTTCGATAACGTCGTCGTCAATAACGACCGATTGCGCGTAGCGTTCACCGCCGTGAACGACGCGGTGCCCGATGCCGACAACCTCGTCGAGGTTTTCCAATACGCCGTTCTGCTCGTCGACAAGAGCTTCAACCATCAGGTTCAGTGCTCCACTGTGGTCGTCGACGGCAACGTTCCGGTGCAGGGTTCCGTTCCAGCACTCCTGCGAAAGCGTTCCCGATTTCTGACCGATTCGTTCAATCTGGCCCTTTCCCAGGCTCGTACGGTCCGGCATGGAATAGATTTCGTATTTCAGCGATGAACTGCCGCTATTTATCACGAGTATCGTCCGACCTGCGGGTCGCTTCGCCGTCACTTTTCGCCCTCCGCGGGATTCACATCCGCAGCTTTCAGTGCACTGAGACCGAGATTGTGCAGTGCATCAGCATCATCGGGAAAACGGGAAAGATACCGAATGAAGTCGGAAACCGATTCACGATACTTTCCGGTAAGAAAAAACGCGTTCCCCCGATTGAAGAGCGCCTGTGCGAGCGTCTCTTCCCGCTCCAGTGCCGTCGAATACGCCGCTATCGCCTTCTCAAATTCACCTGCATCGTAAAACGTGTTGCCCAGAAATACGTATCCGTCGGGTAACTCCGGCTCCAGCGCGATCGCCTGTTCCCAATCAGCGATCGAGTCCTCGGTGACACCGGCTTTCTGGAACAATGATCCGCGATTCAACAACGCGTGTACATCGGATGGGTCGCGTAGCAACGCCTGGGTATATGCGTCGATCGCTTCCTGGTTCTCCCCAAGAGCCGCAAACGTCATTCCCAGATTGAACCAGATGCGCTCCTCGTCCATACCCAGATCAATCGCACGCAAAAAGAGCTCTTTTGCCCGCGCGTGATCGCCAAGATCGTAGTAGAGACTCGCACGGTTATACATCAATCCGGGATTTTCCGGATCAATCGCCTGCGCGTCCGTGTAGAGCAGAAGTGCCGACTCGATGTCACCGCTCCCGTATGCCTCAATCGCCTTCCCGACGGTTCCGTCAAAATCCGGCGAACCGATCGCTTCGGTTTGTTCGGTTGATTCGGTTGAAAGCTCCTGAGCAGGAAGCGGCAAAATGCCGAAAACACTGATACAAATCGCGAAAGTCAGTATTGATGACGCATGCATACCAGTATCAGTGTAGTGTGATTATGGGCGCGGGTAAAGGCGCGTAACGGGCGGGATTCGGGCCGTTATTTCAACGCAAGGACGACCCGTTCCAGGACTTTTTTCCGATCGAGCGGTTTTACGATATAATTTTTTGCCCCGAGGAGAAGGGATTTTTTAACCAGATCGTTTTTTCCGAGAGCACTGATCATGATTACGTTCGCGTCCTTGTCAAGCTCGATGATTTTTTCCAACGCCGTTACGCCGTCCATTTTCGGCATCGTAATGTCCATCGTTACCAGATCCAGATTCGGATGCAGTTCTTTGTATTTGTCGACGCCCTCTTCACCGTTTCCGGCGGTACCGACGACGTCGAAGCCGGCCGACGTCAATATCTGACTAAGCTGCTTTGCAACGAACATAGAATCGTCGACGATAAGAACGCGAAACGAGCCTCCGTCTGGTTTACGGCCTTCCGGGTCTTTTTCGTTCAGATTGGGAAAGTCGCCCTTGCTCTTCATACTCTGTGCTCCTTGCCTGTGTTATACTGTAGAATCGGCTCATTTTCAAGAAAAGTTCACTGTATGCACAATATCGGAGAATCATTTTCAGATCGAATAGTCCTCCTGACGAATAACGGACCGGAACAGACTACGGGTCGTTTCGTACTGTACTGGATGCAGGCGTCCGTACGGACTGTCGGGAACCACGCTCTGGAATATGCCGTCCACGCAGCCAATCTCCAAAAAAAACCGCTTCTGGTCGTTTTCGTTCTAACCGAAAATTTCCCGGGAGCGAATTCACGCCACTATCGAGTACTCCTTGACGGCCTTCGCGATGTTTCGTCGGGACTGCAGGAACGAAGGATTCCGTTTGCGCTTCTCCCCGGGAATCCGGTTGAAGTGATACCTGAGGTAGCCCGTGACGCATCCGCCGTCGTGACCGACCGCGGGTATCTGCGGATTCAGCGAAAATGGCGCGAGACGGTATCCCGGTCGCTCCGTTGCCCCCTGTTCCAGATTGAAACGAACGTCGTGGTACCTGTCGACATCACCAGCGACAAGGAAGAGTATTCCGCCGCTACAATCCGGAAGAAAGTGCATCGGCAGACCGGCCGTTTCCTGGAAGAGATTCCGGTAATCGCGTATTCCGGGCGGACTGCCGGCCTTCCTCAAACGAATTCGTTCGACCAGACCGCGTTGCAGAATGCCGTCTTCCGGGACGATGTACCACCGGGAACCATCGCCGGAGGAGAGCGCGAAGGACGCCGCCGCCTGCACACCTTTGTTCGCGAGCGCCTCGACGACTATGCGGAGAAGCGAAATGACCCGGCTCTCGATTGGCAGTCCGGAATGAGTCCCTATCTCCATTTTGGCCAGATATCGCCGGTAGAGATCGCTCGAACGGCAATGGAGTATCTGGATATCGCTCCGGATATATCTTTTCCCGAAATCCGCCATCCCGGACTCTCCGCATTCCTTGAAGAACTGGTTGTCCGGCGTGAACTCGCGATCAACTTCGTACAGAACAACCAGCGATACGACTCATTCTCCGCAATCCCCGACTGGGCGCGGCGTTCTCTTCTTTCCCACAAAAACGACAGTCGGCCCTATTCCTGTTCGATAGACGAACTGGAAAACGCGGAAACCGGAGATCCGTACTGGAACGCGTGTCAACGGGAAGTCCTCCAGTCCGGGTCGATGCATGGGTACATGAGAATGTACTGGGGAAAAAAAATCATTGAGTGGACGGCAGATCCGGAAGAAGCGTACGAGCGAATGGTCTACCTGAACGATAGATGGCAAATAGACGGGAGGGACCCGAATGGATACGCCGGAATAGCGTGGTGTTTTGGAAAGCACGACCGCCCCTGGGTGGAGCGGCCGATTTTTGGAACTATCCGTTACATGAATGCAAACGGCTTGCGAAGGAAGTTCGCTATTGACGTCTACGAACAGAAGTGGCGTTATTCCTCAGCTGCTCCGTCCTGAACGTACCGTTCCGCGTCGCTCAGGATACTGTCGACATTGACGATGTAACTGTCGAGTTTTTCCTGCTGCGCCCGCGTCTGAACGATTGCTGCCTGCAAATACGCGATCTCTTCCACGTTCGCACCGATACGACTGTTGAGAATACGGATTCGTTCCCGGTTCCCTTCAATCTCTGCTCGAGCCGTGACCGTACTTTGAGTCAGCGTCCTGATGGTATTTTCGAGACTCCGTTTGATCGTTCGTGCCCGGCCAATAGCATCCTGGGACCGTTGTTTCATCTGCTCGTCTACAATAGTCCGGTTCACGGCAAAAAGATCGGTCAGCTCTGCGCTCACCCTGGCCAGAATGGGGTCAATCTCGACCAGTTGAGTCTGCCATCCCCCGATCTCCGCTTCCAGGGACGAATTCGTCTGAATGCGTTCCGAGATTTCCGTCTCATAGTCGGTGTTTGTCTGTTCCAGTACGGCAATACGTGCATCTGCGGCTTCGATATCAACGTACGGGAGCGAGCCTTCTTGCGCGGAAACCGCGACAAACGGTACAACCAGCAACAACACTCCGATTAGTACATTTCTCATCCATCTTTCTCCTCTGCGTTTCGATATAGTATACATTTTAATATTCTTCAAATTCTGAATCCAATTCATCAGGCCCGCCAACACTCAAATCGAGGTCGATTCCCGTCCCCGGTTCATCAAGGATCATTTCGGGTGAATCGTTCTCCGGAGGTCTGGGTACCGAACCCCTGGTGGTTGCCGTTTTTCCCGACGCTGCCGACTTGCCCGACGCAACCGGCTTACCCGTCGTTGCTGATTTGGTTTTTGGTGCCGGTTTCGCAGGAGACGATTTTACTGAAGACGTTTTCCCCGGAGCCGGTTTCCCGGTGGTCGTTTTTTTCGCAACGGCTTTTTCGGGCGGCGGCAGTGCGAGTCTCCTGGAACCGGCCCGTGAACCGGTCTCATCGGTTTTGAAAAACTCTATGGTTCGACGCAAATGTTCCGCCTGTCCGGATAGCTCTTCAGACATGGAAGCCATCTCTTCAGAAGCGCTGGCGTTTCGCTGGATGACCTGATCGAGTTGCGTCAGCGCACTGTTGATCTGATCGGCCCCGCTGTTCTGCTCGTTACTCGCTGCACTGATCTCCTGCACAAGTTCGGCGGTGCGTTTGATATCCGGGACTATATGGTCCAGCATTTCACCGGCCTGCTCTGCTACGGTTACCGACCGGGACGACAGTTCGCTGATCTCCGCCGCCGCCGTCTGACTTCGCTCGGCGAGTTTCCGCACTTCGCTTGCCACAACGGCAAATCCCTTTCCTGCTTCGCCCGCCCGCGCCGCTTCTATCGCAGCGTTGAGAGCCAGCAGGTTCGTGTTTCGCGCAATGTCCTCGATTATCGTTATCTTTTCAGCGATCTCTTTCATCGCTGATACGGTATCCCGTACCGCCTCGCCGCCGTCCTGCGCGTCCTTGGAGCTTTTTTGCGACAACTTGTCGGTCTGAGCGGCATTGTCCGCGTTCTGCCGGATATTCGCGCTCATTTGCTCCATGCTGCTGGAGACTTCTTCCGCACTGGCCGCCTGTTCCGTGGCGCCTTCGGACATCTCCTGCGCAGCCTGGCTCAATTGCCCGCTTCCCGACGCAACGTTTTCCGAAGACGTCCTGATATCGATTACGATACCGAGCAGGCGCCGCACCATCTCCCGAAGGGCATCGGCGAGCTGACCGACCTCATCCTTCTGGTCTACGTCCAATACTGCCGTCAGATCACCACCTGAGATCGCTTTTGCAAAGGTAACTCCCCTTCCCAGGGCAATTGTTATGCCACGAGTAATTGCCACCGCTACGATAATTGCAAGGATTACCGAGACAAGTATTCCAATCAGAACAACGACTACCGACTGTTGAACCGTAACGACAACCGAGTCCGCGATCGCCGTAGTCTGGTCGAAACCCGCATTCGCCACCGTCTGAGCCGCCGAAAGGACTCCGTTTGCCGCTGTTTCGCGTTCATTTCCGAGTCGCTGGAGATCGCTGTACGCTTTCAGAATGGTGTTCAATGCGCTTTCGTAGGACGCCAGACTTGAGCGAAGTCGGGAAAGCTCGTCCAGATTTATCTGCTGCGCGGTCATCCCCTCGATCCTGTCCAGAACCGGTGGTATCAAGGAAAGCGACGCGATCGCGTCCTGCATGATCATGGGGTCGGAAAATACCTGCGCCTTGAAGTTCAAAACGCGTGCGGTATTCGCGTAATCAATCGCGTCGTTGATCAGGGTAATCTTTTCGAGTCTGCTCAGTAGGTCAACACCGGATGCCCCTGACAAGATTTCCTGCTCGACTTTCACGTTCTGGCTGGTAAGATATGCCGCCGCGTTCTCCATATATACCACCGCCGTCCGGTCGGTGAGATCCCTGGCGACGCCGAGTTCCTGAATCACCTGCGCAGTCTGACCCGCCAGTGAATCGTACTCATTCACGCTGGTCTCGGTAGCCGTAACGCCCGAAGCGAGAGCCTGTAATTCAGGATATTTCACCGCCAGCGCTTTTGCGTCGGAAAGGTGAGCCCTTACATTCGCCAGATACTCGGTACTCGTCTGATACGCTTCAGTATCATAACTGAGTGCGAACGCTCGCATGTTGTACATGGTCAGCAGAGAATTGCGCTCAACCTCGTTCGCAATTCCCACTTCAGCCACGTACTTGTCCCGCAGCGCCACCGAATCGTTTTGGATATTAATCATGTTATACACGGCTAATAAACCGACAACCGCCACAAGAATGGTCAGCAGGCCGAATCCCAACGTCATTTTTACCGCCAACCGCATGTTCTTCAACATTAACGAGCCTCCATCCGTCGATGATTACGACAAAGCATAGTTCACCGTTCATGCACTTTGCAAGAAATCGGGATATCAGCGGACGGCTGCGTATATTGGTGTTTCGTAGGCGGGTGATATCATCAGGACTTCGGGTTCATCGAGGAGAGATTGAAGAATCGCCGTATCGACATTGCGGGTAAATTCCGCTTCGCGTATGAACTGGGTTCCCGTCCGTTTCCAGGTGAACCCATACTTGTGATCAAGGGAATCATATCCGTTCGCGGCGGGGTTCAGGACGATCAGGATTGCGCTGTTCCAGTCGACGGAATCAACAATCCGTGCAGACTCCTGCCGAACGGTTCCGGATAGGCTTGCAGTCAACTCGCCGTACAGATCTTTTTTCCACGCCTTGCTGTCAGGCGAAACCAGGACCGATACCGTTGCGAGGTCGAGTCGTTGATTCCACGCGTTTTCTACCGTGGAATCGACCTGCAACAGGCCATATCCGAACTCTTCGTCATATCCCGGCATTCCCAGATCGACGCACGCAGCCAGCATGAATCCGATGGTGTCACTTGCCGGTAACGCGGGGAAGATGAAACGGAGAAGCGCGGCCGCTGCGGCTACGTGCGGACTCGCCATCGACGTACCCGCCATCCGCAGATACCCCGCCATTCGGGAGTCCGACTCTGCCGGCAGTCCTGTGCTGAGCACTCCGGTCGTTGTGTCGGAAGAATCGTAATAACCGCCCGGTGCAACCAGGTCCAGGGACGGACCGTAATCGGAAAAGGCCGAACGCGTCTGTGCGTTATCCGTAGAACCTACCGCAATGACACTTTCATAGCGGGCGGGATAATCGATTCCCGAATCGCGTCCGCCATTGCCTGCGGCGGCTACCAGTACAACCCCCTGCGCACGAGCCGCTATGCACGCTGCTTCAAGCACACCTGCTTCCGCGATGGACAGCGCACCGTAATCGGCGCCAAGACTCATGTTGATCACATCGACCGGTTCGGATGCGCGGACTCCCGAATCATTGGGGAGCGCCGCGGCGTAGAGGATCGCTTGAACGAGGTTCGTGATCGTACCGCTCGAAGACTCTATCGAATCGGCAAAATCCAGGACTTTCAGGGGCATGATTCGAATCGGTATGGGATCGGTATCGGACGCCCATCCCATACCTGCGACGCCAACCCCGTTTCCGGCCCGGGCGGCGATGATACCGGCTACGTGCGTTCCGTGCGCGAGGCTCCCGTCCGTCCGATTGATTCCGTTCTCTATCGGCGTCTTCCGATTAAAATCGTACCCGGGAACGAGTACGCCTTCCAGATCGGGGTGGCCGGCGACCACTCCCGCGTCGATTACCGCGACAACGGAAGTCTCCTGCAGGTAACCGATACCCGGCTGTGCGAGCATACCCCACGCGCGAGGCATCCTGATCGCAGCAAGGGGCCATTGGAGCGGATACGGATCACCGGCCGCGTACAGGGGATCATCCGGTTCGATCGCATCGGCGGACGTCAGTGCGTAAACCGCGGTATTGACGCTTCCGGTTACCCAGTTGCACGAGAGAACCAGCAACCCGGAGGCGAAAAGAATTACCGTCCGGCAAACCGTACTAATTTTCAAGAATCGTAATCTCGACACGTCGATTCCTCAACCGTCCTTCTTCGGTATTGTTGTCGGCAACCGGCTCCGTGGCTCCGAGTCCGCGATAAATGAGTCGCTCCCGGGTCCGTACGCCGCGCTCGACAAAAAAATCGCCGACGGCCGCGGCACGTTCTTCGCTCAACTGCAACCGACCCTCTTCGGTTCCGGCCATTGCCGTATGTCCGGTAATCAGGATATCCCGATCCGCATATCGCTGGAGAATCGAGCCGATGAAATTCAACTTTTCCAGCTCCTCAGGCATCAGCTGCGCCGAATCCGGAGCGAAGCGGATGTTCTCGATTGCGATGATTATCCCCTGGTCGGACGAACGGACGCTCGTATTCCGGATGTCCTGATCCGCAAGCGCGTCCTGGATATCCCGCTCGATTTCCTCCCGGTTCATTTGTACCGAGTCAACAACTCTTCCGTTCGCCGTACCGCGGAACTCGAATCGGGCTCCGTCGCGCGTCTGGATAAACTGGCTGAAGCGTTCGTCGTAATAATGCGCGCGTCCCCGCTCCGGATCCCAGTAGAGGCGCTGTGAGAAGGTGCCGGTGATAAGTCGAACCTGAGCGAAGAGAGGCGAACCGGCGGTGGGGCGGTAAAAAAGCTCGTACCGGACGGCGATGAGGTCTACCGTACGATTCTCGAACGATTCCCGTCCCATGTACGTATAATCGACGAGGACGGGAATAATTACCGGATCCGGAATATCGAAACCGGCTCGGAAATCGTAAATTTCAACGGCGGGGAGCGTCCACTGGTATCCAACCGGGACCCGTTCCTCGGGAAATAACGGTACATTCCGGACCTGGGGGACGAATTCTCCGGCGTCCACGTCCATAATCCCGTCGGTATTCTGGGAGAACTCCACATCGAATTCCCGATCGAGGTGAAACGCTCCTTCGGAAGACGCTCCCTCTTCCGCCATCTGGTAGACCGCTCTCAGATTCGCCGCCACCCCGTCAAACGAGAGAACCGCAATCTGCACGCGAACAAGCTCACGAGAACTCCCGAGGAACTCCCCATCCTGAAAAACTTCCTGTTCATTCGTACCGACAATCCGGTAGTGCTCACCTTCGGAAAAATTGTGAGAAAACTTTGTTTCCTGCGCCCATAATGACGGATTCCCGAAAAGGAGGACGAGGATTATCGCCGGCAGGCTCCGGATTGACAGGTGCATCTTCATGACCCCCACAGTCTATACCGTTTCTTGACAAAGCACCGGAGGAAACATACGATTGCCGCCACAGGTGTATGGTACAGGTCCGGAAATTCCGGCTCTGAGTTTTTTTGGCTGGTAGTCATCGATTCTGCACGCGAAACCATTTTTTCCGTCCTTGAAGTCATACCACCGATACATACGCCAATTATGAACTGTAACTCGACTGGAGGATAATCGATGAAAAAAAGGGCGAATGAATACATTTCCAACCCGGAAGCGCTGGAACAGGCAATCAAGGATATCGTACATAAAATTCATCACGACGAAGATCCGCACGAAATGAACGCATATAAGCGATTTTTCAAAAAACACGTTTCGGTCTTTTCCCGCGCGTATTTTACGGCGTACCTCGTCAAACAGATTGCGCCCGCCGAATCCGATTCCAGACGCCGGCAACCGGACTCCACGAAGGCGATGCTCTTCGTAAGCGTCGGAAAGAACCGGAAAGTATTTCCCCGGGATTTGATCGCGCTGTTCGCGGACAACGACCGGATTGATCCCGCGTCGATCGGGCAGATCAAGATTCTCGATAATTACAGCTTTGTTGAAGTAGAGCCCGAAATCGCCGATACGATCATCGAACTGTTCAACGGCCAGGAATTCCGTGGTCGAAAGCTGACCGTGAATCACGCACGAAAAAAGAGCTGATCGATCCGCTTCGGTCATATCACCAGATTTCCCAACGCTATCGCAACCAGGAATGCGTTTATGCCGATACCGGCCATGATACAGGCAACGGCAAACAGTTCCTTTCTGGTTGCCGAATGGTGGAGTCGTGCGGCGAGGAGAGACGGTTCCTCCGCGACGATGAGGTGCGCCGGCATGGGGTCGTACGCCCCGCTTTTTCCGCGAATAAACAGATGATACGATCCTGATGGATTTGTTTTTCCGGATGCGGCCGGCCCGCGTCCGATAATCGGTTTGCTGGCGGGCGAGTTGATACCCGTTCGGCTGTGGTAATAGAGTCCTCCGCCGGGGAGCCGCGCTGCGTCGACACCGGACCATTTCGGGAAAAACCGGTACGCGAGCGGCAATCGCACGACATCCCGTTCGCTTCGCAGCCGCCGGGCACTCCTCCACAGGCGGCGATAGAGGTAAAACCCTACGTTCCCCGGCGGCAAAAACGGCAACAGTGGTACAAGTGACAGAACGAGTCCCAGCAAGGCCGTTTCCGGCATGCTCGACGCGGATAACAGAGCCAACGTCAACTCGGCGAGAAATCCGGCGCCAAGTGAGGGTGCGGTAATCGGGTTCCAGTACTCGTTGCGTTGCCGCCCGGTCCATATCGCTCTGGGATAGAGCTCTTCCGACGGACAGTCGTACACGACGACAATCAACGGCGTTTGTCCGGAAAAACGAAAAACGGGGAGGTTGTGCGACCGTGAGACGGTCCCGGTAACGAATATCCGGGTGCCTTCGGGCAGCGCAGCCAGTTCACCCCAGCGATATACGCGCGGAGTCGCGTCGGGAAGCTCGGCGCCCACGATGCGGCCCGGGGGAAGAACCAGAATCGGGACACCTTTCAGGTCGATCCCCGCCGATATGCCGCCCCCGGTAATCCAAATCCGCTCGTCTCCCTGCACCGCCTCAAGCGTGCCGTACATGCGAAACGGTCGCTCGTCCGTATATCGGTATGAGAGGATCGGTCGCCCTGCGGATTCCGCCAGATTCCGTCTGAACGACCGCCAGCGGGACCTGATCAGGAACGCGCCTATTCCGGGAATCAACAGATAAAATACGAAACCGGCAATTACGACGAGGTAGATCATTGGTCGTTGCGTTCTGGACCGGAATTCGGTAGCATAGTTCTAATGCTAATAGACAGAATCATCGTCGGCAATATGTTCACAAATGCGTACGTTGTGTCCACCGGCAAGAAAGAATGTGTTCTCATTGACCCCGGTGCTGCGTCACGGCTTATCCTCCAGCGACTCGAGTCGATGAACCTGGTACCACAGGCGATTATCCTTACGCACGGCCATATAGACCATTCATCCGGTTCGGGAAAAATCATCGATCATTATGCGACCAGAGGTCATCACGTCCCCGTAGGAATCCAGGAAGACGACTCAAACCTCCTGGGCGAGGAAGGAAGCCGGCGAAATCGGGAAATATTTTCCGTTTTCGGCGACCAGGGACTACAGGCTTTTAGCGGCTTTCCCAACGATCTCCCGCCGGCGGAGTTTTTTATTGTCGACGGTGAATCGATAACGAATACCGATCTGGTGGTACTGCATACACCGGGTCACAGCCCCGGGAGCGTGTGTCTGTACAGTGAAGGCAGGCAGGCGGTTTTTACCGGTGATACGCTCTTTTTCAACAGTATCGGGCGAACCGATCTTCCGGGCGCGGATGCGGAGCAATTGCGAAAAAACGTCACGGAACGATTATTTACCCTGCCTCCCGAAACGCGGGTCTTTCCCGGACACGGCCCGGTAACCGCGATAGAGAGGGAGATAAAAAACAACCCCATGCTCAGCGATGGGGCTACGATCTGAAGTAATACTTCCGGTGCGCTACACGCTCATATCAAGGACGAGTCCCCGATATAATCCGTATTGCGGAACGAGCCGGCGCGAATCCTCGACGATC
>JGI10211J34971_10000938_pt1 | contig 24266 bp, 17 predicted proteins | sample Etolagsediment_FD_34971 | JGI IMG/M metagenome (IMG submission 34971)
GCAACTCTTTTTCATAGAAATTTTTATTAACGTGATTTTTAAAAACAATGACCTGAGAAGGATGGCTTGAAGTGGAATTAGCCTTTTCTCAGGTTCGACTACTTATTCATTCAAAGTCCATTTTCCGTCTTTGGCGACAAGGACGACAAAGTTACTCTTGGCCAGAGTGTTTTTCTCGGTAAAAGAAATAGCACCAGTAATACCATTAAATGCACTCGTCTCCTTCAAAGCCTTAACAATAGCAGCTTTGTCAGTGGAACCAGCACGGGTAATAGCGTCTGCCATCAGTTTCATACCATCATAGGCAAGCGGTCCATACGCATCTGGGGCCTGATTATAATTGGTTTTATAGCTTGCGGTGTAATCCTTCGCTGCAGGCAGATAATCAGCGGTGGGATTGGAAAAACAGAAAACACCTTCTGAAGCTTTTCCAGCTATTTCAAGGAGTTTTGGAGAATTTGAACCATCACCCACAGCTATCAGCTTACGGAATCCGGCCTGACGAAGCTGTTTGATGAGCAGGGCGCCATCGGAGTAATAAGCAGTCCAGAAGACAGCATCGGGAGCAGTTGATTTTATTTTGGTAACCAGTGAAGACTGATCCTGTTCCCCCTTGTTCACGACCTCATAGGCAACAACCTCAAGGCCCATGGCGGTCCATTTTTCCTTGGTCAACTTGGCAAGATCCTCGGAATACCCGTCGCCCTGATGCACGATGGCAAGTTTTTTGATGCCCTTTCCCTGAAACAGGTCTACGGCACTATTTACCTGATCAAAACCGGTGGAGTTGATCTGGAAGGAAGTTCCCGGATTGGCATCGATAAGCTTGGTAGAGTTTGCAGCAGCCACGACAAATGGAGTCCCGGCATCTCCATAGATTTTAAGAGTTGGCAGAGTTGCACCGGAACAGTAACCACCGACAACACCGACGACATCACTGGAAGCAAGCTTTGAGGCAGCCGAAGTCGCCATCTGAGGATCACAACCGTCATCACCGGTGATGGTAACAACATTCATACCCAGCACGCCGCCGGCCTTATTGATTTCATTCACAGCAAGTTGAATGGAATTTTCCATATCCTTTCCGGCAGTAGCCTCTGAGCCTGTGGTCGGTACCATGATACCGATCTTCAAGTCAGCAGCATTTGCCTGGCTCAGCATAAGGAGACCAGTAAGAGCACCACCTACTATGGCTGTAATCTTTTTCGTTTGCATCATTCTCTCCAAATTATTGTTATTCCGTACTTAAAAAACGGATTTCAGCAAAAAAAGTGCAACAGGCACTGCCCCTGCGGCAAGCCCTTGCACTCACTTGATCAACTTCTTTTATACCAGCTCCCCTGCCAAGGTAAAGGTGAATCGACAACTGTCGCCACAAAAGACAAAGATTCTCAGTTTTAATTGTACAGAACCGCAAGTGGCAACTAGAATAAAATAAACGGGGTCAGACAGGATATCTAAATCACCACACTACGCTGGAGGAAGTATGCAGACAGCACATGACACCGAGATAAGAAAACAGGCTATACTACTCGCCAGATCATGGCAAAACCGGGCCAACAAACTGCTCACTTCTGAGGAAGAGAAGATACAGCAGCAGATGACCCGCCTGCTGAGCAATCCTGCAGATAAAATCCTCCTGACCAAGATAATTGATCAGAGTTTTCGGCCCAGTAATCCGGAACGAGTCGCAAAACAGGTGGCAAACCTGCTTGAGGAATACGGAGTTCCCGGTTTCTTCGGAAACGTCGAAAAACTGCTTATCCAGATGTTTGTTGGTCTCGGGCAACACTTTCCGTCCTTTGCCGTCCCAAAAATGATCGAACAGATGCGTTCCAGCAGCAGCCGCGCCATCATCCCCGGTGAAGAAAAAGCCTTGCGAGCCCATCTCCATCGCCGTCGTGAGCAACAGATACGGATGAACATCAACCATCTTGGTGAGGCCGTACTCGGTGAAGAACAGGCTACCAAACGGATGGAAAGCTATCTCCGTGATATGAAAGATCCGGATATTGAATATATTTCCATTAAGATATCAACCCTCTATTCCCAGATCAGTTCTCTTGCCTTTGACCAGACCATTACCACACTTGGAAAACGTCTGAGTACAATCTACCGTGCAGCAAAGACGCATTTTTTTATTAGAGATGATGGCTCGAAAACACCAAAATTCGTCAATCTGGACATGGAGGAATATCGGGATCTGGAAATCACCCTGCAACTTTTCATAATTACCCTGAATCAAAAGGAATTCCACGATTTATCTGCCGGTATCGTTCTCCAGGCATACCTCCCGGACTCCTTTCCTCTGCAACAGAAACTCACCGAATGGGCACGCAAGCGGGTCCAAAATGGCGGAGCCCCTATCAAACTCCGTATCGTAAAGGGTGCCAACATGGAGATGGAAAAGCTGGAATCCTCACTTTTCAACTGGCCACTTGCCCCCTATGACAACAAACTGGAAGTTGATGCCAACTATAAACGAATGGTTCGCTATGGAATGGAAAAGGACAACATTCGTGCCGTCAACCTCGGAATTGCCTCCCACAACCTCTTTGAACTTGCCTATGCAGCAACCCTTGCCCAGGAAAACGGAGTCACTGACTTCTTCTATTTTGAAATGCTTGAAGGAATGGCCGATCATGTGCGCCGGGCGTTGCAGGAGACTACAGGAGACGTGCTGCTCTATGCCCCTGTGGCAACAAAGGATGAGTTTATTAATGCCATCGCCTACCTGATTCGGAGGCTCGATGAAAATACGGCCAAAGAAAACTTCCTTCGTTATGCCCCGGGACTTGTCGTTGACTCTCCTGATTGGAATTTCCTGGAGAAGAGTTTTACGACATCCTGTAACTGCATGAACCAGGCGGTGACAGGTCCCAACAGAACCCAGGATCGGAATACAGAAACCTTTTCTCTCCAGATTTCGAGTCTGTACCAGAATCGTTTTACCAACGAGGCGGATACGGACTGGTCACTTGCCGCCAACCGCAAATGGGCAGAACATATTCGAAGCAAGTGGATGAAAACAAAGAGTGACACCCCAATGAAAATTCCCATTGTTGTTGCAGGTGAGGAACTCTTTGATAAACGTGAAAGCTGTGATGCCATGGATCCCAATCAACATGCAGCTCAAATCTGTGTAGCCCAGTTCACATTAGCCCGAAAGAACGATGTTGAGACTGCTGTACATACCGCAAAACAGGATCCAGATGGATGGCGGGACAAAACAGTGAGACAGCGAAATGAGATCCTTTCCCGGGTAGCCGTGGAACTGCGTGAAAAACGTGGAGATTTTCTTGGAGCGGCAGCAGCTGAAACCGGTAAGGTATTTATGGAGGCAGACGTGGAAGTTTCCGAGGCAGTGGATTTTACCGAGTTTTACCCCTATTCCGTGCAACAGTATGATGCCATTGAAAACATAAGTGTCAGAGGAAAGGGAGTGGGGTTGGTCATTTCTCCCTGGAACTTCCCGGTGGCCATCCCCTGTGGTGGTGTGGCAGCTGCCCTTGCATCCGGCAATACTGTCATATTCAAACCCTCTTCCGATGCGGTACTGGTTGCCTGGGAACTCTGTCAATGCTTCTGGAAAGGTGGCATTTCCAAAAACACTCTACAATTTCTCCCCTGTTCGGGAAGGGACGTAGGCCCTGCCCTGACCTCCAATCCGGAAATTGATTTTATCATCCTCACCGGAGGAACGGACACCGGACTCTCCATATTAAAACAGTCCCCAGGAGTCTATCTGGCAGCTGAGACGGGTGGAAAAAACGCTACCATAATCACCGATATGGCCGATCGAGATCAGGCCATTAAAAATGTTGTCACTTCGGCATTTGGGAACAGTGGCCAAAAATGTAGTGCGACCTCCTTACTTATCCTGGAAAAAAGTATCTACAACGATCCTCATTTCAAGGAGCAACTTGTTGATGCAGCAAAAAGTCTCCATGTGGGTTCTGCCTGGGATTTCTCAAACAAACTCGGCACATTAATAAAGCCACCAGGTGGTGATTTACAACGGGGCCTCAATGAGTTGCAAAAAAATGAGGAATGGGCCCTGAAACCGGCCATGACAGATAACAACCCACAGCTCTGGTCACCGGGCATTAAGTACGGTGTTCATCCTGGAAGTTACGACCATATGACAGAATTTTTCGGTCCCCTGCTTGCCGTCATGTGTGCAGAGGATCTTGATCATGCCATCGCAATAGTCAATCAAACCGGATATGGATTGACCAGTGGCCTGGAAAGTCTCGACAGACAGGAGCAGCAGCAATGGCAAAAAAAGATCCTTGCCGGTAATCTCTACATCAATCGGGGAACAACCGGGGCTGTGACTCTGCGACAGCCCTTTGGAGGCATGGGAAAATCAGCCCTTGGCCCTGGAATTAAAGCAGGTAGCCCGGATTACGTAAGTCAGTTTATGGAATTTAAAGAGCATGGCAATCCACCATGTGGCGTGATTAGCAAAGAAAGCGATCTCCTCCGACTGACCAGTGAATGGGATGTTATGCAGAGTTGGGGAGCATTTGCAGAGTATGGCACGGATATCAACAAGACACTGTTTGCCATAAGGAGCTATCTCTACCAGATGGAACAAAAATTTGAGAGGAAAGAGGATTATTTCCACCTTCGTGGCCAGGACAACATCCTTCACTATCTGCCGATCAGACACCTCTGTATTCGTATGCATGGTGATGACTCTTTATTTGAAACCCTGGCACGGATTGGCGCAGCAAGGGCGGCGGGATGTGAATTGGTGGTCAGTATTCCAAAGGCCCTGAGCAATAGTGTCACCAGCTTTCTTGAGGGGAGATACGGTAAAGCACTCCTAAAAGAAGGACGATTACTCTATGAGAGCGACCAAGACCTGACTGATAAATTACAGGAGATAGAGCGAATTCGCTATGCGGCACCTGACAGGGTTCCGAGTGAGGTTTTTAAGGCAGCCGCAAAAAACGGTTTTTTTATTTCCAGAAGCCCGGTATATATGGAGGGTCGACTTGAGCTGCTTCACTATTTCAAACAGCAGTCAATCTGTAATAATTATCATAGATATGGTAACCTCGGTGAGCGAGGCGATCTCTTGGAATGAACAAACATAATTACGGGATAGTTATATTTTTTTTGAGTTTCATGTGAGTAAGCAGACAAAGGCATACATTCTAACCCTGATGGTCGTAACCTTCTGGGCAACAGCAGCTTCTGCCTTTAAGATCGCGCTACGGGATGTAACGCCCGCAACGCTGCTTTTTTACTCCACACTTTTCTCAACCATCACCCTCTTTGTTATTCTCTGCTGTCAGGCCAAGATTGGACTGCTCCTTAAAAGCAATCGTACATCTCTGTCGAGAGCAGCGCTGCTGGGTTTCCTCAACCCATTCCTCTACTACGTCATTCTCTTTAAGGCCTACGCCCTTCTACCAGGCCAGATTGCCATGAGCCTGAACTACGGCTGGCCACTTGTTCTCACCCTGCTGTCAGTGCCCATTCTTGGTCAGTCCCTCAGCAAAAGTCAGCTGCTCGCCGTCCTGATCAGCTTTCTTGGTGCGGTGATCATTTCCACCAGAGGAGAATTCACAAGCCTTGGAGAAGTCAGCAAGCTCGGAGTACTTCTGGCGTCAGGCTCAACGCTCATCTGGGCAACATACTGGCTTTTTAACGCAAAAGACGGACGTGATCCCGTGGTGAAGCTCTTCACCGGATTCTGTTTCGGCCTTTTTTACACAACATTGTTCTGCTTACTGAGCGAAGGAATCGCACTCCCCGTTGTCAGGGCCTGGCCACCGCTGGTCTACGTTGGTCTTTTTGAGATGAGTATTACCTTTGCCCTCTGGCTGACAGCCCTGCAATTGACCGCTTCGGCAGCCAGAATAGGAATTCTTATCTATATAACCCCGTTTTTTTCCCTTCTGATCCTGAAAACCGTGGTGGGAGAACAGATCCATCCAGCCACTTTTATCGGACTTGCTTTGATTATCGGCAGTATTTTATTCCAAAGCTGGATGACCAGAAGAAAGGCAGTAGCACAATAAAACTTCCCTATGAAATATTATCTCTATGCGATGGGGGCAATCCTCTGCTGGGCAAGCCTTCCGGCCGCCACCGGATCGGGACTGACAGAGCTTTCAACGGAAGAGCTGATGTTCTTCAGTTTTAGCAGTGCAGCTGTTTTCCTCTATGCACAGGACGTTCTTTTGACACGTTCCTTCACTGTTTATATTCCAAATCTGAAAGCTATTCTGCTCGGAGTCTGGGGTATTTTTATCTACCATTACGTCTATTATATGGCTCTTGGCCGCGTGCCTTTAGCCGAAGGCGCAATACTGGCCACCACCTGGTCATTCTGGATAGTGGTTTTTTCTTCGATAATTCTCTTTAGAAAGTTGAAACTCTCCATCGTGATTACTGCTTTTGCGGGAATGATCGGGGCAGGAATTGTTATTGCGTCTGGCAAGGATATCAACTTCAGCGGTGACTATATGCAGGGATACCTGCTTGCCCTGGCCTGTGGTCTGATCTGGTCAAGTTTTTCGGTGGCACTCGGTCGTGTAAGAATACCAAGAGAGCCAATGACGTTTTTCACCATTATAGCAGCCATCCTTTCAGCTCTGCTCTACGTACTCACCCTGCCCCACGGAGTACCGTCACCCAAAGCCATCGGCGCAGCCGTCTATCTCGGCTGTGTTCCACTGGGATTATCCTTCTTTTTGTGGAACCGTGCGGTTACCAGGGGAAATATGGTTATAATTGGTTTTCTCAGCTACCTCACCCCGCCCCTTTCAGTTCTGCTGGTGGCCCTGATTCATGGAACAACGGTTACCTCCCAGGTTCTGTTTGGAATGACCATTATTATCGCGGCTTCAATTGGTGGCCGGTTCGCTCTTTCACACTCTGGCCGAAGAAAAAAGTCTCTCAGATAAACAAAGAGAGCAAAGAAAGACTGGCAAAGGACAGGAGAATCCCCCAGCCCACGAGAGCAGCCGTCAGCCTCGGAGCAAATCCTGCACTCATGGCCATGGCCCCCGCAGTAACCATGGGTGGCATTCCTGCCTCAAAGATGGCAATTCGTGCCTCGGGACTATCAAGCCCCAGTAGCCGGCAGATCAGAAGAGCTGCAAAGGGAGCAATAAGGAGTTTTGCAGTCAGCCCGAAACAAAAGGGAACAGTCTGGCCCGGTGCCAGTCTGATTTTCAGCTGCAAGCCAATGGCAAACATAACCACGGGAACCAACGAGGAGGCAATGAGAGACAGACTCCCTGCAATCGCCGGATGCTGCAATGGCTTCGCTAAAAGAAGAGCAGCAAGTAGCGCCAGAAATGGTGGAAAAGTAAAAATCTTTCTGAGAATGGCACCTCCACTCTGACGCTGCTGTTCACTGTAGAACGCCAGCACAAAGGAACCATAGGTTGAGAGAGCAAGAAACGACCCGAATTGATCATAGATTATCCCGTAGGAGACCATCTCTGTGCCCCAGAAAGCCTCGATCATCGGAATACCCAGAAATGACGTATTCCCCAGAGGAACCGTAAGAAGAAGTACCACCGTGACTTCACTTGACCAGGCAAAAAGGCGGCTGGCAATAAAGACAAGAGCTGCTCCCAGAAACGTCATCAGCCAGGGGATAATAAGAAGAACAAACAGATCCGTTGAAAAGGAGAGCGTAGGTACCTGACGCAGAATAAGGGCCGGAAGAGCAACCCAGATAACATAGAGGTTCAGGGTCACAGGCGCATTGTCGGCAAAAATTGTCAATCTTTGCAACCCCATGCCGACAGCAAGACAGATAAAGATGAGAATAAAATTTTCCATAAGTCAGAAACTCAATATTTACAGGAAAAGACGAAAGATCAGGAGGACAAATTGCGAAATATTTTCACAATCGTCAGAAATATCGTATAATACACCATGTATAAAATACTTATGAGTGATTCGCCTCAAAAACTTGAACTTGAAGTTCAAAGATATTTAAAAAATGGATGGTCCGTTGCCGGCGGGGTTGCTATCTCACCTGCATCAATCTATTTCCAGGCGGTATTTAACTCCACCAAAATTAAATTTCATCAAAAGAAATAACCATAATTCTCCACTTACCACATCTCATTACTTCCAATTTTCTATACAAAACATACCGTTTTCATCGACCATCGATGCGCTGAATCCGAGAATTAAAAGACCTAAATCGGTACACTTCATGGATTGATTCTCGTTGAAGTAATTCCATTTAAGTGGTATTTCTCTGGTCTAAGTGTAATGATATTGCTGGGCTTACCTTTTTTCGAATTCACAGTATCCTTGGTAAATGTTCTCCATGTCAATTATGTTTTTTACTGTGAAACTGTGACTTTCCTTTCTTTTATACTCGAACAGTTATGGATATAGCGCCACAACAACACTGGACTCTACGAAAACAGTTACGAACGCTCTTCCTGCTCGCTCTCACCTTTGTTGCATTTTGCTTTCTCTTTGGGTTATGGCGCGTTCAGCAATTCAATCACCACCGTATGGAGATCCAGAATTCCTCCCTGAGACTGCAGCAAAACCTCAAAGCCAATTTCGACAAGACTAAAACTATTGGCCGCATTCAAACCCAGTTGCGTCTTTACATGCAATCCGGAAAAGAGGAGCACCTCAGCGAAACCAAAAGTGAAGCAGAAGCTCTTCTTGAAGAAATCACAGAAGAAAACAAGAACATACTTCTTCAGTTCCTTAAAAAGGTTGATATCCTTGAGGTACGACTTGACAGTCTGAGTGAAAATAATATCAAAATTTTTCAGGCCGAAAAAAATATCCTGACCAAATCTGGTCAAATCATCAAAACACTGCCTCCAGAGCAGTACTTCAAGTTGCGTGCTGTTGTGAGCGACGCCTGCCTTGAGCATCATCATCTCTATGTAACGTCCATCATAAGCAACCAAAGTGATGCCCTTATTCGAATTCAGCAGCAATTCTCCGATTTGTATGATGAAGTGGACAAACAGCTAGTGGCATTGATGGCTGTGCTTCCAGAATCTTCCCGTGCCGGGATGGAAAGCCTTCGTGATGAATATTTCACCCTTGAAGATGGTGTACAGACTGTAACGTCAATCCGTATCACCATTACTGAAACCCAGAATCAGACAGTAAAGGTTCTGGAACAGATTAATTCTGCCATAACCACAACATCACTGGATCAGGAGGGAGAGTCTGCTCGTCTCATGGCTGACGGTCTCAGCCTCGCTTAAAGAAATCTGGTTATAATGTCAGTAAGTCTTGTGCTTGCCGCGCTCATGTTCGCGATCATCGCCTTTTTCCTCCATACCAGAATGATCAGGCCACTGGTTGATTTTATTGAACTGCTACGCCGCATGACAGCGCTTCTTGCCGGAATGCGGACAAAACAGGTATCCGAAGATGAAAACTTCCTCTCTCTTTCTAATATGTCAGACAAGCGCCATGATGAGATCGGGGAAGTGGCCGAGGCAGTTAAACGACTGATTCTACGTTTACGTGAGCTATCCATATTCAGGCAGACCATTGAAGCTGATGAGGTGACAAAGGAAATTTACACCCGCCTGGCTCGAATTTTTATGCATAAGCTGGGGCTTGATACTTTTATCATTTACGAAAAAAATTCAAAATCAAAGGGGATGCTCCCTATCTACTGTCAACCTCCTGAGATCGAGGAGGACTTACCGGACTTCAGTGTAGCTGACAGGTGTCGGGCACAGCGAACCGGAACCCTTATTACCTCTCAAGATGATCTTTTGATCTGCAAGCAGTTTCCTCTTCATGATGTAATGCATCATGTTTGTATTCCCATGATGGTAGGTGGACAGGTCATTGGTGTAGTGCAGTTTTTGTATTCAATGGATCTTTCCCGGAGTGAGCACCTGAAAATCACAAGGGCCATTGAAGAGGCTCGACACTATATTCTTGAAGCCCTGCCGGTACTGCAGAGCAAACATCTTGCAGAAAAGCTTGAAGAGATGGCAACAGAGGATCAGCTCACCGGATTATATAACAGGCGCTATCTTGAATCGTCCCTTGAACAGATCGTAGCCGGTGTACAGCGACGTCAGACAAAGCTTGGAGTTCTGATGTGTGATATGGACTATTTTAAACAGGTAAACGACAATTACGGACATGACGCCGGCGATGCAGTCCTTATCCAGTTGGCTCAACTGTTGTCCGATTCTGTCAGAAAATCTGATATGGTTATTCGTTTTGGAGGGGAGGAATTTCTTATTCTACTGGTTGATTGCCAGGACTCCCAGGCAGCTCAGCTAGGAGAAAAAGTGCGCAAGGTAGTCGAGGAGCACAAGTTCCAGATCGGTGGTCAGTCCATACAAAAGACATTGAGTATTGGGGTCTCGGAATTCCCCATTGACTCTGCCAAGGGAATCTGGGAAGTGATCAAACACGCTGATGTTGCACTTTACAAGGCTAAGGAACAGGGAAGAAACAGAGTGGTTGAATTTAACCTGGAAATGTGGCCCGGTGACTCCTACTAACAGCCGCTACAAGCTCAATAACACCCCAGTATTAATAATTTGACTGCATACCAAGCGCAGCCATTTTTGTTCGTCATCAGAATCCCCCTGCCCACATCAGATATGATCTGCACAGGGGGATTTTCTTTTATTCCAGCCTGATTCTCCAGGCATTTGTCTGACTATATACTCAAAGGAAACCAGACTAGAAGCGGACATCCATCAGAAAATAGTAGTTATCAAGGGTTGTATCAGACTCCATTGGGGCACCAATATGCTGTCCACTCCCGCTGTAATCGTAATCAATATGGATATATCCTGCTCTGAAGAACAGGTACCTGTTTATCGGCTGGATGTAATAGAGATCATAGACACTGCCCCTGGTTGCCAGTTTGTTGAAAAGGTCGGGTGTCCCCATGGTCATGCTAAACCAGTATTCAGACCCCTTGTTGTACTCAAAACCAATTTTAGGCATATTGAGAGCTTCAATCGGCATGGTATAACGTAAGCCGGTATAAAAGGAATACCCCGAGTGATTCGACTGTCCGTCAGATGATAAGAGTCCGAATACCCCCAAGGGCGCATTTCCATTTGCCTTACTCCGATTACCACCATAGGAAAAGAAGAGATCCAGTCCAGTGGCTGCGATATCAGAGGCCTGCAGGTGTACCCCCCAGAGATCCATATCACCAAGATCCACGTTGGCCATGCCGGTTTCATAGAGGTTAGGGCCAGCAAGGTAAAACGGAAGATCCCACACTTTGGCATAACTTAACACCGCAAGACTGTTTTTTAAGCCTGGAATCTTTGTTTCAAAAAAGGTGGCTGCCATGGTTGAATCGCCGGCCTCACCGTCATCAAAGAAAGGAAAAGCTGAGCCAGTATTATTGTCATCGTCTGAGTGGTAGGCCTTTCCATAAGCAAAGCGCCACCCGGCCTCCTTAAGACCGGTATAACGATCAAGACCAAAGGTCACTACAATTCCATCATTTTCACCATCAAAAAGCAGGGCAGGATATGTTGATTGACGCAGCCTGTTTTCTCTGTACTCAAAAGGAGGTCCTTCAGTGGACGGATGGCGGCCTACGGTAATTGCAAGAGGAATTGGGAATCCTGAAGGAATCCAGTCAACATACGCTCTGTCTACCCAGAGGTTACTGCTTCCAGGGCGATGACCACGATTAAAATCATTCAGCATATATGAAGCGCTGGCATCATCGCTGTCTCCCCAGTTTTTATACATCGCCAGGCGACCATGAAACTGAAGGGAGTCTGAAATTTCTGCCTCCATGTTGATACGAAAGCGGTTTGTCCAGTTGTTGGAGTCACTCTCCTTGTCATGATGAGTCATTGCTGCACCCATGGCCTGCATCGGACTCATACCCGCCATCACGTGCTGCTGGAAACCCGTCATGTCAATGGTGTTATAATTTTTTGCTCTATAATTATCAGCTCTTACCCGAAGTTCTGCACCAAAATTTATTTTATTCTGGACACTTTTGGTCTCAAGATCATCAATAGTGTTGTAAATAATATTGATGTCTTCTGTTACTTTTTCATAATGGGCTTCTGGAACGTTCGCGGCCTGCTGGGGAGTTGATTCAAGAATTTCAACGCGCCGCTGCAGGGCATCCAGTCTATTCATTATCGCCTTATAGTCTTCTGCCGGGATGGTTACAGTTTCACCCTCAGCATATGCACTGCCAGCCATAGTCAGCATCATGCCGACACTTACCAGAGTCTTCTTCATCTCTGTCCTCCTGCTGTTCACTTTAGCGAAAATCGTATTACCCGCAATTGTGTTCATTATTATTTGCCTTATTTGGGAATAATCGCAGCAACAGGATGATCACTATCTGCTGCATGATTCTGTAAAAACACTATGATCTGATTCATTTCATAAGCATTGATTGTTCCATTAAGATCTCCGGGGTGCCTATCTCGTTTAAAATACTTAGCCCAGACAACACCAGCTTTATCTGCCGGATTGACAGGTTCTGCCCCTCCTCCCTTCTTGTGACATGAACCGCATCTTTCGAGGAATATATCAAGGTCACTCATATCAAGGTCACTAGCAACTACTGTAGAGGACAGGAGCAGAAAAAAACACGCTGTCGCTGCAGTGCACATAAACTTTTTATTCATCAGCGCCCCTTTATCTCTGATTATTTTGGAATTGCTGCAGCCACCGGGTGATCACTATCCGCAGCATGCTCCTGGAGGAATCCAAGAATAGTTGTCATTTCATCATTACTGATCCGAACTGAAAGGTCAACGGGATGTCGTCCCCGCTTAAAATACTTACTCCAGACTACTCCAGCTTTGTCAGCAGGATTAACCGGAGCAGCTTCACCACCTTTTTTATGACATACGCCACATTTCTGGACAAAGACTGTTGCGGCATCATCGGCAAATGCAGGGGTGAGCATCACCAGTGACAACACGATACAGCCAAAAAGAATTTGAAACCTCATCCATGTCCTCCTTTCCCTTATTGAAACTTGAGTTGCCGGTAAAAAGTTTCTGTTTTGAGGGCTTATTACTTTCTCCAATCCAAATACCGGGACAGGGGTGAAACAACCTGGTAAGTGACAAGAATTTACTTTCCATTATAAAAGTACCAAGAAGAAAAACACACTCCAATCGCTTAAAACACCCTATAATACTCCCATTCAATCGGCAAGATCAAAAAATTAGATTCCCAAAAATCCTGTAAAACAATCCATATAGTATGTAAAATCAAAGATGCGCAAAGCGACAGTGATGCGATCACCTTGCCTATTCGTATATAAAATGATACGACTATCCCATGCAAAAGAGTCAATGTATATGGCGAAAAATAGCAACTGCCTGTTTTTGTATTATGACGCAAGTGCATTTGGAATTACGAGAAAATAGACTATGAAGCCATCACAGCATGGTATCTGGATTCTACCTGAAGACTATGTACCTTCAGACCTAAAGCAGTCCTTTTCCGATACGTTTATTGTGCGAACCGGTTCTGTGAAAAAAAGTAGCCGGATCTGGTATGACACCTTTGACTGGCGCCTTTTTCGCAAAAAACAGAGGCTGACCAGTGACGGGAGCAATTGGATCCTTGACGATTTTCAGGGACGGCAACTGGCTGTTTTGGAGAGTCCACGGAAATCATTTCGTTTTACCTGGCAGTTTCCCGATTCTCCACTTCGACAATCCCTTGAAAAAACATTGAATGTCCGGGGAATTCTCCAAATTTGTGTTGAAGAGCTTGAGTCTTATTCGTTAAACCTGTGTAATACAGATGAAAAGATTGTTGTCTTTCTGGATATTCAACAATCAACGAACAGGCTGACTGGAAGTAAGAGGAATGTCGCGCATATTAAGGAGATGCGCGGCTGTGGCAAAAGGTTCAAAAGAGCTGTCAAAATTCTTGAGAGCTCAGGTGCAGTGCAAGTAAGCAGCGTTGCTGATCTATTCCCTTTTGTTCTTGAAGGAACTGGGCGCAAGCCCCTGGATTACAGTTCCACCTATGCTGTTCCCCTGACACCTGAGATAAAGAGTATTGACGCGATTCGACAGATTCATGCATTCCTACTGGAATGTATACGTCGGAATGAAGAAGGAGTAATTGCTGACCTTGACTCGGAATTTCTTCATGATCTGCGGGTGGCGGTACGAAGAACTCGTTCTGCCCTGACCCTGTTCAAGGGGGTACTTGCAACTGATATAACGGATCGTTTCAAAGAGGATTTTCACTATATTGGCCAAATTACCGGATCGGTTCGAGACCTGGATGTCTATCTCCTCAATGAGAAGCAGTACAAGGATAGTGTACCTGAGCGTTTGCAACAGGGATTGACCTATTTTTTTGAAAATCTCACAGAGAGCAGAAAAGAAGAACAACGAAAGCTTGTCAGTTCTATACGTAGCAAACGGTATCAACAGATCCTGGCAGACTGGTCCCAACTGCTCGACAAAGAGAGTCTCCTGCCTGCCGAGGAAAAAGGTGATATAGCCATTGGTGTTCTTGCTGGAAAAATAATCCACAAGCGGTTTCGCAGGGTCTTACAGGATGGTCACAATATCCGTCAAGACACACCGGATATTGCACTGCATAAACTGCGTATCCAGTGCAAGAAACTCCGTTACTGCCTCGAATTTTTTGCCCCTCTCTATGGGCCAAAACAGATGAAACAGTTTATTCGACAGCTCAAGATGTTGCAAAATAATCTTGGTGATTTCAATGATCTCTCCGTACAGCAGCAGGTACTTGCTACGTATCTGTCAAAAATTAAACCCGGTACCAGGAAGTCCGTGGAATTGGCGGCATCCATAGGTGGACTCATGACTAACCTTGCCACACAGCATCAGTGGACAAGGGATCATTTCGAGAAGACGTTTACCCACTTCTGTTGTCCAAAAAATATGGCGCTTTATCAAAAGATTTTTGATTGACCTTCCGCGCTACAGCTACCTGAAGAGTGGATAGCAACAACCACAGGCCACTCACCTTTCCATGCAAAAACCCTAGAGTGCTCTTCCAAAAAACAGCAACCAAAAAAGCCTTCTTTTACATTGCGCTTCACTACAGAAACAAAGACCCATTTATCAAGCCTAGCGCCTTTTCCTCCGAGATGAAAAATAGTTGCCGATGTATTGATATTGTGTCCCCGAATTCTACCCGCACTTAACTGGCTCCACGATTGATCTCGCTTACAATGAGGCTTGCAATACCAAGCAGCACCAGAAGAGCAATCCAGGCCATCAGAAACCAGAATTTTATACGGCCTTTCAGGGTCATCTGTTCCTTACTGGGAAACATTGGCTTTTTTTCTCCGGGTGGTAACTCCCGAAGACCATCGCTCCAGTCTATGTGTTGGATGATATGCATTAACATATCAACAATGGTTTTAAGCAGAAGAAAAAAGAGCAGGACCATGACAGACCTGGGACCAACCCAGGCTCCGACAAACATGACCAGATGCATGGGAATAACGCGAAAATAGGGAAAGAACATCATATTTCCAATATTAGGGTTGGTGCTCAGGTCCAACTTTAAGTTCTTTCGATAGGAGAATGCGTGATTGAAAAGAAAGATAGCAACCCCGATAATCATTGAAATGACAACCTCAGAAGAAACAGGATCAGTAAATTTCACCAGAAAAAACAGATAAAAGAGTTGAAAGACACCATAATGGAGGAGAAAGAAATTTGTTATATCCCGTTTGCTCTTTTTAGTTGGCTTCACATATACTTCATCCTGCTTCAGCCCATCTGTTGAAAACTTTTTCAACTGCTTCATTCGAAGCCAGTTAAACAAACCGATGATTCCATTTTGACACCAGTAAACCCAGAGCAAAGGCCCCACGGACCATCCCTGAACCAGTGCCAGAACTATGACAATGATATTGGAAAAGAGAAGAGCCAAGGTGTCCACCACGCCAACTTCAGCCAACAGTTCTTTGAACTCTTGGTTTGTTTGTTCGTCGGGTTGAGTGGTATTTTTCTGATTTTCACTCATTGAAAAGTTGTTTTTTGTAGAGGTTTTACATTCGGAGAGATAGTTGAGAGCGTGACAGCAACTGTCTCTCAAATTCCTTCAATGGTTCATTATTAAACGAAGAAAAAGGGGTTACCCATTAAAAGGCCCCTTTCCTTTGACAGGTATAGGTGCAACTTCACCGTTGTCTAGCTCACCCTCCTATGGTACTCTTTATAAAACAGAAGATGATTTTTCATAACTATTTCCCAGAAGAAATTCTATTGAAATATTTGTATTCTGCATTTCAATGATGCCCTTCAAACAGCAACAGATCCTCACCGATGAGATTCAATAAAAAAAAGATACCTGAATCAGACTACTGACGAAAACAAAACTACTTGTCACGCCCAAATGGAGCTAACAAATGATTCTACGACCCTTATTTCAGGCACTCATCCTGTTATGTCTCTCAATTCTATATTGTAGCACAACCATAGCAGCTGAAAGGGCAGTTACTTCACAGGTACTTTTAAAACCAACGAACACAACCATAGAGTCAAGCCAGAGTCAGTCAAAAGATATCAGGAAAAGTCCGCCTACCAAGCCTCAACCAATAAGTACATTACCCGAAAAACTCACTCCCATGGGGTATTGTTGTAAAAATGGTGAAATCACACGGTCAACAACAGATGTATGCAAAAAAGAACATGGAACATTCTACCGTACAGAAAAAGCCGCTACAGAACAATGTAATGGCTACTGCTGTAGCAATTTCACCATTGTCAAGACAAGCCAACAAAAATGCAAAGCCACTCAGGGGAAATTTTTTCCGGGAAAACAGCAGGCAGTTCAGTTTTGTGAGCACCAGAAAGGTTACTGTAGCGCCGGTGGAGATATTCTGCGACTGACTCAGAATCAGTGCGAAAAACAGAAGGGCTTATTTTTCACCAACTATTCTCTTGCAAGACAAAACATTTTAAAAATAAAGCAACAAGCTCTTGTCCAAAAGAAATCCGGGCAAGATCTCCATTCGACACAATCGCCTCAACAACTGAGTGGCCTGCGCACTACACTGTCTGACCTTTACCTGTCTCAGAGAAAGTGGTCGGCAGAACCAAAATTTGGTGATAAAATTGGCTACTCCCCACTACTCAACTTGACGGTGAAAAACCAAGGGACGGCAACTTCCTCCCAAACAAACATACAAATAGTCCCGGAGCAAGCTCCTGGGGGCGTGACTGCTGCTGATAACAACATCTTACAGATGTCAATACAGATTCCTCCACTACAGCCAGGTAAGACCTTCTCCTTTGCCTGGCCTCAGCCCTCGGAAGAAAAGTGGAGAAAAGGCAACTATCGCATTCGCCTCTCTATTCCAGTTGATCCCGGTGGAGAATCTGATGCGACAAATAACGAGGTTATCATATATTTCACATGTCAATCAAACACTCCAATGCTTCAAGCAACTGCGCAGCCAGAGTTTTCAGCAAGTATGAGCGCACCACTTATCAGCAGCAGTAAACCAGATCTCACTGTCACTCTTCAGGCTCCAGATACAACAATACTCTACCATGAATTCCTCTACACTTTTCGAGGCCAAGTAAACAACATTGGTACTGCCATTGCACCCAAGTCCCACGTGTCATTAGGACTACTTGGCTCAGGAGTGATATCTATAGACAGCCAGGATATTCCCTCATTAGGTACTACTACGGGTGTATCACCAACTGGAATTGCTTTAGAGCTTAAGGGCATGATCTCGCCAAGTTGCAACGGTTCAAGAAAACTGTTTCTACAGGTAGATCCCGCCAATTTAATAGATGAGACAAACGAAGACAACAATATCATAACTTTTGATGTCGAGTGTCGAAAACCACAGTATCTCAGTTACGATCTCGGTCTATTCGAAAAAGGATCACAGGAGGCGTATGGTCTCAAACATATCGGATACACACATGAACCTGTCAATTATTCCATAAAAGTCTACAACTTCCGCAACAATTCAGTATCTCCAAAAACACAACTTACGGTATCCTGTGATGTAGAGGATAACCAAACTGTTATAATTGAACCGATCAGTGCCTCGGACAGCACGATAAACTACCGTGAGTTCCATTTCACAAATAGTTGGTCATCAAACGGTAACTACCAATGTCAGGCAAAATTATCTGATGTAGCAGGATTCACGGATTCAGATACAAGTAACAATCAAATGTCTTTTTCAGTCCAGATTACAGGCCATTTACCGGGACAATAGTCACAGAATTNTCCGATGAACAATACNCCCTGTGAACTCTAGTCTCACAGGGTGATTTGAAAGTACGNAAAAGAGAAGCTGATCCAATCCTAAAACCACTGTATCCGATGTATAACAATTGGCTGTTTATATTAGGTCTTCGAATAGGCAATTAAAAAAAATTCCCCAGAANCNGAAACAACAGTGANGAAATCAGAGAACTAAGNATACTAGTCAAAACAGGAGTGTTAAAAGTACCGTCAAAACTGCTGGGAAACATCAAATGCGGNCTATTNTAACGCGAGAAATAACAATGATTAACCATGGTTAGAACCATTTTTGGCAAAACAGGGCTGAAACGAAAAATGGGTTAAGCCAAATGAATGACTTAACCCATTGATATTCAAGTGGTGCCGGGACCAGGAATCGAACCAGGGACACACGGATTTTCAGTCCGTTATCGTTCTGTAATATTTGTATATATTATTATTCACTTCACCATTTGTTCCATTTTTGCTCCACTAAAGAAAATAATCGGATTATTTTCGATCCTCGCCCAATGCATCTCGGACAACTTCAAGTAGGCCTCTTTTCATTTTATCTCATTGCCCACAACTTCGCTTCATAGTGCCCATGAGCTAATAAATGTGCTTTTACAAATCACAATACCAAGTATAATGATCTATAAAAGGAGGTTTTATAGATCATGACACGAAGAAAATGGAACTGGCAAAAAGATGATTGGGGGAATTTCACCCATGATAACAGTGAAATCGAGAAATTAGAACGAGAATATTCAAGGCAATCCGGTTTTTCGCTCGGCATAGCCAGGCATCTTTCACGCCAAGACCAAAACGACGTAATCGTTGAACTTGTATGTAATGAGGCCCTTAAAACCTCTGAAATTGAGGGAGAATTTTTAGACCGGGAAAGCCTGCAGTCCTCTATCAGGAGAGAATTCGGTTTAGGAATAGCCGATCATCACAGGGTAAAACCGGCGGAAGCCGGGATCGCTGAAATGATGAAAGATATATTCACCAATTATGATTCACCATTGACAGAAAAGACTCTCTGCAATTGGCATGAAATGTTGATGTCCGGCCGAAGGAACATAGAGATAGGAAAATATCGAACCCACAAGGAAGCAATGCAGGTCGTGTCCGGGCGATACGATAAACCAACAGTCCATTTTGAAGCTCCCCCATCTGTCGATGTTCCAAAGGAAATGGAGAAATTCATAGCTTGGTTCAACAAATCAGCCCCTGGCGGGAAAGAACCTTTGACCCCATTGGTTCGGGCAGGGATTGCTCATATCTATTTTGTTTCAATCCATCCTTTCGAGGACGGAAACGGACGGATCGGGCGGGGCATAGTTGAAAAATCATTGTCGCAAAATATGGGTCAGCCGACACTCATTGCGCTTTCTTCAACCATTGACGACAGGAAAAGAGAATATTACGAGGAGTTGGCAGCCCAGAGTACAGGAAATGACGTGACAAACTGGCTCATTTATTTTGGGAAAACCATTATCAACGCCCAAAAACAAACCATCAGGCAAATTGATTTCATAATAACCAAAGCGAAGTTTTTCGATACCCACAAAGAAAACCTCAATCCTCGCCAATTAAAAGTGATCAACCGGATACTACTGGAGGGACCGAAAGGCTTTCAAGGTGGATTCAGTGCCAAAAATTACCGAGCAATAACAAAATCACCCTCGGCAACAGCGACAAGAGATTTACAAGACCTGGTAGGTAAAGGGATCTTTACAAAAACCGGTCAGCTAAAAAGTACCCGTTATACTCTGGATCTCTCCCCCTTCCAGGGTAAGCAAGATAAAGCAAGCATGACTTGACACAATCTACCTGATAGTGCCCCATAAGTTCCAACTTATCTGGCAGCTACTGTGAAATGCTTTTTCCATGATTACCTGGAACAATCCTGGGTGTTATCTTCATAGAATTTGCTAGGAAATTGTCGTTTTAGCAGCGCTTCTAGTAGGTGTCTGGCTGCAGTGGCCTTTGATCTTGGCCTCAAAACACTTTGCGAGCAATGCGCCAATACCATCAAGAACTTTGAGGCTATCTCCGACAAGCTCAACTCCATGCAGCTCGATGAATGCGCGGCTGCAAAGGAGCTGGTCGGGGTGGTCATGGATGAAAACGGTTTCCACTCCAGTGAGGTGATGAAGGAAAAACTCGGTACCTCCATCAAGGAAAACAAGCTGAGCCAGGGTGTATCCGAGATGTGGGATATAATTACCACCGAGGATCAAGCCAACAATAACGTTCCGCAGCCGGCGGATGTCTCAAGGGTAACCAGTGGCTGTAACAGTGAAATAACAGCGACCTTCCTCTCGGGTGGATCCCTGCTCGACAATGTCGGCAGCAAAATCAGTCTGCCTGCCGATTACACAAGTCTTATTCGCGGCCTGGTTGGCGATGTCAACCTCGAGGGCTCGGCCAACGCCTACAAGATATCCTATGAACCACCATGCTCGGAGAATAACCCGGACGATATCAAGGCATTTACCAGTGGCGAGGTGTTCGCCAAAGATTCTGGAGGTACCTGCAGCCAGATTACCGATACCAACAGCGACTTGCGCCAATACGTCCAGAATATTCTGAGTTCCATTGCCGACAAAATCGAAAACAAAGGTGTACTCAGCGGGGACGAAGAGACATTTCTGGCCGCAAGCCCCCTATCCGCCCTTCCTATCCTCAAAACCGCCGTGGGCTCAGGCATGAAAGAGGCCGCTGTAGCTGGACTTGCCGATATCACCGCCAATGCCTACGCCCTGCAGATGCTGTCCGATCTGTACGTGAGGGCCGAGACCATCGCCTGGAAGGCACGAGAGATGCTTGAGAAACAGGCAGAGGCCGCGACCGGCCAACCATCGGAGAATTGTGCAGCTGTCATTTTCGCCGAACATGCCGACCAGAATATCTCTCTCATGCAGGCGCGAATCAGGCGGCTTCAAGACGCTGCCCGGGCCAGTTATGTGGCTTCGGCAAAAGAGATGCCGACCAGAATATCTCTCTCATGCAGGCGCGAATCAGGCGGCTTCAAGACGCTGCCCGGGCCAGTTATGTGGCTTCGGCAAAAGAGATGTCGACCATCATGGATTACCTTGAGCACATGCAGAAGGTCGAGCAGCAGATAACTGCCGAGATTACCCGGCGCTATGGTAAAGATGTCGCGGCAAGATTGCAGATGTGACGGGCGTATGAAGAGCATCAGACTCCCAATTATCGTACCAGCGGCTACCTGCCTGTCCCTTCTTTCAGCAGGACCCGCCTTTGCCCTGGATATGGAATATTATACCTACGGCGGATTCAATCCCATTACCCAGGCCTTCACCAAGATCGCCCTCATTTTCAGCGATTCAGGGTACCAGGGTTTACTCTTTGTCGTTATGGTGCTTGGCCTTATCGCCGGGGTCAGCGCCTGGCTGGCACGTGCGGCCACCGGAGCCCGGGTCATTCCCTTGGTGTGGGCCGTACCGGTACTGTTCGGCGCTGTCCTCTATCTGGCTCTCTTTGTTCCTAAAGGCAATATCGCTGTTTACGATCCGGTCTTAAACAGATTCCAAACCATAGGACAGGTGCCGGATGCAGTGGTCTTTACAGCAGGTTTTCTCAACAAGATCGAAAGAGGAATGGTCGACATTATCGATACCGCCGCCGCCCCTGATGCCCAGTTTAGCTCGACCGCCGGTGGTATTGGTTTCAAGGCCCTGGAGTCAGTCAAGGGATCAGCCCCCAAAAACAACTATGCCAGAACGAGCATGATCCGCTACGTCAAGGATTGTGTGACCTTTGAGCTATTACGCCCAGGCACCACACTGTCACTCGACGATCTGCGCAACAACACCTCTGATTTTCTGGGCGACCTGAGCACAGCGGTCAATCCGGCAGTCTATACCGTCTATTATGATGCCATTCACCCCGAAGGGACCAACGTCACCTGCACTGATGCCTGGAACAGCTTGCAGCCCATTTATGCCAATCCCACCAATTACGATGAGGCCATAAAGAAGGTCTGCAGCAAGGCATATTTTGATCCAGCCAACGCGGTTGAACTAAACACCTGCAAAACACTACTCACCAGTACCCTGAATTTTACAACCGGCACCGCCACCACCCCGGAAAAGATCATCCAGCAGCGCCAAATCGCCGAAATCCTCTACAACTTCTATTTCCAGGACGATTACGAAACATCCATGCTCATGGAGAGTAACCGCAAGATCACCTCCACCGGTCTTGGCATCGGCCTCACCATGAACGAGTGGATCCCAATCATCCGGGCAGTCATGACAGCCATTGCCATTGGCGTTATTCCCTTTCTGGTCCTCTTTCTCTTTACCCCTGTTGTCGGAAAGGCGGTGTCGGTGATGTTCGGCTTTTTCGTATTCCTCACCACCTGGGGGATTACCGATGCCGTGATCCACGGAGCGGCCATGGATTATGCATCCTACGCCTTTGAAGATATGCGCCAATCGAATCTGGGTGTCTATGCCATGGCTGCATTTCCGACTATCTCCATCAAGCTGCTGTCGATGTTTGGCGTAATTCGCTCAGCGGGTATTATGCTCGCAAGTTTTTTCTCGATGATGCTTATTCGTTTCGGCGGCCATGCCCTGGCTATGCTTGCCGGCAACCTCAGCAGAATAGTGCAATCCGCTGGCGCACAAGCCGGGCAACTGCTCACCCCGGAAGGAACATCTGCAGCAATGAACCAGCAGGTACGTGCCGCCGGATTGCTCGCCGGGATGCCGGAGCACCGGTTTTCCAACATGGCAGCGGCGCAGGCCTGGAGCACCCACCGCTCAGTTGGTGGTTACACAGCTGCCATGAACGCAAAAAACTCCCTGCAGGAATCCGGACAAATACCCCCGGGAACATCAGATAGTGAAATGGCCACAATGATGGCTTCGGCAAGGGTGAGCGCAGGGACAGGCTCAGGCCCTGTCGAAGTTTCAACCGGTCCTGACGGCAGCACCACCAGAACAAAATCAGAAACCGTCAATCCTGACGGTTCAACCACAGTCACTACCACAGGGGCAGGTGGCGAAGGAGTCGCCGTTGACACCATGGCAGAGGGTCGTGCCGCTTACTCGGTCGACAGTTCCGGAAATCATCACACCACTCACGCAGCAGTCAATGGTCTCAATCCCGTCACCGTAGGTGCCATGGCCCAACAACAACAGATTGTCGCGGCATCAAACAGTCTCGGTAAGAGTCAGAATTGGCAACTGGCGATGGATGCAGCGAAAAGGGCCAGTCTGACCAGCAGTGAAGCCAGTACTTTCACGACTCGGCTTGATAATACGACTCGCGAGAACTGGAAACGCGCTATCAGTGATAAATCCAGTTTTGTTCATACAATGGATGAGAATACTCGTACCCAATTTAATAGCTCCATTAGAGCTGGATTCAAAAACATAGTTGGAGGCGGAGGCCAAGTAGCAATAATTGGCCAAGATGATGAAAAGGTAAGTTTTAACGTATCTGAAGATACTGCCAGAGCCTTTGAAAATACAGCATCACAAGTACGCTCAGAATCTCTTCAACAGACGTTACAGGATTCGAAAAGCCTCGACTATATGACAAAGCTCGCAAAACAGATTGGAGCAAATGAGGCATATTCGTACCTCCGTGATGCCAGAGAAATGAGTGCTTCCACTGAGTCATACGGGGCAGACCTCACCACCGCCTTAGTCAGAAATTACGCCGCAGAACGCTATGGATCAGAATCGCCTGAAAACATTCGACGAACTATAAGCGATTTCAATAATTACCTAACCCGGCAAGGAAGCCAAGGCGTACACAATATGAAAGATATTGTAACCGGCTTTGTAAGTGGCAATGGCTACGGTTGGGGGAGTACTGCTGATGCGGTGACAAATACCATTGCCGGAACTAGAGAACATGTCCAAGATCAGAATTTCAAACAAAATGTGGCAATGACGTCAAGTGTTGCCGGATCAAAGACTTTGTAAGCGTCAATTAAACCCCAGTGGGTTCATCAGGTAGAATCAAATCATTTTGCGAAAGAGATGTCGGTAACAGATTTTTATATTTGTCCTCTGGAGTAA
>JGI10211J34971_10000943_pt1 | contig 24193 bp, 29 predicted proteins | sample Etolagsediment_FD_34971 | JGI IMG/M metagenome (IMG submission 34971)
CGCATGACGAGTATGTGATGGCGAGTGTAAGACGCACCATAAAGATGAATGATGGAGCTATAGTTGAGAGCTAAACTCCTTGTTTTGAGTGTTTTTTTCTTCAGCACTCTTTTAAACGCAGACTTTGAGTATAGAGTAGAGAACAGTAACTTTACAAACTACCAAGAGTCACCAGTTGAAGAGTATCTTTACAACTACGATAGATTGCGTTTGCGTTTGGACTATACACAAGATGAGTTTTTTACAACACTTATAGCCGATGGAGTAAATTATTATGGTGAGAATTATCTGAACTCACCTGAGTTTGGTTTCATTAGACTACAAAAATCAGACACTCCTTTTAAAACGCAGAGCTCTTTGAACGAGTACGGAGATGGAGCCGTTTATCTTAAACTCTATAGAGCTTATGTTGGGTATGAAGATGCAAAAAATAGAGCTGTTTTAGGTCTGCAAAACATCACTATGGGAGTAGGTCGCATCTGGACTCCTACAAATCTTTTTAACCCTAGAAACACTTATGCCATTGAGCCAGATGAAGTGTTTGGTGTCTTTGGGCTCTCTTACACTAGACACTTCTCAGACACTTCTGCACTCACTGTTGTAGCCTCACAAAAAGAGGATGAGAGTTATAAATATGCACTTCGTTATAAAGCCTATCTTGATTTTGCAGACTTTGCTCTAGACGCTGTAAAGTCAGACGAAACAACGATGCTAGGCTATGAGATAGAGGGAAATCTTGGCGAGACTGGTGTTGAAGTAAGAAGTGAGGGAGCTTACATAAAAAGTGAGCTTAAAGAGGATTTGCTAAGTGAAGAAGAGGTAGAGTACTTTCAAGGAATCATCGGGGCGGACTATGCTTTTGTGGATGGTATCACACTTGTGAGTGAAGCACTTTACTCTTCAAAGAAGTTCTCTTATGAGCAGATACTTTTAAACTATGACTCAGAGAACTTGCCAAATCTTGTAAGTTCAAACTTCTATGGTGCGGTGAGTTTGACCTATAGTTTTAACATCTATCTTGATGGAGCCTTTTTGTACATAGATGGTTTTGATGGAGGCGAGTCGCGTTTTGTCTCTCCCGCACTCACCTACACACTCAACGACTACAACTCCTTTATACTCGGAGCTCTTTTACAAGAAAATGCAAACAGATACTACCTTAAGTGGACTCTGTCGTTTTGATTTAGACTTATGCAACACTTTTTAAAGAGAGTTCAAGCATACTCTCTATGCTTAAATGGTAATCAATTGCTGCCCATTCGATTCCGGTACCCATACAGATCAGTTTATAATCTTTTAGTTGAGAAATTGAAGCATTTTTTAGTGGTTCATACCACTCCATAGGTGTTGAAATTATTCTATTGTCTTCAAGTTTTACATGTAAATACTCATCGTCAAAATGAACTTCTTTGCCTTTAATTAAACCACTCATTCCAAATCCTTATAAAATCTTCTTGGTTCTCTTTTGTAATTTCAAGTGCCATTTTTAACTCTTTTGGTTTTAGATAGTTTTGAACTACTTTTAATGTTTCAAGCTTAACTTCAGCAAAACCCTCACCTTTCATAATGTGTATATGTTTAGGTTCATGTTCATTTGCATAAAAGAAAAACTTAAAGCCATATTTATCTAAGAGAGTTGGCAATAAAAATCCTTGAATATATAATAGTGTAATTATATCTAAAATTAAACGAGCTAATTTATTTGATATAATACCCCAAATAAAAGCCAAAGAGAGAAGATGAATAGAGAAGAAGAGTTATCCAAACTAGGCTCAGGCGAGACTGAGTATAAGTATGAGTACTCCCCAGAGCTGCTTGAGACTTTCGAGAATGCTCATCAGAGTAAACGACTACTGGGTAACTCTAAACGCCGATGAGTTTAGCTCTCTTTGTCCCATTACTTCTCAGCCTGATTTTGGAACGCTCATCATCAACTACATACCAAATGTGAAGATGGTTGAGAGTAAATCGCTTAAACTTTATCTCTTTAGTTTTTTAAACAATGGCGAGTTTCACGAAGATGTGGTAAACAAAATCGGTAAAGATTTAGTAGCACTTATGGAACCAAAATATCTTGAGATAACAGGGCTTTTTTATCCTCGTGGCAACATCAGCATTCACCCGCGTTTCTTTTACTCAAACGCGGACGAGAAGTATAAAGAGATACAGAGACATAGATTTCTAAACGCGAACATAAACCCACAAAGAGTAGGCTAATGAGAGTAGTTAAAATTCATAGCGGCACAAGAGTAGAGTTTAGCTCAAATGAGCTTCTCTTTTTAGCACAAAGTGGACAACCTTATCGTGGGTCTCTCTATGTGCATTTTGACTCTGTGGGTGAGAGTTTTGATACGGTTGATTTTAAGCGCTACATTACAAGTTTGCGTTCTTGCAGTTTAAACGCAGAAGATATCGCTTATGAGATTTACTCTAAGATAGATACTGTAATTGAGTCGAAAAATCTTGGTGTGATTGTAGAGCTTAGTGCTCGTGGTGGCATATCTCAGCGTTTGAGTTATGGACATGAGTTTAGTGTGAGTAAAAAAAATAATATATTTCAGGTCGGATAGATGAAAAAAGTAACTGCAATCGCCATTGGTGGTTTTGATGGAATGCACCTTGGACATCAAGAGCTTTTTAAAGAGCTTGACGAGAATGGATGCATCGTTGTCATAGAGACAGGTTATGCAAATCTTACTCCAAAGTTTGAGAGAGAAAACTTTAGTAAATATCCTTTTTTTTACATAGAGTTAGACACTATCCGTCATCTTGATGGAGAGGGTTTTGTGGCATTTTTAAAAGAGAAATTTCCAAGTTTACAAAAGATAGTCGTAGGATACGATTTTCATTTTGGTAAAGATAGAAAGTACTCTTATGCTGACTTGAAAACTCTTTTTAGTGGAGATGTTGTAGTCGTAGATGAAGTCTCCCATAATGGTGACTCTATACACTCTCATAAAATCCGTGCAAAACTTATCATAGGCGACATCAAAGGTGCAAACAGCTTTTTAGGACACAACTATACTATTCATGGTGAACATATAAGCGGGCAGGGGATAGGAAAAAAAGAGTTAGTTGCCACTATAAACATCACTACAAATGGTTTCATCGTTCCAAAAGAGGGAGTTTATGCAACTCTTACTCGCATAGATGATGAAGAGCATTATCATCCCTCTGTATCTTTTGTAGGACACCGTGTCTCAACTGATGGAAGTTTTGCTATTGAGACACACATACTTGATGGCGAAGTCTCTTGCAAGGAAAAAGCGACTATAAGTTTTGTAGAGTTTTTGAGAAAAAATGAGAAGTTTGAGAGTATGGCTGAGTTAAAATCCGCTATAAAAGCGGATATTGCCAAGGCAAGTAAAGAGTTGAAGTTTTTACAACTTTAATCTTTATTAAAGAGTGTAATCTTTTTAATGTTCGCGACAAGTTGGTTGTAAAGATTAAACCTTCCAAGAAGTCTACGAAGTATAAGCCGCTCAACAAGACTAATAAGTGGTATGATAATAAGAAATACTACAAATAATCCTCCTAAAAGAGTGACAACATTAAGTGTTCCAGAAGGATTTCCTGCAAAAAATAAATTTTCTGTATTCATTCCAAAAAAACCAACAACTAAGTTAAGTGGCAAGAAAATTCCAGAAAGAACTGTAAGTGCATATACATTGTTATTCATCTTGTCGTTTTTAAGTGAGTTGTAGTAGTTGTAAAGGGTGTCTAGTTTGTTTGAGTTCAGAGATGAGAGTCTTTGGTAGCGCTCTATATGCTCTAAGATGTTTGCAAACTGATGGTCTGGAAAAGTTGTTTTTTCAGAGTAAAAGCGTGTGTATTTTTTGAGTGATTCATAAGCACGCTCCAGCATTCTCTCCATGCGAGTTATGTCTTTTTTTAAGTCAAACCAAACATCTAAAAAGATTGGCGAGAGTTTACGCATGTAAAGATCATCTTCAAGTCTATCTATCTCATCTATGTAGTGCATAATAAGTTTTTCACTTTTATCGAGTTGTGCATCTATGGAAATGGCCACTGACTCATGTCCATCACTTAAAAGTTCAAACTCTTTTGTGTCTCTTATGTATTTATAGTTTTGTGCATCTGTGAAAAATATATAAGGAGTTGAGACTCCCACAAGTCCATCCTCTTGCAAGTCAAAAAAGCGAGTGATAAGAAGTGTGTACTCATCTGTTGTAAAAAAATAAGATGAGTGTTGAGCATTTATTATGTCTTGCTTGTGCAGGGTATTTATTTGCTCTAAAATATTTGACATGTCTGACTCCTAAGGTCTCTAATTTCAGAAGTATAGTATATTTAATCAGACAATTTAGATACAATTTTCAAAATTAAGGAAAGTAAATGAAAAAAACTATTTTATTACTCATATTATTATGTCTGCTTTTTGGTGCTTATATCTACTTTTACAGTATGGAGTTGACATATAGCAGTTCTCAAGAGATGCTAAAGTGGGTGTGGGAAAAAGCTAATGTTGGAATGTTTAAAATTGGGGAGTCTCCTGTTAGTTTTGTAAACTTGCTTATCGCTATTTTTATTTTTATGTTTGGAGTTTTTATAGGGAAAAACTATAAAAATGTAGTGAGCAAAAAGATGCAAACAAGCGCTACTGCAAAACTAGGTACTCAAACACTCATAGCAAATATGGGCTACTATGTGATTATAATTATTTCACTGAGTATATCACTGAATTTCTTAGGGATAAATCTCTCTTCTATCGCATTTATAGCGGGAGCTCTCTCTGTTGGTATTGGTTTTGGTTTGCAAAACATCGTTTCAAACTTTATCTCAGGACTCATTTTGATGTTTGAACGTAGCATAAAGATTGGGGATTATATAGAGCTCTCTGAGGAGCTAAAAGGAACAGTCGTAGATATCCGCATGCGTTACACGATGATAACAACTAATAGTAATATGGATGTTTTAGTACCAAACCAAAGTTTCATTCAAAACAATGTGATTAACTGGACAATGAATGATGATATTCGCCGTTTTGATATTCCTTTTGGTGTGGCTTATGGAACTAGTCCGGCAAAGGTTATTGAAATCGTTTTAAAGAAGATAAACGAGAGTGAACTTGATATAATTTTTACCTCAAAAGAAAGAATTACGAGAGTAATTATGAGTGGAATGGGTGAGAGCAGTGTAGACTTTGAGCTTAATGTTTGGATACATGGAAGTGCGATACTTTTTCCAAAAAGAACTAGCTCTATGTTTTTGATTCTTATATATGATGCACTTTATGAGAGTAACATTGCCATTCCATTCCCACAAATGGATATCTATGTAAAAGAGCTACCAAAGAGTTAAGTGGCACTTTGATATAATCGCATTTACAATAAGGACAAGAACAATGCAAAGAGTATATTTAGAAGAACGCGAGCCAATTCATTTTAAGTTTGAACAAAATCAAGATGATTTTATAGTTGATGAAGTAGGACTGAAGTGGAAGGGAAATGGAAACTACACCATTCTACATATCAAAAAAGTAGAGATGACTACTTGGGATATGATAGCTGTGTTTGCAGAGTTTTTGAACCTAAACGCAGAGAAGATTGGTTATGCGGGTCTTAAAGATAAACATGCAACGACTACTCAGTATATCTCTGTAGAAGCGAGGTATGAAAAAGAGCTCAAAAAGTTTAAACACCCTCAAATAAAAGTAATAGGCTGGAGTAGACATACTTACTCTATAAGAATGGGGGACTTACTAGGAAATCGTTTTAAGATCAATCTCTTTGAAGTCAACCAAATCCAAGCTGGACAGATTGAAAAGCTTGCAAGAAAGGCTGAAAAACAAGGACTTCCAAACTACTTTGGATACCAGCGTTTTGGTCGTGATGGTGATTCTATAAACCAAGCAAAAGAGATGATAGAGGGTGAGATTACTATAGAAGATGCAAAGCTTAAGAAGTTTTTGATTTCAGTCTATCAGAGTGTTTACTTTAACGAGTGGTTGGCTGAGCGTGTGATGATGAGTAGAGAGCAAAACGATGGGAAGTTTTTACTCCTTGAGGGTGACTTGTACCAAGACTCAAATGGAAAACTCTTTACACCTAAAATACCACAGCAAAAAGATTTTGAAGCTCAAAAAGTAGTGCCGACTGGATTATTATGTGGTCGTGGCGTTTTTCGTTCTCGTGATAAAGCAGGAGAGATAGAAGCAAAATATGATGATGGCTTTTTATATGAAAAGGGTCTCAGACGTGAAGCGATAATCTTTCCAAAAGATGTAGAGATAAACTATGATAATAATTTTGACAAAATGAACATAGCATTTACTCTACCAAAAGGCTCTTATGCAACTGTCTTTTTAGAAAACATTGCAAGTAAAGAGTTTAAACCTAAAAAATTAAAAGTTAGAAAGTAGCTTTTATCCTCTATGTGCAACGAAACTAGTATGAAGATCTTGGAAGCCAGCTTGACTTGAATGTTCAACTGTTTCCATAGTTTTTATTGCTTTTTCATACTCATGGTTTGCCCAGTGTTTTACAGCTTCTTTAGTTTTTTGGTGAACTATAGCATGATGCTTGGTAAGGTTTGCAATAGTTGTCTTATCATCTTTGATTTTGAACTGATTTTGAGAAAACCATTGCCCAAATCTACATGAATTCTCATCTGTAAGACTAGGTACAATGCCATTTATAAACATATTGTAACCCTCAAGTTTAAAGAGTATATGGTCAAGTTTTCCAGTACCGATACCAACTTCATTTGTGATGTTTTCAGTGACTGAATTGATTCGCTTTGAGTTGTCTATTACAAAATTCAACTCCTGGAAAAAAGAGTTGAGTGTTTCACTTACGGTATCTGTATTCTCTCTAAACATAATTGTAATATCTTGGATTTCAGAGGTGTTTTGTTTGAGTTGACCTATGCTTATTTCCACCTCCTGCGTAGCCTTCTGAGTCCGCTCTGCAAGTTTACGTACTTCATCTGCAACAACAGCAAATCCACGACCATGCTCACCAGCACGAGCTGCCTCTATAGCTGCATTTAATGCAAGAAGATTTGTCTGGTCTGAAATGTCTTTTATAAGACTTATAACATCTCCTATACTACTAACGCTGTCATGTAAAGCATTCGCTCCACTATCTAAGCTCATTGCTTCTTGGGCTATATTCTGTATGGATATACTTATATTTTGTGAATTGTCTTGAACTGTATCAATACGTTCAGAAGTTTTTTCATTTAGTTTACCTGCTTCGTTGAGTTGTTCAATAGCTGACTCCATAATTTCACGTGTATAAGTTACTCCGTCTCCGTAAGATTTTATGAGTAGCTGCATAATTTTATGTTTGGCTTTTTCTTCTTCATGAAGTTTATGTGTTTTTTCAATTGTACTTTGTTGATTGTCGCATTGAATTTTTAGACTATTTAACTCTTTTTTAAGGGATTCATTCTCCTCATAAAGGGCTTGTATTTTTGCTACATCATTCTTGTCTCTACCAAATAGACTCATCTAATCAACCTCACTTTAAAATATATTTAAGACATTATATCAAAAAAAAAACTTTAGAGCTGCCCAAAAGTTTAAATATAGTGACTACCACTCTTCATCTTCATTGTTTAATTCTTGATCATCATAGGGATCCATGTGTATTAGAATATGGCACTTTTTGTCTTTAAAATACTCTTTTATTTGTGTTTCTACTTTGTCTGAAATTAGATGGGCATCATAGAGTGAAATGCTGACATTAAAAACAGCATGAAAAGAGATGAAGATATGAGAACCTGACTCACGTGTTCTTAGTAGATGGTGTGTTTTTATGATTGGTTCAGCATCTATAATCTCTTCTATTTTATCTCTATCCTCTTGTGGCATAGCAGCATCAAGAAGCATAAGTACACCCTCTTTAATGATAGGAATAGAGGAGTAAATCATGTATATAGCTATACCAATACCAAGTATTGGGTCAACAAGTTGCTCTCCTGTATAGTAGATGGTAGCAAGAGCTAAAAGTACAGCGCCATTTGAGAAGAGATCTGTTTTGTAGTGCAAAGCATCCGCTTTAATCACCATGTTTTTTGTTTTTTTTGCTACATTATTTAAAAAAATAACAAGAGCTGCTGTAATGATAAACGAGGCAATCATAACATAGATACTCTCACTCATATGTTGCATCTCTCTTGGATGTACTATTTTTACAAGTGCTTCATAAAAGATAAAAAGACCTGACATAGAGATTACTGTACCTTCTATAACAGCTGCGAGTGGTTCTATTTTACTGCGACCATGGTTAAAAGTTTTATCTGGATTTTTTTCGGCATTATGAAGTGCAAAATAGTTAAAAAGAGATACTGTTAAATCTAAGAAAGAGTCAATGGCAGAAGCTAAAACAGCAATGCTCCCACTTAAGATTCCAACTGTCATCTTCATTATCACAAGAACTGCAGCTACAGTTGTCGAAATTACGGTGGCTTTTTTCTCTAAACGCATTGAATTACCCTTAAGTCTACTTTTTAGATACAATTGTATTCAAATAAAGATATTATAGTGATTAAAATGAACCTAGAAGAGTTACGAAAAGAGCGACAAAAGTGGATGAGTTGGAAAAACATAGCACCACTTAGAGAGATACTACAAAGACAAGTTGAACTAGAGTGCAGTGTAGAGTTTGGCGATACTCTAAAGATAAATGCTGCATTTGATGAAGTGAAAATTCTCGCAGATGCAAAAGCACTGATGCCTTGGAGAAAAGGCCCATTTCAACTAGGTAAGCTCTTTATAGATACAGAGTGGCAGAGTAACATCAAGTATAATTTACTTCGTCCGTACTTTGATTTAAAAGATAAGAGAGTTGCCGATATAGGCTGCAACAACGGCTACTATATGTTTCGTATGCTTGAGGATAAACCAAAAACTCTTGTAGGATTTGATCCATCTCCACTCTACAAAACACAGTTTGATTTTATAAACCATTTTGTAAAAAGCGATATAGTGTATGAGCTTTTGGGTGTTGAGCATGTAGAGTTTTATGAAGAGAAGTTTGATACTATCTTTTGTCTTGGTGTTTTGTATCACAGAAGTGACCCCGTTGCAATGCTCAAACAGCTCTTTAAGGGGCTCGATAAAAAAGGAGAGGTTATCCTTGATACTTTTTATATTGAGGGCGAGGGTGAGATGTGTTTGTGTCCAGAGTCGAGTTACTCTAAGATTCCAAACATCTACTTTGTGCCAACTATAGGAGCCTTAAAAAACTGGTGTTTGCGTGCTGGTTTTGATAGTTTTGAAGTTTTAGAGACTTCGGTGACAAACGCGAGCGAGCAGAGAAAGACAGAGTGGATAGAGGGGCAATCTTTAGAAGATTTTTTAGACCCTGAGGATAGTAGCAAAACAGTTGAGGGATACCCAGCACCTGCAAGAGTATATATAAGATTAATTAAGGATAAAAAGTAATGGCGAAAAAGCGAAAAGAGACTATGATAGATGATGAATTAGAGTTAGATGAATATAGAGAGGAGAATGAACCTGTCATAATCTCTACTCATAAGAGAATTAATCAAAATCTAAATGGCGAAGTAATAAAACTCGAGCGGGGCTATGTGGAGGTAAGACTTGAAACAATATCTGAAATGCTTGCAGATGATGTAGGACTTATTCATGGAGGATTTATCTTCTGTGCTGCGGATTATGCTGCTATGCTCGCAGTAAATGAGCCAAATGTAGTTTTAGTAGGGAGTGATTGTCAGTTTTTATCACCTGTAAAGTTTCATGATGTGGTAAATGTTGTTGCAAGAGTTCGTCATAAAGAGGGTCGTAAACGCAATATCCATGTTCAAGCTTTTGTTTTAGATATTAAGGTTTTTGAGGGAGAGTTTAAGACTGTCATTACTGAGAGACATGTTTTAAAACTCAAACTTCTTGATGAAACAGATGAAGAGGATAGCTCTTCTCGTTAAAGGAGAGACTATTTTTTTGCAGTAAGTAAAAAGACTCCGAAATCTCTTTGGGGTTTACTAATCGTATTTATATTTTCAAAACAGATATCTTTAAAGCCAGATTTTTGAGCTACCTCTACAAGTCTGCTCTTTTCAAATCCAAAGTGATAAACGCCACTATTGTCTGAGTGAAAAGTGCCATCTTCAAGTTCTAAGTCAGCTATGGCTATAAATCCACCCTCTTTTATATTTGCATAAATGGTAGTGAAGAAAAGCTCTAAATCCTCTATGTGATGCAGAGTCATTGAACTTATAAGAGCATCAAAACGCTGTATAAGCGGCGAAGCAACTATATCTTGAAGGATTGGCTCTATAAAAAGTTCTTGAGAATTTTTTGCTTTGACTTGTTCAAGCATCTCTTTTGAAGTGTCCACACCGTAAACTCTTTTAACTTTTGAAGCGATTTCAAAGCCTAAAAGTCCAGTTCCAACACCAAAGTCTAAAACTTCCATATCTTTATGAAAACTATGGCGCGAAGCAATCGCCTCAGCAATTACTAAAGCTCCATTGACTCTTGTTGTACCCTTATCCCAAGTTTTTGCTTTTTTATCAAAGTGACTCATAGTGTTTGTATCCAATAATCAGCATGTTGTTGCTCTTGTTTTATAGTTGTAGTGCCACCATGACCTGGATAGAGAGTCTTATCAAAATTAAGTGTTTTGAATTTTTGGAGTGATTTTTTCATATCCTCTGGAGATGAGTAAGGAAAATCAGTGCGACCGATGCTGCGTTCAAAGATGAAATCACCACTAAAGACAGCATCCCCTATCTCGATCATCGAGCATCCAGGGCAGTGTCCAGGAAAGTGGTGAAATTTTACTTTTACACCATCAAAGTCTATGGTCTCATCGGGTTCAACAACGACATCTGGAGTTGAGTGAGGAAGGTCTGGCATCCAGTCACTAGCACTTAAAAGCATCACATCGCCTTTTGGAGTGTAGAGTTTTACACCTAATTTATCTTGAAGCTCATCATTTGACCAAACATGATCAAAATGTCCGTGAGTATTGAGTATAGCTACAGGATTTGTAACATTTTGGAGTACCCAAGAGGTGGCGTTTATACCTGGATCGATGATAAAATCTTTGCTATCGATAGTTGCGATGTAGCAATTTGTCTGGTATAGACCCATTGGTTGCACTTTTATAGTCATATTTATCTCTTTTTTAAGCCGATTATAGCATGATATACTTATGAATTTTTTTAATCAATTAGAGCAAATTATAGAAGCGAAAAACCCTCAAGAGAAGATAACTCTTTTTGAGCTTTTTTATAAAAACTATAAAGAAAACAGGATGGTGTTTGAAAACTCCTTTAAAGCAAAAGAGTTTTTAGAGCCATCATACAAAGCATTTGCTCAGATAATATCTCCTCAAAATGTTCCTAAACGCAAGAACTTAACCACAAGTGATGGACAGATAAATCTTCTACATGCAATTGCTCATATAGAGTACTCTGCCATAGATTTGGCACTCGATGGAGCTTACAGATTTCAAGGACTTCCTAAAGAGTACTATGACGATTGGCTTAGTGTAGCAGATGATGAGATAAGACACTTTTTGATGCTTGAAAAACTTTTAGGGGAGTTGGGTTCAAAGTATGGAGATGTAGAGGTACACAACGCACTTTTTGAAGCTTCACAAAAAACGCAGACACTCTTAGAGAGAATGGCGGTAGTTCCAAGATATTTAGAGGCAAATGGACTTGATGCAACACCAATGATTCTTACAAAACTGGACAAACTGCCAAAAAGTGAGATTTTACAAAAGATTATTCACACACTCAATATAATTTTACACGAAGAGATAGACCATGTAAAAAAAGGGGATGTCTGGTTTAACTATGCTTGTGAGAAAGAGGGTGTAACAAATGAAGTCTATTTTGACATCATAGCAAAGTACTACCCTCAAGGATTTTTAAGAGCAAAAAATCTTAATACTCAGGCGAGAAAAGAGGCAGGGTTTAGTTGTAGTGAACTTAACTTTATGGCTAAACACGATGTATGCTAACTTAAGGGGCCATTTGTTACGAAACTTAGTTATAATTAAAATTGTTAATAAAATTTAAAGGTTCTCACTAAAACATGAGTAAATATTCACAGATTACAGAGTTCTTAGGACACTTTTTAGATAATGAAGTAAGAAAAACAGGCATACAAAAAGTTGTCGTTGGCTTGAGTGGCGGGCTCGATTCGGCTGTTGTAGCAGTACTTGCTCACAGGGTATTTGGTGATGATTTACTCTGTGTGAAAATGCCCTCACACTACTCTTCACAAAGCTCACTCGATGATGCAGATGAGTTGTGTAGGGATTTTAAACTCAGAAGTGAAATCGCCTCTATAGAGCCTATGATGAGAGCTTATGAACAGATGAATCCAGACTTGGACAACCTAAGAAAAGGCAACTTCTCATCTCGTATGAGAATGTCGACTCTGTTTGATATCTCTGCTCGTGAGAATGCTCTTGTTTTGGGGACGAGTAACAAGAGTGAGTTGATGCTTGGGTATGGAACACTTTATGGGGACTTAGCCTCTGCATTAAACCCAATAGGGGATTTGTATAAAAGTGAAGTCTTTGAACTTGCAGAGTATTTAGGTGTTTCTAAAAGTATCATCAAAAAGCCACCCTCAGCAGATTTATGGGATGGACAGAGTGATGAGGCGGATTTAGGTTACACTTATGCCCAATTAGATGCAGCTATGAAACTCTATGTTGAAGATAGAATTCCAAGAGATGAGATTGTTAAACGCGGTGTAGATGCAAAGATGTTAGATATGATAATAGAAAAAATCTTTCGTAATCACTTCAAAAGAAAGATGCCAGTGATTGCAAAGCTAACATCAAGAACGCTAAACCATGACTTTAACTATCCTAGAGACATAAGACTTTAGGGCCAAAATATTTAATAAAAAATTAAAATTAAGGATAATAAATGAAAGAGTTAAAAATACCATTTTATAAATTTGAGAGTTCACGTGATGCACACTCAAATGTAAGTGATGCACTCGATGGAGAAGATATAAATCATGTAGAACTCTTAGAAGAAGAGTTTTGTGAGTATATTGGCTCAGAGTATGCACTTGCTACTTCACACGGAACATCTGCTCTTCACCTTGCAATGCTCGCACTTGATTTAAAACGTGGAGATAAGGTTATATGTTCGGTAAATGCACATCCAAGTGTTCCTGAAGTGGTGCGTCACTTTGATGCAGAACCAGTTTTTATAGATATAGAAGAGGGGTGCTACAACATCAATCTCAATAAACTTGAAAATTACCTAGAAGACAACAAGTCTAAAAAACTTAAAGCAGTTATCATTACTCATGTGGGTGGCGTTAGTGTTGACTTAGAGAGAGTTTACTCTATGGCAAAAATCTACGGAGTAAAAATAGTAGAAGATGCAAGTGATGCACTAGGTGCTACATATAAAGGTGAAAAGATAGGCTCAACAGGTGCAGATATTGTCTGTTTTAACTTCTCTTCACACCTAAAGAAAAACATTTGTAACGGTGGAATGCTTGTGACAAATGATGAAGATATCATTACAAGAGCTCGTCTTCTTGCAAACCATGCTATTACACGCGATCCTAGTGCTGCTTTGGAGTATATTTATGATGTTGTAGATATTGGAAATGATTACTCTTTGAGCGAACTAAACGCTGCATATATTCGTGCTCAGATTTTAGATCAAGATAAAAATATAGCACGTCAACAAGAGATAGCAAGAGAGTATAGTAAAGCCCTTGAAGATGTAGAGCATGTAAGCATACCATCAAATAACTCTGAGGAAAATCCATACTCTTTATACATTATAAAAATAGACAAAAACCGTGACTCTTTTGCTTTAAAACTAAGAGAAGAGGGGATAGGAACAGGATTACATTACATTCCACTTCACCTACTAAGCTACTATAAATCTAAATACTCTCTGCGTGTAAATGATTTTCCTGTAGCACTTCGTTCTTTTCAGCAGATTTTATCACTTCCGATCTATGCGAGCATGAGTGATAAAGATGTTCAGAGTATAATCACGACTATCAAAAAAATAGCTAAAACTAGAGTTTAGTAAAAGAGTTGAAAAAATCCTTAGTATTTTGGGTTGAAGAATATTTCTACAACCCAACTCTTTTTCAAAAACTTCTCTCCGTTTTACTTCTTCCTCTTTCATGGCTCTACTGTTTTGTGATGTATCTGCGTTTTAAGAGTAAAACACCAGAAGATTTTGGGGTTGATATCATTAGTGTTGGAAACTTAAATGTAGGTGGAAGCGGTAAAACACCACTTGTAACTGCACTTGCTAGTAGATACGAAAATGTCGCTATAGTTTTACGTGGATATGGGAGAGAGTCTCAGGGTCTTTATGTTGTAAAGGATGCAGAGAAAATTTTACATGATGTAAAGATTAGTGGTGATGAGGCCATGATTTATGCTCATAAATTGCCAAACGCCATGGTCATTGTAAGTGAGGATAGAAAAGTAGGGATAAAAAAAGCCAAAGAGATGGGTGCAAAAATCATCTTCTTGGATGATGCTTACTCTAAGCATGATATAAAAAAACTTGACCTGCTTATAAAAGTAAAAACACCAAACAATTTTTGTCTTCCCTCAGGTCCATTTAGAGAACGACTTTATACGAGCAAAAATGTGAGAGTAGTAGAAGAAGAAAAAGATTTTAAAAGGGTAGTGACACTTAAAGATAGATGTGATAAAATGTCGCTTTTAACTGCCATAGCAAGACCTCAAAGACTAGATAAATATCTGCCTGAAGTTCTAAGTAAAAACTACTTTGAAGACCATCACTCCTTTAGTAAAAGTGAGTTACAAGAGGTGCTTCAAAGAGATGGCGCGGATTCACTTTTAGTCACTTACAAAGATTTTGTAAAAGTCAGATCTTTTGGACTTCCTCTATCTCTTTTAGATTTAGATGTTGAGGTTAGCCAAGATCTGTTTGAAACCATAGGAAAATATATTGAAAACAAAAATTGAAACAGTAAAAACACTCTTAGATGCTCTTCCTTTTATAAAAGAGTTTCGCAAAGAGATAGTAGTCATCAAGTATGGTGGTTCTGCTCAAACTTCTGAAGAACTTAAAGAGAAGTTTGCAGAAGACATCTTGCTTATGTATCTTGTAGGTATTAAGCCTGTTATCGTACATGGTGGTGGACAAAAAATTACCGATATGCTTGATGCTCTTAAAATCGATACGAAGTTTATAGATGGACAGCGTGTGACNACAAAAGAGGTGATGAGAATCGTAGAGATGATTTTAAGTGGCGAGATAAACAAAGAGATAGTTTCACTTTTAAACTCTCACGGAGCAAAAGCTATAGGAATTAGTGGTAAAGATGCACACTTCATAACAGCAAAAGCAAAAGAGTTCTCAAAATGGGGACTTACAGGAAACATCACGAATGTTAAAGCAGATGTGGTTGAGAATCTTATAAGAGAGAGTTTTATCCCTGTTATCGCTCCAATTGCTGCAGGTGAAGAGATGGGACATCCTGGTTTTAACATAAATGCAGACCTCTGTGCTTCATATGTTGCAAAGGCCATAGGTGCAAATAAAATTATATTTTTAACAGACACTCCTGGTGTTTTAAACAATGACAAAGAACTTTTTTCTACTCTGACTAAAGAGCAAGTTGAAGCACTAAAGGCTGATGGAACTATTCATGGTGGTATGGTTCCAAAGGTAGATGCTTGTATTGAAGCAATTGATGGCGGAGTTGCTAAAGCACACATCATTGATGGGCGTTTAGAACACTCTATGTTGCTAGAGCTTTTTACATCTGAGGGTGTGGGAACACAAATCGTTAAGAATTAGTTGCTATAATCCTAGAACTAATGGACAAAATAGTCTCTTAGAAGGAGTGGTTTTTGAGAACTCTTTTACAATTTTTTTTTCTGACTCTCTTTTTGAGTCCCTCAGTCTTTGCTGATGAGTTTAGAGAGATACTACAAATATCTCTTAAAAAGGATGAGCAAAAGAAAATTCTTGTAAAATACGACTCTTATGAGAGACTTTTTAAGTTTAGATGGACACTCTACACAAATGATGGTTTGGTTGTTTTTCGCTCTTACGATAGAGTAGTGGGACAAAACATCCTTTACCTTGCAAAGCGAAGTAGTAGCTTTCGTGTTGAGTTGAAAACTAGGGGAGCTGATTATTATCAAGTTCCTTACATATTACTCAAGTTTAAAGAGTTTGACTTTGAAACAAAAGAGGCAAAGTTTGAACTCTTGTTGTCTAATAAAAAGATGCAAGTTGAGTTAGAAGAGTTAAAAAACTAGATAAAGTGAGATGATGCAAAGAGTAGAAGCACAAATAGCCAGACTTATACAAGAGATAGAGTACGAAGAGGTTACTCGTCTTTTTAAGATGCTAAGCGGAGGAAAACGCCTCCGTGCAAAATTAGTACTAAAGATAGCACCAAATCATCCTGATGCTCCGCTTTTAGCAGCAGTTGTTGAGCTTATTCATGCTGCGAGTCTTTTGCATGATGATGTGATAGATGAGGCGATGACACGCCGTGGTGTACCCTCTGTAAACGCGAGTGAAGACAGTAAAACTGCTGTTATGCTTGGAGACATACTCTACTCAAAAGCTTTTACAGAGCTTGTTGGTTTTGACAAAGAGGTTGCCAGAACTATATCTGCCTCTGTTACAGCACTCTCTAAGGGTGAGATGATGGATGTTAAAATGGCTGAAAATTTCAACTCAGATGAAAATATTTATCTTGAAATGCTCTATCTTAAAACGGCAACACTTATAGAAGCTGCTGCAAAGGCAAGTGCTCTTTTGGCAAACAAAGATGCTCAAAAACATGCTCTTTATGGAAAAAACCTTGGACTCTCTTTTCAAATCATAGATGATATTTTAGATATTACTGCATCTTCTGAAGTTCTAGGAAAACCTGCTTTAAACGACTATATTGAGGGTAAGTGTACACTCCCATATATCTATCTTTATGAAGCTCTGAACACCCAAGAAAAAGAGAAGTTAGTCTCTCTTCATACAAAAAAGTTAAGTAAAGAACAGAGTACTTGGATAAAAGAGAAGATGATGGAGCACAAGAGTATTGAGCGTTCATTTGAGCTAGCTCAAAAACTCTCAAGCGAAGCACAAGAGATTATGAGTGATGATGCAGATTTAGTAAGCATACTTGATGCTATGATAAAAAGAAGTTACTAGTGCACTATTTAAACATAAGCTTCACACATAAAAATTCAACTATGGAGATACGTGAGAAACTCTCTTACCCTAATGATGAGAGTAAACGCGGATGTTTATCGCGTTTATTAGAGAGTGAAGCGGTCTCTGAAGCCATTTTGATTTCTACATGTAACAGGATGGAAGTTTTGTGTAACTGTAGTGATATTCCTCTAGCAACAGCCCACATTTTCAATATGCTCTCACTCCGCTCTGGTATAAGTATAGATGAACTTGAAGGTCGTGCGGATATCTTTGATGATAGCTCTGCTATTCATCACCTTTTTAGTGTTGCAGCATCTTTGGATTCTATGGTTTTAGGTGAAACACAGATAGTAGGACAACTCAAAGATGCATTTCGTTTCGCTTATGACAATCAGTTTTGTGCAAAAAATCTAGCTCGTGCTATGAAGTCTGCGTTTAAGACTGCTGCAAAAGTTAGAAATGCTACTAAAATCTCATCAAAGCCTGTCTCAATGGCAAGTGTAGCAGTAAACAAACTCAAATCTTTGGTAAGTGATATTAGCGGAAAAAAAGCACTTGTAATTGGTGTAGGTGAGATGTCAGAGATAACGGCAAAACATTTACTAAACGCTGGTGTTGATGTCTATATAATGAATAGAACTCTGCATAAAGCTGAGGCTCTTGCAAGAGAGTGTGGAGCAAAGGTGATAGAGTTTAGTGAACTTAAAAATGCAGTCAATGAGTTTGAAATTCTATTTAGTGCAACATCCTCTTATGAGCCTATTATCACAAGTGAAACTATTGGTTCAAGAGATTTTGATAGATACTGGTTTGACCTTGCACTCCCTCGTGACATCAGCTACAACAAGGGTGAGCGAATTCATCTCTATGTTATAGATGATTTAAAACTCATCATGGAAGAGAATGTAAGCTCCCGTGAAAAAGCAGCACGCTCAGCCCACTCCATCATAGGACGAGGTATTGTAGAGTTTTTTGAGTGGCTAAATACTCAAGATATAGAACCTCTGATAAAAGAGATATATAAACGTGCAGATAAGGCAGCTAAGGATGAGAGTCAAAGAGCCATAAAAAGTGGCTATATTCCAAAAGAGTATGAGAAACAATCACAAAAGATGTGTGAACAGGCACTCAAGCGCTTTTTACACGAACTAACATCAAACATGCGATGTTCATCTGCGGATGCACAAACAGAACTCCTAAGTGGAGCTATAAGTTCAATAATGAAACAAAGGGACTAAAAATAACAATGAGAAGAAGTAGATCATTTATACCAACAACAAAAGAAGCACCATCTGATGCACAATTAGCAAGTCATATCTTTTTATCGCGCGGTGGGTTTATCTCTCAAACTGCCGCAGGACTTTATAACTATATGCCTTTAGCAAAACGTGTTATTAAAAAGATAGAAGCTATTGTCAATGAAGAGATGGCAAAAGTAGGAGCAGAAGAGACTGAACTTAGTTTTGTAACTCCTGCATCACTTTGGGAAGAATCAGGGCGTATAGAGAAGTTTGGAAAAGAACTTCTGCGTTTTCGTGATAGAAAAGAGAACCTTTTTGTACTTGGCCCAACACATGAAGAGATGATGGTAGATATGGTTCGTAACCGTATCACTTCATATAAACAACTCCCAATAAATCTTTACCAAATCAAAACGAAGTTTCGTGATGAAGCAAGACCTCGTTTTGGACTTATGCGTGGACGTGAGTTTATTATGAAAGATGGCTACTCTTTTCATGCTACAACAGAAGATTTAGATAGAGAGTTTGATGCTATGGAAGCAGCTTATAAACGTATACTTACTCGTTTAGGGCTTGATTATAGAGTTGTTGATGCAGATAGTGGAGCTATTGGTGGGACAGGAAGTAAAGAGCTTATGGTTCTAGCAGATAGTGGTGAAGATACAATAGCTGTTTGTTCTAGTTGTGAGTATGGAGCAAATATTGAAGCTGCAACAAGAGGTAAGAGAAAAACTCTTCCAGAAGCTCCAGAAGCTGCGTTTAACAAGTTTCAAACACCAGCAATATCAAGCATAGAAGCTCTAGCATCATTTTTTAAAGTAGATGCATACTACACTATAAAGTGTGTTGCTAAACGTGTTATCTATGATGATACTTCTGAGATAGTACTTTTCTTCCTTCGTGGAAGCGATAATCTCCAAGAGGTAAAAGCACAAAATGCAACAGATGCTCTTGAAATAGTAGATGTCAGTGAAGAAGAGTTAAAAGAACTTGGCATTGTTCCTGGATTTATAGGACCACTTGACCAAGACAAAGCAAAGCATGTCATCGATAATGAGCTTCATAATGCAAAAAATATGATTTGTGGAGCGAACGAGCTTGATTATCATTTTGTTGGTGTTGATTTGGGAGTGATTAGTGAAGTAGCATACTTTGCAGACATAGCTGAAGTAAACGCAGGGGATGCTTGTCCTCATTGTGATGGAGAACTCTCTTTTACAAAAGGCATAGAAGTAGGGCATATCTTTAAACTTGGCACTACGTATTCTGCGGCATTAAAAGCAGAGTTTTTAGATGAAAATGGAAAAGCACAGCCTTTTATAATGGGAACATACGGTATGGGTGTTTCGCGTTTAGTCGCCTCTGTTATAGAGCAACACCATGATGAAAATGGCTGTATCTGGACAAAAGAGACAGCACCATATATGGTAAACGTGATGATTTCAAACATTAAAGATGAAACACAAAACGCAGTAGGTGAAGAGCTTTATAAAAATCTTCTAAATGCTGGTGTAGAAGTGATGCTTGATGATAGAAAAGAGAGATTTGGTTTTAAGATGAAAGATGCTGAACTTATAGGTTTTCCATATACTGTCATTATAGGGAAAGAGCTTGAAAATGGACAGGTTCAGATTTATAATCGTGTAAGTGGTGAAAAAACTGCAGTAGATGTAGCGGAGATTTTTAATAAAATTATGGAGCTAGTTTAAATGCTCTATTTTCTAGCCTATCTACTTTTTGAAGTTCTTGTATCTGTAAATATATCTTCTGTAATTGGTGGTTTTGCTACCTTTTTAGAGATACTTCTAAGTGCCTTAGTTGGTATTTCTATCCTTATAAACTTTAGAAAAACACTCGTTGAGAATATGACTGCAGTCTCTTACAACTGTATAGACTTAGAGCAGTTTCAAAGACTCAATCTCTTTACACTTTTTGGGGCAATACTACTTATACTCCCAGGTTTTTTAACAGATATAATTGGGGTTTTAATGCAATTTAGCGTTTTTACGAGTATGTTGGTTAATCGTTATAATGTACAATCAGGAAGTTGTAAAACTCCAAATTATGAACAAAATAATTTAAAAAAGGATTCAGATGTCATTGATGTTGAAATTATTAGCAGCAACACTACTATTAAGTAGTTTTGTGTATGCGCAAAACACGAGTAAAAAAGTTGAAGATTTTTTAACTGAGCAGTTTAGCGAAAATCCAAGACTCCAATCTGTAAATGTAACAGTTGCAGATGTGGTTCCTTTAGAAGATTTAAGAGGCTGGAATGCTTATATACTCGAAGTAAGTGCGGTTTTAAAAGATAAACCAAAAGAGACTATTAAACAAAAAATGTTATGGTTTTCAGATGGAAATATAATTACAAAAGAGCTTACAAAAATGAGTTCTGGCGAGAGTTTAACAGACTTAGTAAAACCAGATTTCAAGCCAGAGTATTATGCTAAAGCGAATCTTATTTATGGAAATGAAAACGCTAAACATAAAGTGGCAATTTTTTCAGATCCACTCTGTCCATTTTGTAGAGGATTTGTTCCAGGTGCAATTAAAGAGATGAAAGTAAATCCTGAGAAGTTTGCCATTTACTACTATCATTTTCCACTTGCACGTTTACATCCAGCCGCAGTTGTCTTAGTTCAAGCTGCAGTCGCCGCAGAACATAAAGGAATTAAAGATGTTGTTTTAAAACTTTACAGTGTTGAGATAAATGCTAAAGAGACAAATGTAGAGAAAATATTAGCTGCGTTTAACAAGAGTGTAGGTACTTCTCTTACTCCAGTTGATTTAAAAAATTCAGCAGTGCAAAAACAGATAAAGTTTGATCAGTATGTTGCAGATTCGCTTATGGTTGGTGGAACACCAACACTTTATCTTGATGATAAGATAGACCAAACTAAGAAAAAATATAAGAGCATTAAATAATGACTAAACTTACCATTGCGACTCGTGTTTCAGACTTGGCACTTTGGCAGGCTTATCATGTAAAAGAGAGAGTTGAAGCCGCTTATCCCGAGATAGAAGTAGTATTAAACAAAATAGTAAGTAATGGTGACAAAGTTTTAGATAAACCTCTAGCACTTATTGGTGGTAAAGGACATTTTACTAAAGAACTTGAAGATGCAATGCTTGCTGGCGACGCAGATATGGCGGTTCATAGTCTTAAAGATGTTCCTACTTATATTCCAGAGGGTTTGGAGTTAAGTGGTGTTACACAAAGGCAAGATCAGAGTGATGTTTTTCTCTCTCACAAATATGCCACACTTGAAGAGTTACCTCAAGGTGCAGTAGTTGGAACTACGAGTTTGAGACGCCGTATGCAACTTTTGAAAAAACGCCCAGACTTAAAAGTGAAAGATTTACGTGGTAATGTTAACACAAGACTGAGAAAGCTTGCGGAGGGACAATATGATGCAATTATACTCGCATTTATAGGACTTCATAGGCTTGATTTACTCAAAGAGATTCCTTTTACACAAAAGCTCTCTCTTGATATGATGATTCCTCCTATGGGACAAGCTGCATTGGGTATTGAGATAGTAGCAAATAATACTAAACTAAAAGAGATTTCTGATTTTTTAAAAGATGAAGATACATTCATCTGTACACAGATTGAGAGAGATTTTATCTCAAAAATTGGAGCGGGGTGTTCTGCACCTGTTGCTTGTAATGCTGTAAAAAATGGTAATGAGATAACTTTTAGAGTAATGCTCGGATTTCCTGATGGAACAAATGTTATGCAAGAAAAAGTAGTTGTTCTTATTGTTGATGCTAAAAACTTAGGCTCAACGCTAGCACAAAAGATGATAGATAATGGTGCACTAGAACTTCTTGAAAATGCACAAAAAATTGCATTTAAAGATGAAATGCCTCAAAGGTTATAAAAATGAAAACAACAATAGCGCTCTTAAAAAAGCACGATGAACTCAGAGTAATCGATGCAGAGTTAGATATATATCTTGAAGTATCACATTTAGCCTATGCTGAAGTGAAAAAAGAGGATGGTGGAAAAGCACTCCTTTTTACTAATGTAGTAGATAAGAAAAGTGGTAAAAAGTTTGAAGAGCCAGTTTTGATGAATGTCTTTGGTTCATACAAGCGCTGTGAACTTCTTTTTGGGCGCACTATAGAGTCCGTTGCAGATGAAATTACAAAACTTCTACACATGAAACCACCTGCAGGATTTATGGATAAGGTCTCCATGGCAAAAGATCTCTTCTCTTTGAAAAATATTTTCCCAAAAAAACTTAAAGGTGAGGGTGCTTGTCAAGAGCTAAAGTATCTCGAAGATGAGATTGATTTATATAAAATTCCTGTTTTGACTACTTGGGAGCAAGACGGTGGACCTTTTGTCACGATGGGACAGATATATACACAGTCCCTTGATGGGGAGATGGTAAATGTTGGAATGTACAGACTCCAAGTACACAACAAAAATCAGCTTGGAATGCACTGGCAGATTCATAAAGATAGCTCACACTTCTTTGATCAGTACCAAAAAGCAGGTAAAAAGATGCCAGTAACAGTTGCCATAGGTGGAGATCCTCTTTATACATGGTGTGCAACTGCTCCTCTTCCTTATGGAGTGAATGAACTTTTGATGTATGGACTCATAACAAAAAAACCTGCACAACTTGTGAAGTCATTAACTACACCTCTGTATATTCCTAAAGATGTTGATTATGTGATTGAGGGATGGGTTGACACGAGTGAGCTTAAGGTTGAGGGTCCTTTTGGAGATCACACTGGTTACTATACACTTGCAGAGCCTTATCCTGTTATGAATGTTTCTGCAATCACTATGAAAAAAGAGAGAACATTTTTAGCAACAGTAGTTGGAAAACCACCACTAGAAGATAAGTATATGGGGTGGGCAACTGGGAAGATATTTTTTCCACTGTTAAAAACTACCGTACCTGATTTACTTGATTATCATATGCCAGAAAACGCAGGTTTTCACAACCTCATACTCGCAAAAATGCAACCACTTTATAAGGGACATGCAAAACAGTTTATGCATGCATTTTGGGGTGCTGGACAGATGAGTTTTGTAAAACATGCAATTTTTGTAGATGAAAAAGCACCCTCGTTGAATAATTATGAAGCCTTTGCTACTTATGTTTTAGATAGATTTACTCCAAAGTCTCTGTTTATAACAGAAGGTATTTTAGATGCTCTTGATCACTCTTCACCTGAGACACTAGTAGGTGGAAAGCTAGGTATTGATGCAACTTCAGCAAATAGAGTTGAAGGTCCACAGCTTCTCGGTGATGCTGACCTTTTAACAAAAGTAAAAGAGTTAATTCCCGAAGCACAAGATCTACATCAATTTATGCGCAGAAGTTGCAATCCTGTTACTGTTATCACTTTAGATAAAGCAAAACCTGCAAAAGATTATTTTGATGCTCTTGTATCTTTAAGCACACATATACGCATAGTTGTTTTTGTAGATGCTAAAGTAAATGATGTCTTTAATGCATATATGCTTATATGGAGAGTTACAAACAATATGGACTCAATGAGAGATGTTTTTATTTCTGGTCTAATGGTTGGGATTGATGGAACTAATAAAAGTCAAATAGATGGTTTTACAAGAGAGTGGCCAGATGATGTCGATTGTACTCCAAGTGTTATTGAAAATTTAAAAGCAAATTCTTTATGGGATTTAGATGAAAATATTGCCATTAAGTTGCAGTTGTTGTAAAATCAAAATTTCAATATTATATTGAAGTAATATAAGGTAAATATAATATTTACTAATGTATTATAGCTTACTTAAAGTTCTTTTAAAGGGTGCAAAT
>JGI10211J34971_10000945_pt1 | contig 24177 bp, 23 predicted proteins | sample Etolagsediment_FD_34971 | JGI IMG/M metagenome (IMG submission 34971)
GGAAAAAAGAAAAATATCAAACAGTCATACAAGAGTTACAAAGGTTTGTAAAATGATAAGACTTGCTTCATCTTCAGAGACTCGAGCACACTTACTCAAAAATGCAGGTATAGAATTTTTGCAAGAGAGTGTAGACTTTGATGAAGATTCAATAGTTGCCTCTTCCCCTAAAAACTTTGTTTATCAGGCTACACTTGGAAAATACGAGGCTAATTTAAAAGCTTTTGGTTTTGAAGATTATCCTCTTTTGGTTGCTGATACAGTTGTGACGTCTCAAGGACAGATACTGCGTAAAGCAAAGTGTGTCGATGATGCGAGAAATATTTTAATGACTCAAAGTGGAAATATTACTTCTATAGTTACTTGTATGATTTATCATTCAAAAGGCAAAAAAATTATAGATATCTCTCAAACTGACTATATTTTTGAAAAATTTGATATGGATGCTTTAGATAACTACTTAGAGAGTGGAGAGTGGAGAGGAAAAGCGGGAGCCTGTATGGTAGAAGGTTTTTGTAAATCTTACATTCAAGAAGTAAAAGGTTATGAAAGTACTGCTATGGGTCTTTGCGTGGAAGTTTTAAAAGCATTTATGAAAGAGAGTAATAAAATATGTGGATAAATAATGAAATATGAAAATGAGCTAAAAGCACTTAAAAAAGCTGGTAGATATAGAACGAGAGAGGTTTTAGATTATTCTTTAAAGGACTTTGCATCCAATGATTACCTCGGTCTTTCTCACAATAAAGAGCTGCATAAAAAAACTTCTCAAGAGTTAGACACCTTAGAGCTCAATAGCACGAAGGCTTCTTTGTTAGTAAATGGTTATCATCAAATTCATAAAGACTTTGAGAATGCACTATGTAAGGCAAATGGTTTTGAAGATGGAGTTATATTAGGAAGTGGTTTTAACGCAAACATAGCACTTGTTGAAGCGCTTGTGAGAAAGGGTGATACTCTTTTTATGGATGAGTTTTACCATGCTTCTGGAGTTCTTGCTTCAAATTTAGAGAGTGTAAATGTAGTATTTTTTAAACACAACAATATGGAGGAGTTGCAAGAGTTACTACATGCTTCAACTGCTAAACGCAAGATAGTTGCCGTAGAGGGAATCTATTCGATGGATGGAGATTTGTGTTCAGGAGAAGTCTTTGCAATTTGTGATATGCATGACGCAATTTTAATAGTTGATGAAGCGCATAGCAGTGGCGTGATAGGCGAAAAACTCATGGGTGCTTTTGACTATTACAATATAACAATAAAGCCAAATCATATAAAAATGGGAACGCTTGGAAAGGCTTATGGAAGCTTTGGTGCTTATATACTTACATCATCACATATTATTGAGTATCTTATCAATCGTGCCAAACCAATCATATATGCCACTTCGTTATCTTTATATGATACACTTTTAGCATATAATTCACTCAAATATATGTTACATAATAGTGAATTTTTAAAGCATGAGATTATGAAACGCCAACAAATCGTTTATGAAATTTTAAATATAAAGATTGATGGATTAATCGTCCCTCTTTATGTAGGTGATAATATAAAAGTAACACAGATAAAAGAGCTTATGAAAAGTGAAGGTTATGCAATTGGTGGTATTCGTCAACCAACAGTTCCAAGCGCAATTTTAAGAGTTATTGCAAGATTAGGACAAACAAGCGAAGAGTTGCAAGAGTTATGTCACAAGATAAAACGAGTTATATAAATGCAAATTAAGAGACTAAAGCTTGATTTAGAGAATAAAACTTTAGTAGACATTAACTTTAATATTGTGCATTCCTTAGCGCTTGTTGGACAGAGTGGTAGCGGTAAGAGTTTAACACTTAAGGCTCTTTTGGGCATGTTGCCACAGAGCATAAAGTGTGAGTTAGATTTTGATGCTGATTTTGAATTAAACGCAGGTTCTACGCTCTCTTTGGTGCCTCAAAATCCATTTACAGCGCTATCTCCCCTAACAAAGATTAAAAAACAATTTTTTACCGACAAAGCGAGAGTTTTAAAACTATTTAAGGAAGTTGGCTTAGAGAGTGAACTCCTTGAGAGATTTCCTCCTGATCTCTCAGGCGGACAGCTACAACGTGTTGTGATAGCGATGGCTTTGGAGTCAAAACCAAAGCTTTTGATGTTAGATGAACCAACAACAGCACTTGATCCAAGCAGCAGGAATCTCATTTTACAACTTTTAAAAAGAGTACAAAAAAAAGAGAACTTTAAAATACTTTTCGTTACTCACGACATAAACTCTGCATCATACTTGTGCGAAGATATTTGTGTTATTGCTTATGGGAAAGTTGTGGAGCGTGGTATAATGCAAGAAGTATTACGAAACCCACAAAAAGAGTATACGAAAACATTAATAGATGCAAATTTTGCAAACAGGAAATTTAGAGAATGATAAAATATTTAAAAAAAACATTTTTTACAATCATTGTCCTCGTCTTAGTATCACCATTTGCTGTGCTTGGCTTTTATTTTTTAAGATATGATTATGATATTAGTGCATTGGTGGACTATAAACCATCAGTAAGTACAAGAGTATATGACAGAAATGGTGAAAAAATTGCAAATGTTTTTGATAAAAAGCATAGATTTTATGCTTCATTTGAGGAGATACCACCTAGAGTCGTTGAGGCTCTCGTTGCAATAGAAGATACAACATTTTTTGAACATCCTGGTATTAATATTGATGCAATTTTTCGTGCAGCTATCAAAGTTGTAAGAGCTGGAAAGGCTGTTGAGGGTGCGAGCACAATTACACAACAGCTAGTTAAGAATGTTTTACTTACAAGAGAGAAAAAACTCTCACGTAAGATAAAAGAAGCGATTTATGCGATAAAAATAGAAAGCGCCCTCACAAAAGAGCAGATTTTAGAAAGATACTTAAATGAGATTTATTATGGGCATGGATATTACGGTATAAAAACTGCAGCAGATGGATATTTTCATAAAAGACTTGAAGATTTGACACTTAAAGAGATGGCTATTTTAGTTGGTCTTCCAAAGGCACCAAGTAGTTATGCGCCTACAAAAAATTATGAAATTTCTATGGGTCGGGCAAACAGAGTTATCAGTAGAATGCATATTCTTGGATGGATTGAAGAGGGTGAATATGAAGAGGCTCTTTTAGAGTCTCCAAAAGTTTTTGATGATACTTTAACAAAAAACAAGGCACCTTTTGTTGTTGATGAAGTTGCTAGAATATTTCACGATAAAAATATAGATGATTTTAAAACAGGTGGCTATGAAGTCTATACAACAATCGAGCTCAGACTCCAAAACGCAGCACGTGAATCTTTAAGGCATGCATATGATTTGTCTCTTGAGAGAATAAAAAAGTATAGAAAAAAAGAAGCAGCACAAATAGCTCAAGCAGAAAACAGCGATAAAACGATTGAAGTAGATGAGAGTAATACCTCCTTATTAAATGGAGCACTCGTTTCTCTTGATTCAAAAACAGGAGATATATTAGCACTTGTTGGGAGTGTTGATTACACTATAAGCCCTTATAATCGTGCAACGCAAGGGCGACGTCAGCCTGGATCTGCGTTTAAGCCTTTTATCTACCAAGTGGCTATTGACTTAGGCTTCTCCGGAGCTACTGAGCTTGTGGATATTGCAAAAACATATGAGTATGAGAAAGATGGTGAAGAAATGAAGTGGCAACCAAGAAACTACTCTAAAAATTATAAAGGCTTGATTACTCTTAGAGAAGCGCTTGTACACTCAAGTAATCTTGCAACTATTAATCTTGTCAATGATATAGGGCTTAGAACTCTTTTAAAAGAGTTCAAAAAATTTGGTATAAAAGATATTCCCAAGGATCTTTCTATCTCTCTAGGAACTATGTCAATGTCACCACTTGAACTTGCTAAGTATTACACATCCTTTGCAAATTCTGGAATACAAATAGAGACAAATCTCATCAGCACTATAGAGAAAAATTCACAAATAATTTATGAAAAAGAAGAAGTGACAAACATGATTACAACACCTGCACAGGCTTATATTATGACGAGTATATTAAGAGATGTTGTGAACCGTGGAACAGGTATTAGGGCGAGAGTAAAAGGGATAGAATTAGCTGGAAAAACAGGAACAACAAACAATAATGTTGATGGCTGGTTTGCCGGTTATTCTCCAACCATGGAGACTGTAGTTTGGTTTGGAAACGATAACAATACACCTATGCACAAAAAAGAGACAGGTGGTAGAATCGCAGGCCCTGCATTTTCAAAATATTTTCAAAATGTACTTAGGTTTTTTCCTCAAATACAAAGGGAATTTGAAGTTCCTGATGGAATAGTTGAGGTAAGAGTAAATGATAAAAAAGAGTTTTTTAGTGATATATCCAAGCCACCAAGAAGTGAGGTTGTAACTGACCCACAAGAGGAGTTGTTGTTTTGATGAAATTAATTATGCTTATATCTTTATTGTTGAGTACGATTAGTAGTGCTGATTTTTTTGATAAAGGAAAGTCTAGTGTAGGGATTATTTTAGGTGCAGGCTCAAGTAACTCAGAGAGCTATACTATTATTGGAGTGAGTGGAGATTATTTTATTTTGGATGGTCTGTCTATAGGAGCAGGATATCGTGGCTGGTTTGGAATTGATCCAACTTTAAATCAACTTACTTTAACAAGTAATTATTATATTCCTTTAAACCATAAATTTCGTCCATATATTGGGGTGTTTGTGAGAGAAACTTTTGTAAGTGATGAAGATGACTATGAATCTTATGGAGCAAGAGTTGGTGTTTCTATGAGTATTTCAAAAAATGCATATGCATCTTTTGGTTGGGTAGGAGAGCGCTTTTCAAACTGTAACACAGATAGATACGAATGTACTAACTCGTACCCTGAAGTAGTCTTCTCTTTAGCTTTTTAGAGCTTACTCTTCACTTTTAGAGGGCTTTCGAGCCTTAATGCTTATCTTTCTTCCTATGTTTTTAGGAGCGTCATATTTATCTCTAGGAGTTCCATCATGACGATGGTTTCTTTCTCCGCTTTTACCTGAAAATTTAGCTTTTCCACTCTCATCTTTTCCTAAATATCTATTAGGTTCTTTTTTCTTTTTATCCCATTTTCCATCAGAGTCTGATTTGTTAAAATCTTTTTTTGTTCCACTTTTGTCGTAAGATTTTTTATCTTGATCTCCGAAATCACGTTTAGGTTTATAAGCTTTTTCTTTAGGCTCTTGCGTTTTCTCGTCATAGCGTTTTTTAGCAACTTCTTTAATCTGCTCTTTTGACATTTTTTTAGGAGTAGGTCTCTCTGGACTTGTTTTTTTTTCTATAACTGGATACTCAAACCCTTCTATGATTTCTTGTTTTATAGCACGGCCAAGTAGCATTTCAACATGGTAAAGCTCTTTTTGTTCACTTGAGTCAAGCAGTAAAATGGCTTTTGTAGTAGCCTTAGCAATTCTGGCCATATAAACAATAGCTTTTATACCAAGGTCGTAGCTTAGTAAAACTTCATATTGAAGATCTTTAGAACTTACAAGTTCTTTGTCCTCTATAACTCTTATCTCTTTATTATCAAGTCCATCTTTAATAAGTTGAGCATCTTTTGAACACGCAATAACAATATCTGCCCCAATATTTTCTGATATGAATTTGTTTAAAAGTTCAATTTTTTTCTCATTTGGGCATTGATAAACGCGATGATTATTTGGTTTTATTGTGATAGGGTTGCTTGACATTAGGGGTCCTAAGTAGTATTTGTGCAATTATATCCATAATAGCCATAAATTATGCTATTATTGAAATAAGAACAAAATTAGGAAATATATGTCATTTGAAAAACTAGGGCTCTCAAAGCCACTTTTACAAGCGGTAAGAGAACAAGGCTATGATACGCCAACACCAATCCAAACTCAGGCTATACCGGTTATTTTAGCAAGAAAAGATATTTTAGCAGGTGCTCAAACAGGTACTGGAAAAACTGCAGGATTTACTCTGCCAATGTTAGAGTTATTAAGTCGTGCAAAGAATCCTCACAATAAGCATCATATAAAAGCGTTGGTTTTAACTCCGACTCGGGAGTTGGCAGCACAGGTTGGCGAAAGTATAGAGCTTTACGGTAAGCACCTTCCTTTTAAGTCAACTGTAATCTTTGGGGGAGTTAAAATTAATCCTCAACTAGTAGCACTCCGTAGAGGTGTAGATATCGTTATTGCAACACCAGGACGTCTTTTAGACCATATTTCTCAAAAGACGATAGATTTAAAGCATGTAGATTTTTTAATTCTTGATGAAGCGGATAGAATGCTTGATATGGGTTTTATAAACGACATAAGAAAAGTAATAGCAATATTGCCATCCCAGAGACAAACCTTACTCTTTTCTGCAACATACTCAGATGCTATTAAAAAGTTGTCAAACACGCTTTTAAAGTCACCAACTCTTATAGAAGTTGCTCGTGCAAATACTTCAAGTGAAATAGTCAAGCAAGCGGTTTATCATGTCGATAAAGAGCGAAAGCGCGAACTTTTAACACACTTGATAAATGAAGGAAAATGGAAACAAGTTTTAGTTTTTACAAGAACTAAGCATGGAGCAAATCGTCTAGCGGGGCAGTTAGAAAAAGATGGCATAACTTCTGCAGCAATACACGGAAATAAGAGTCAAAACGCAAGAACAAAAGCACTCGCAGACTTCAAAGAAGGTAAGGTGAGAGTTCTTGTAGCAACAGACATTGCGGCACGTGGGATTGATATAGACCAATTACCTCATGTTGTTAACTTTGAGCTTCCAAATGTAAGCGAAGATTATGTGCATCGCATCGGAAGAACTGGTCGTGCTGGAAACGAGGGCGAAGCGATCTCTCTTGTTTGTGTTGATGAAGATGAGTTTTTAGCTGGAATACAAAAGCTCATAAATAAAGACATTCCAAAAGTATGGCTCAAAGATTTTAAACCAGATCCGTCTATAAAAGCAGAACCTATAAATATGGGTGGAAATCGTGGAGCAAGGAATAAGCCTCGTGGTGGCAACAGAAACTCAAATACACGAAGCACAGGGAATAGAGGTAGTTCATCTAGAGGGAGAAAATAAAATGTTGGTGTCTCTATGGGGAGAGGAACTTTAAAGGTATTTATAAGTGATGTGCGAGATTTTGAATCTTTGGCACTTTTATTTTAAGGAGTAAACATGTTACACAAAAGACAAAAAGACAATGACCCTATCTTTGGTGCAAAAAATTTATGTCAAGGTGCACCAAAATATAAACTACCTTCATCTGAAATGACTCCAAGAAATGCTTATCAACTTGTTCATGATGAACTAATGCTTGATGGCAATTCAAGACTAAACCTAGCAACTTTTGTGACAACATGGATGGAGCCAGAAGCGAAGCAGTTGATGAGTGAAACCTTCGATAAAAATATGATTGATAAAGATGAGTATCCTCAAACTGCTCAAATTGAGATGCGTTGTGTCAATATGATTTCAGAGATGTTTCATGGACATGTAAATGAAGATAAAGAAGCTTGTGGTTGTTCGACTATAGGTTCTAGTGAAGCAGCCATGCTTTGTGGAATGGCAATGAAGTGGAACTGGAGAGCTAAACGCAAGGCACAAGGTAAAGATACATCAAGACCTAACTTTGTTGTAGGCTCGGATGTTCAAGTTTGCTGGGACAAGTTCTGCGTTTACTGGGATATTGAGATGCGAACTGTCGATATGAATCCACACAATGCTTATAGATTTGATCCAGCAAAAGTTATAGAGTTGTGTGATGAAAATACTATGGGTGTTTTAGCAATTTTAGGAACTACTTACACGGGTGAATATCAAGATGTGAAAACTCTCAACACTCTTATAGACATTTATAACAAAGAGACTGGTTATGATATTCCTATTCATGTAGATGCCGCAAGTGGTGGTTTTGTTGCTCCATTTTTGGACCCTAAACTAGAGTGGGACTTTAGACTCAAATGGGTTAACTCCATTAATGTTTCAGGGCACAAGTTTGGACTCGTAGCTCCTGGTGTAGGTTGGGCAATGTGGAAAGATTGGTCTTTTTTACCAGAAGAGCTTATTTTTCATGTAAATTATCTCGGTGGAGATATGCCAACATTTGCACTAAACTTTTCACGTCCAGGAAGTCAGGTAATTGCTCAATACTATAACTTTATTCGCTTAGGATTTGAAGGGTACAAAAAAATACATAAAGCTTGTTTTGATGTGACTATGTATCTCAAAGAGAGACTTGATAAATCAGGAATTGGTGAATCAATAATAGAAGATATAAAAATGCCACTTCTTGCGTTTAAGTTAAAAGAGGGTGCGTCTTACGATGTGTATCAGCTCTCGGATAAGTTACGTTATCACGGTTGGCAAGTTCCAGCATATACGCTTCCAAAAAATGCTCAAGATGTAGCAATACTCAGAGTAGTCGCAAAACAAGGTTTTGATTATGATTTAGCTGAACTCTTAGTGGGGCATATAAGAGAAGCTATAGTCGAATTAGAAAACGAGAACAGTAAAAAGAGTAAAGAGAATGCTTCTTTAAGCACAAAAATCTGCTAGAGAGTTTTGTGCTCTCTCGTCTCGATAATCAGCAAAAACGCACCAACAAAAAAACATATTCCTCCTAACAAAGTGTACTCTAAAGCTGCAGTTTGATTTACAACCCTAGAATCCAGATATATAAAGCTAGCAAACGCAGAGATTTGGAAGAAGATTGAACCAAAGTTATTTAACCAAACAATCCACCACGAACTACTTCTAAATGCTTTGATATGATTGTCTTTATATATCTCAAGCCATGCAAAAAATGAAGCTATTAAAAAAAGAATAGAGCCCAAGAGATTTGGAATCCAAATTATGATATCACTTGCAAGGGTGCTTAACTCAGTGTTATAACTTTCAAAGGTGTTGATGTTGAAAAAAATTGTTCCAATGAGTTGTGTAAAACTAGATAAATAGCCAAGGTTGTTTGGCCTATATGCCAGCCATATCCATTTTCTTTTACTAGAAGTTATGTGAGATTCATTTGTAATGTCAGCGTTTATGACTTCAAGAAACTGCGTGTAAGCTGCCAAAGTGAAAAAGAGCGAGCCTACAAAATAGATAGTGTTAATAGAAAAAGAAGAGTGATAATTAACTAAACTTAGAGCACTCGCAAGTACAAAACAAAATGCACCTATCATAAAGAGCAGTGACATAAGCCAGGTAAGTGTTGCTTTTGTTATAAGAATTTTATGCTCTTTTCGTAGAGCACGAGAGCTTGTAAAAAGACGGCCATTTTTATGGGCTTGGGTAACAAAAGGGCCTATTTTTGTATAGCTATAATTCATATACTAAAGAGACTTTTGCATTTTGTAAAAGTGAATACTTTCACCTTCTATAGTCTCAATTTTTTCTCCAGTAGTTTTAAATTCGAGTTTTTCATAAAGAGTAATGGCTACTTGATGATCTTGTCTTACTATGAGGGTAACAATGTGAAATGCCAATTGATTAACAGCAATTTCGAGTGCTTTACTTGTGAGGGTCTTTCCATAACCCTTATTTAAAAAGTCTGGATTTATTAGCACCCTAAACTCATTTTCATTTTGTGGTATAAACAAAAAAAGACCAATAATCTTATCTGCTAACTTGGCTGAAAAACAGTATTCACACTCATCTTTACAGTAAGTGTCGAGCCAGCCATTTTTTTCTATGGCGTAGTTAAATCTTGCATATTCTTCTTTGTATTTCCAAAGTGAAATATGTTTTTTATCATCTGTAGTGAGTTGTGATATAGTCATGGAAAACTCCTGAATAAGGATTTATAGTGAGAACAAAAGAGAGTAATTTCTCTCTTTTAAGAAAAGGTTCTATTTAAGGCCGAAAATAGAGCTTTAATGGATGCAATTGCAATGTCATTATCTTCACCTACACCAAATTGAGAGAGAGTCTCCTTACTCTGAATTTCTATGTATGCTATTGCTTTTGCTGAACTTTTATCACCACAAGAGTGTTCAGAATATGACTTAATGCTAAAGTTATTTTCATAATCTTTCATAAGTGCATCCTTGCAAGCATCTATAGGGCCATTGCCTTCGCCAAAAGCTGTTATCTCTTTGCCTTTGTATTTGTAAGTCAACGTACATTTTGAGATTCCCTTGTCTCTTGAGAGAGTGTAATCTTCAAATGAAATATGCTCTTGTGGATGAAAGTAAGTTTTTTCAAAAATCTCTAATATTTCTTTGGATTCTAACTCTCTTCCTTGCTCATCTGTTACAATCTGCACGGCTCTACCAATTTCTGGATGCATTGCTTTTGGAAGTTGATAGCCATAGTTCTTTTCTAAAATATAAGCCACACCTCCTTTGCCAGATTGAGAATTTATTCGAATAATACTCTCATAAGTACGCCCAACGTCTTTAGGATCTATTGGTAAGTATGGAACTTCCCAAAAATTATCTTCTTTATTGTTTTGGTGTGCTAAGCCTTTGTTTATGGCATCTTGATGAGAGCCACTAAACGCAGTGTAAACGAGTTCTCCAACATAAGGATGACGAGCATGGGTAAGCATTTCTGTACATCTCTCAACTACATCTAAAACTTCGCCAATATCCGAAAAGTTTAGTTTAGAGTCTACGCCTTGTGTTGTCATGTTAAGCGCTAAAGTTATTATGTCAACATTGCCAGTTCTCTCACCGTTACTTAAAAGTGTTCCCTCAACTCTATCAGCACCAGCTAAAAGAGCTAATTCTGTAGCGGCTATAGAAGTTCCTCTATCATTATGTGTATGTGTTGAAATAATTACATTTTCTCTATTATCAAGATGCTTAGCCATCCATTCTATTTGGTCAGCATATACATTTGGCGTAGCCATCTCAACAGTTGCTGGTAAGTTAATGATTACTTTTCTTGTATTACTTATGCCCCAACAAGCTGTTACTGCGTTTGAAATATCTGCGGCAAATTCTAGTTCAGTTCCTGTGAAACTCTCAGGAGAATACTCTAAAAATATTTTTCCATCATGCTTTTTTTCATACTTCTTAACTAACTCAACACCTTCAAGAGCAAGTGCAATTATATCTTCCTTACTTTTCCCAAATACTATTTTTCTCTGAGCTACAGAAGTAGAATTGTATAAATGTACAGTAGCTAATTTTACGCCTTTAAGGGCTTCAAATGTTTTAGCAATGAGATGCTCTCTAGCTTGAACTAAAACCTGAATAGTTACGTCATCAGGGATTAAATTATCATCAACTAAACGACGTAAAAAGTCAAATTCTACTTTTGAAGCAGATGGAAAACCAACTTCGATTTCTTTGAAACCAAGTTTGAGTAAGAGTGTAAAAAGTTCAAGTTTTTTAGTCATGTTCATTGGGTTGATTAGTGCTTGATTACCATCACGTAAATCTACACTACACCACAAAGGCGCATGAGTAATTGTGTTGTTTGGCCACTCTCTAGAAGGCAAATCTATTTGAGGGTAAGGTTTGTACTTACCAATTGGAATCTGATTCATTAGGAATCCTTTACGCTTGAATTTTTTAATAACACACTCTTACATTTGTTATGAATACGCGAATTATATCAAATTTCTTGTTATAATATTATTTGCCGACATCCTTAAGTCTTACATATATAGGAATCTAGAGGAAAAAAGAAGGGGTTGCTATGCAGCAATACAGTAGTTTAAAAAAACATTATAAGTTTACAAACGAAGAGGCTGAAATACTCAAAGAATTACAGCCAAGAATGGAAAAACTCTCTGAAAAATTTATAGATGAGTTTTATGATTATATATGGGGCTTTGGAAAAACAGCTCAATTTTTAAAAAATCAGGACATTATCACATACCATCGCAAAAAAATCAAAGAGTGGTATGTAAATTTATTTTGCGGTAATTATGATATGACTTATTTTATGTATCTCTATAAAATAGGAGAAATTCATGTAAAAATAGGCTTGCCGACTCACTATGTAAACTCTGCGTTTACTTTTGTGAGAACCTTTATTTTACGAAGTATTGAAGATAATTTTGATAATAAAGAACAGCATATTAAAGAGATTAAAGCTGTTGAAAAAATAGTTGATATGAATCTTGATGTTCTTACAAGTTCTTATAGAGAAGAAGAGTTGAGTAAGTTTTTGTCTTTATCAAAATTTGAAAAAACTATTTTATCTGGATTGAAAAAATTTAATTCTTATGTGAATTTCTTCTTAGCAGGCGCTTTAGCCCTTGTTGCATTTTTTGCAATAGGTTTGTTTGTTTATGATATCTACTTACTATTCTTTTCAGATATAGGTATAGAAAAAGGAATATTGACTGTTCTTGGTAGTTTACTAGTTCTGTGGGCAGCTATTGAGCTTATTCATGAAGAAATTAACCATTTGCAAGGGAAAGGTTTTGCTATAGGGGCCTTTATTATGCTAGCAATGGCAGCATTAATTAGAAAAATACTTATTTATTCTCTCTCTTCTGAAAAAGCTGAAGAACTTTTAACGATTGGTGTGGTTATTGTAGGGTTGGCTGTTGCCTATTGGCTTGTAGGGTCAAAAAGTAAAAAGCTTAGTTAAGAAATGTTAAGCTAAAAAGCTTAACATTGGTATGTAGTTTTAAACTCGAAAGCAGTTGGACGACCTTCATCTGGCCATACATCACGCTCAAATCTATAGTGACGGTATGCATCCAAGAACTCTTTTGTGAATACAGGTTGTAAAAAGTCACTGTCACGAAAAAGCGCTTCTAATGAACCACGAAGTGTATGAGGCATTTGTGGGATTTTTTTCTCACGAATTTCATCAAGTGATAATTCATATAAATCTTCATCCATTGGCCCAACTGGAATATCTTTGTTTTTGATACCATCAAGACCAGCCATCATCATTACAGCAAACGCAAGATAAGGACAAGCAGAACTATCTGGAAATCTCATCTCAACACGAGTAGCCATTTCACCAGCACCATAAGGAATACGACAAGCAGCAGAACGATTTTGAGAAGAGTAAGTTAAGATACTTGGAGCTTCAAACCCTGGTAAAAGTCTTTTATATGAGTTTGTTGTAGGGTTAGTAAACGCAGAAACTGAACGAGCATGCTTAAAGATACCAGCAGTATAATTAAGTGCCATCTCAGAAAGGTTCGCATAGTTACCTGGTGCATAGAAAAGGTTTTTGCCATCTTTCCATAGTGATTGGTGCACATGCATACCATTACCATTGTCACCAAACATTGGTTTTGGCATAAATGTAGCAGTTTTGCCGTTTAAGTGTGCTACCATTTTGATAACATATTTGTATTTTTGAACATTATCAGCTGCGCCGATGAGATCAGAGAAAACTATACCGATTTCATGTTGCGCTTGTGCAACTTCATGGTGACCAAGAACAACTTCAAGACCAACTTGCTCAAGCACTTGCATCATTTCAGCACGGATATCAACAGCAGAATCTGTTGGTGCTACTGGGAAGTAACCACCCTTAGTTCCTGGTCTGTGACCTGTATTATACATATCAGGGTATGGATTATTTGAATTCCATTCACCCTCTTCAGTATCAATTTTGTAGCCAGCTTCATTGATATTATCAACAAAAGTTACAGAGTCAAACATAAAAAATTCATTTTCAGGACCAAAGTAAGCAGTGTCAGCAATCCCGATTGATTCAGCGTGTTTAAGAGTAGCTTTAGCGATTGAACGTGGACATCTCTCATATGCTTGATTTTTGTAAATATCATAAACGTCACAAATAACAATTATGGTGGGATCAGCAGTAAAAGGATCTAAAAATGCACTAGCAACATCAGGTGTTAAAAGCATATCAGACTTATTGATTGGTTGCCAAGCTTCGATAGAAGAACCATCAAATGGTAGACCATTTTCTAGTTGACCAGCATTAACAGCACTCATTCTATAACTAATATGGTGCCATGCACCCTTAATATCTGTAAATCTAAAGTCTACAAATTGAACATCATTTTCTTCACAAAAAGTAAAAAACTCTTCCGTATTGTTAACAAAATTACCCATTTATTTCTCCTAAAGTTTAATCTTGTGTAAGTATATCTGATTATTTTAGTATGAAATCTTTAATTGTGATTAAAAAATCATCATCTGCTTCTTTTTGTTTGATATATTAATAGATATTTCACACAATTTGAGCTATAATTCTTGAGAAAAATTAATTGCTATTAAGGGAGAAAAATCTGCATGGTTTACGACTTTTGGAAAGATTATGAAGAATTGCTTTCTTATGAACAGGCATCTCTTCTTGATTATCGACTAGATAATATAGCAATGAAGTTAAATGAATTTTTTCAAAGATTAATCATTAACAATATAAAAAAAAGAAATATTAAATTTTTTCTTGCTGGCTCTTGTTTAAAATCAGATTCTTTTAGAGATTTAGATATTTTTTTTCCTTTTAATGAAGACCGAGAACTTATTAATAGCGCTATGAATCAAGACTTTTTTGAATATGAAAACAACTCATATACATATAGATATAAAAACGATATTTATCAACTTGTTTATAGAGAGAGATTCCAAAACGCATCTCTGCAAGAACTAGTAACTGGGTTTGATTTTGATTCTACTAAGATTGCGTTTGAATGTAATTACAATACTAAAAAAAGACTTTTTAGTATTGTTGCTTGCGATATGAGAATCGAATTTGTAAACTATATAAACACAAGAATTAACCATCTTCAAAGAGTGAGTATTAACCCTTTTGTATCACTGCAAAGAGCTATTTACTTTTTGAAACGCGGTGATGATGTCCCTTATGATGTTTTTCTTCAGGTTTGTTCAAAAATTGCAGATTTAAAATTAGAGAAAAATGAAGATATATCTGTTCACTTCGAAAATCTCCAAGGAAATCCAAATAAGCTAAGTAATATTAAAGATGCTATCTCTAGCTATATAGAAGATCATAAGTAGAGTGACAACTAAATTTTTAAAATTTTATCGTTAGTCTTGTGGCTTATTTGAAGTTGCGTTTAGCCCCTTGGTATTTGCAAAACCTGCACCTTTTTTTGTTTTTGCTTCTAATTTTAACTCTTCAACTGCGATTTTATAATCGACACCCTTAGAATTCATAAGCGCAAAACATTTTACTATAACTGCGATAGTATTTGGAACCTCGCCTTTTTTCTTATATGATTGAATATTTTTTTCACTGACTTTTATGAGTTTAGAGAATTTTGGTAAACTAATCTCAGCATCAAGTAATAATTTTTTGAACTCTATAAATGTCATTAATGCTCCTATTTGTAATAAAAGTATACATATTTATAGCTTATATATATATTTTATTGACATTATGTTATAAAACATGTATAATCACCATAATTTATTACTAATAGTATGTAATAAGTCAAAATAAAATAGATAAGGAGCCACCACATGGCTAAAGTATTAAAGAAAAAAGTTGTTAAGTCTGTTGCAAAAAAAGCTGTTCAAAAAGCAGTTTCTGCTAATGATGTAGCTAAAAAAGCTGCTAAAAAAGTTACTAAGAAAGTTGTAAAAGTAGCTACAAAGAAAAAACCAACTGCTAAAAAAACAGTTAAAAAAGTTGCTGCTAAAGTTGTAAAAGCTGCTGCACCAAAAAAAGCTACTAAGAAAAAATAGTTTTAAGTTCAAAACTTAAGACTAAAAGTTGAACCTTCATTCTCTTGACTTTTTATTTCAAGAGAAAACTTGTGAAGGTTCACTATGTTGTTTACAATAAACAAGCCTAAACCTAAGGAATTGTTCCAGCTATTCTCATGAACTCTAAAAAATTTACTTGTTATATTTTCTAAATCGTTTTTACTAATACCTATTCCTGTATCAATTACATCTAAACTTTTCTCATCAAACTTGACTATTACTTCATCTTCTGAATATTTAAATGCGTTTTCAATAAGGTTGGCTATTACAACACTAAAAAGTGATGGGTCTGCGTTTATTTGTATATTTTTATCACCCTCTATGATTACTTCGCGTTTAGGATAGTTGAGTTTTATGTTTTCTACTGTTTCAAGAATGATATCATGTAAATTGATAGTACTAAAATTCATAGATTGTTTGCCATTGTCTAGTTTAACAGATAATCTTAATGTATCTATTAGGTCGCTTAGTTTTGTTCCATTTTTATGGATTTTATAAAGAAATTTATTTCTAATATCTGGATTTAAGTCTTGATCATCAAGTAGCGTTTGCGAATATCCGTTGATGACAGCGATTGGGTTCTTAAACTCATGACTAATAGCAGAGATGATGTCATCTTTTTGTTGATTTGATGCCTTTAGTTTAGACGTGTACTTTGACTTTTTTTTATCTTGCTTCGTAAGTATCCCAGAGACTTTTGTTAAAAGTTTTGTGAGACGTACAAATTCTACTGAGAGTTCGGAACTGATATAACTAGGTTTTTGTTTTTTGGCAAGAAGAGTTAAAAACGTTACTATTTTTTCTATTTCTTTTTCTATTTGCGCACTCATCTTATAGGTGACACTGAGAATAAAGATAAAAAACAGACTCAAAACAATAAAAATCTTTATACCGAGTGAAAATATTTTTTCTTGAATACTTTCGAGTTCTTTGGCAAGTCTTATATAGATAACTTCATTTTTAAACGTATACTTTTTAGCAATGTAGAGCAAGTCTTTATTGATAGTGCGAGAATATCTTATTTTATAACCAAACGCTTCTTTGCTAGACTGTATAATTTCATCTCTATATTTATGATTATCCATCTTAGATTTGTTTTTGTGAGACTCCGCTATTACTGTTCCCTTTGATGTAACAACAGTAAGTCTAAGATTTAGGTTTTGTTTCATTTTTGTGGCAACAGTTTCTAAATCTGAAAGTTCATGCATGTTAAAAGATATAATTTCAATATTGTGTAGAAGAGAATGTTTACTCTGCTCAATATAGAAGTTTTTTATCCAAAAATAGACTATTCCTCCTACAATAAAAAAGAGAGCAGAAAATATAAGAAGAAATTTTCTAAGAATAATTTGATGGAATTTTAACAAAGTATATAGCCTTCACCACGGACAGCTTTTATATAATTTTTCTCTCCATCTGGATCGATGTGCTCTTTAAGCCTTTTTATAGCTACATTGACAGTTTTAAGTTGTTTGTTTTGGCTCTCTTTCCAAACTTCGTCGAGTAAAATATCACGACTTAAAAGTATGTTTTGATTTTTTATAAATTCTAGTAGTAAGTCATGTTCAAGATGGGTTAATTTTACATTAACGCCATCAATAGAAAAGGTTTTGTTTAAAGAGTTGTAGGTAATATCTCTGTATTTAATAATATCTTGAGTCTTTTGCGTGCGTCTAATAAGGGCTTTTACTCTGGCCTTAAGTTCATTTAAATCAAATGGTTTTGTAATGTAATCATCGCCACCACTATCAAAACCTTCAATAATTTCATCACTAGAATCTTTTGCACTTACGTAAATTACAGGCTGATTGTAGCCATCCTTACGAAGATTTGCTATATATTTAGTTCCCTCAATACCCGGTAAATTTCTATCCATCAGAATGAGAGAAATATTTTCTTCATCAAGCATGTTTTGAACATTTGTAGTATCGATGCATGTTATAACATCGTAACCCTCTTTAGAGAGAGTGTATTCGAGTAAATCTAAAATATCTTCTTCATCTTCAACAATTAAAATAGTTTGCATCATTTTGAGTTCACTTTTTCTACTATTAGTGCTGTCTTCATAATAATATTATAGCTAATTAAGAATTAGCTACGAAAGCTCCCACCAACTTTTGCATACACAAGTAAGTTTGCAATACTGATTGCCCGACTTGCAATTTTCCCACTTTTTCTAAGCGCTCTTAAGATCTTGTGAAATTTTTCAAAATCACTTGCATCATCGGCTTGAAGAGAGAGTTTTCGCTCAACCATTTCATACAAGTCGTCAGTTTTGTTCTCTTCAATTAAAACATCATTATATATCTCTTGAATCTCATCATTATCACTACAATTAATCATACTTATAGACAGCTTAATGGCTGTTACCGTTGATGCTTGCATAGGCAGAGCATACTCTTTGATGGTATCAACATCAACATCTTTACAAACATCTGTAAAACCTCTAATGAAACTTCTAGTATTAGAAGATGCACGAGATAGCTCATTTGTGATTTTCATGTATGCAACTACTTGTCTTAGGTCACTAGCTTCTGGTGTATACAGAGCAAGTACTTTTATGATTGAGTTGTCTATATCATCACTCTTGGCACTTATGTTTTTTATGTGAGCTCTCGCTTGGATAAACTTCTCTTCTTCGCAGTCATTAAGAGCACTCACTAGTATTTTGTTTGCTTCGAGCAAACCAGAAGCAATATTGATTACTTTATTTTTTATCTCTAATAAGTTTTCTTCAAAATTTGTTGACATCTATTATTTCCTTAAATTTATTTTTTTGTTTAACCAAAACGTCCAGTAATATAATCTTCAGTGCGTTTTTCCATTGGATTTAAGAAAATATTTTCCGTTTTATCATATTCGACTAAATCACCAAGATACATAAACGCAGTGTAATCACTAATTCGAGATGCTTGTTGCATATTGTGTGTAACGATAGCTATGCTGATATCTTTTTTCAGCTCAACTAAAAGCTCTTCAATCGCTCCTGTAGAGATTGGATCAAGTGCTGAAGTTGGTTCATCAAAAAGTAGCACTTCTGGCTTAACAGCAACCGCGCGAGCTATACATAAACGCTGCTGTTGACCACCTGAAAGACCCATAGCAGATACATTGAGTCTATCGTGAACTTCTTTCCACAAAGCACTCCCTTTTAAGGCAATTTCGACTCTATCTTTAAGTTCAGTTTTGTTTTTTATCCCGGCAATTTTAAGACCATAGGCTACATTATCAAATATACTCATTGGAAATGGAGTTGGCTTTTGAAAAATCATTCCTACTTGTTGACGAAGTTGTATAAATTCATTCTCTTTTTTGATATCAAGTATATTTTTATATTTCTTGTTTTTTTCATCCAAAAGTTCTATTTTCCCATCATACTTATTTCCTGGATAAAGGTCATGTATGCGGTTCATAGCTCTAAGAAGTGTAGATTTACCGCAACCACTTGGTCCGATAAGAGATGTGATTTTATTTTTCTTTATTGGTAGGTTGATATTTCGAAGTGATGGTGCATCAACTCCTGGATATGTAAAAGAGAATTTCTTTATATTCATTACTTGCATTTTATATTTCCTTATAAGTGTTTATTTCTAGTGATAAATCTTCCAGCTAGGTTGATTACTAAAACCAAAGCTGTAAGTATAAATGAGGCCGCCCAAGCTAAGTCTCTACTTGACTCTTCGGGCTCATTTGCTAAGTCGTATATGCTCACTGTAAGAGATGGAAAACTCTCAGTCAAATCAAGCGAGAAGTAGTTACTTGTCTCAGATGTAAAAAGCAGAGGTGCGGTTTCTCCGATAATACGAGCAAACGCAAGTAAGATTCCTGTCATAATCCCAACTTTAGCAGCTTTGATTATGATGTCTATAATTACTCTGTACTTTGAAGCACCAAGAGAAATTCCCGCTTCTCTTAGTTCCTGTGGAACAAGAGAGAGCATATTGTCAGTTGTGTTAATTACGACCGGTAACATCATAATCGCAAGTGCAATAGCACCAGCAAAACCACTTGTTCCACCTGTTGGGATTACAACAACAGCATAAACAAAGGCACCTATAATAATTGATGGAGCTGACATCATTATGTCACTCAAATCACGAATCAATGAAGCATATTTTCCTCTTCCATACTCTTGGAGATAAATTCCTGCTGCCATGCCAAGAGGAATCCCTATAATGGAAGCAAGACCAGCTAATATAAATTGTCCAATGATGAGGTTTCGTAGTCCTCCTTCTATAAGGTCATCTAAAAAGAGTGAAAAGTGAAAAGAGCTTAAACCCTTAATAAAAAGAGTGATTAAAATCCATCCAAGAAATGCTAAACCTATCATGGCTGAGAGAACAGAAAGAGCTAAAAATATTTTATTTACTAAGAGTCTCATTTAGTGCGCCTTTTTTAAAAAGTAAAATTTGGCGATAGATATAACAGCGAAGCTGATAACAAAGAGTATAAGTGCAAGATAAAAGAGTGCACTCTCACCAAGTCCGCTTGCTTCACCAAAGTTGTTTGCCATCGCAACTGGTATTGATATAGTAGGGTCATTTATAGCACCAGGCAGTACAAAAATAGAACCAATCAAAAATGCAACTGCCATAGTCTCACCAAGTGCGCGACCAAGAGCTAAGATAATAGAACCTATAATACCAACTTTTGAGTATGGAAAAATGATATCTTTTATAACTTCAAATTTTGTAGCACCAAGAGCGTATGCTGACTCTTTTAATACACTAGGAGTTGTGTTCATAGAGTCTCTTGTAATTGCCGCCATAAATGGAAGAATCATAACACCAAGAACAAGTCCTGCTGTCAAAAGTGAAACCTGATAGCCGCCAACAATGTCAGCAACTATTGGAGCAAAGTAATAAAGCCCCCACATACCAAAGATAATACTAGGAATAGCAGCAAGAAGTTCAATAGCCATACCAACAAGATTTGAAATGTTTTTTGGAGCTATTTCTGCCAAAAAGACTGCAATGCCCATAGCAATTGGAAGAGCAAATACAAGAGCGATTAGCGTAGTTAAAAGTGTACCAACGATAGGGACAAGACCACCAAATACTGTTTTAGTATTTGCTTCATCTTCATCAAACATAACTTCGTCTTCATCTATTATTTCATCGGAATCCACTGCGTTTGATGTTACAGAAGTATCAATAACTATTTCTTTATTCCAGTCAGGATTTGTAATAAAATCAAAACCATATTCATCAATCGCTAATTTAGAAGAGTTGAAAAGTGTAATAAAAATACCAATAAGTATGATAAACACAAGAGAAGCACTTGAAAGTGAAAGTTTTTGAAATATTTTTTCCATATATGAATCAGCCTATTTAAAATTAATAAGTGATTCTATAATGTCATGGTAACAAACTGATTACATAAAGGGGAGAGATTTGTTAGTTTACTTTTTGTAATGAGTCCATATTCTAAGTAGTCTATATTTAATATTGACTCTTTTTGAATAGGAAGCTTTTAAAAAGTAGTAATTATTTTAAAAGTTGCTCAATATCATTATCATCGATAAGCATACTGCTGATTATCTCCCGCATATCTTTATCAATAAAAACTACTTCTGCCATAGCGATGAGATTTGTATTAATATCATAAGCGTAAGCACTATCATTCATAAGTGATGTAGCCATTTCATTGGTTATCAAACTATTTCTAATTAAATTATCAAGTCTACCATTTGCGATAATATCATACCGTTCTGTATTTACTTTGGCTTTTGAAAGGAGTGTTATAAGTACATCCTCTTCATTGGTATTTGCGATAATATCAATACTTCTTAAAAGTTCTGCTAAATCTTTTTTAATAGTAGTATATTCATCTTTAATATACTGATTTGTACTTGTAGCATATTTAACTATATTTTTTTGCAAATGTTTTATACCTTTTACAGCATCTACTATATCTCTAGAAGCTAATTTCAGTACATATAAATCCTCTATATTCTCTTTTGACATCTTAGTCTGAGCTGAAGTAGCAAAATCTATAATCTCTCCATATATACCTTTAATACGGTGCTTATAAAAATCATCTATATCAACACTACTTGTACTATATTGATCTTTAATTACATCTTCTAAAGGCATCGTAGAGAGTATATTTGCTCTTTTCAAATTAAGAGCATGTGCAATGATTTCAAAAGCATTTGTATATAAATGCTTTGTTTCTCTTGCTATAGCAGCCATGGCTGTATCAGATAGCTCTAATACTGACTCATTTAGGTATTGAGCTCTGTCATAGCTTTCAACTTCTTGTTTCTCTTTACTCTTGAGTACATTTTGAAGAAACTTTACAAGAGTAGAGACAAATGGTATAAATATAATGACGCCCATAACTTTAAATAAAGAGTCAAAAACAGCAAGTCTTAAAGTATGATTATCTTGTGCTATCCCTATATAATCACTAATTACAGATACAGAATAAATCATTTGATCTAAAAGAAGAATGGCAATAACTGCAGTAACAACATTAAAAATCAAATGTGCTCCTGCTAATCTTTTCCCATCTATATTGGAACTAAAAGAACTAATAACAGCAGTAAAAGTTGTACCAACATTTGCGCCAATAGTAAGTGCCATAGCATTTTCATATGTTATTTGTCCTGCTGATAGGGCAACTATTACAAGTAAAATTGTTGCATGCGAAGATTGCATAGCAACGGTTGCTAAAATACCAATCCCAATAAAGATCATCAAGCCTTGAAAACCAGGCACTGCAAAAGAAGCTAAATTAACAGTTGCTGAAAAGGCATCAAATCCCTCTTTCATATAGTGAATTCCTAAGAAAACAAATCCTATTCCTGTTAAGACATATCCTATACCTTTTAGGGATTTGGCTTTTTGAAAAATTAGTATTACACCAAATGCAAGCATAGGCATAGCGTAGGCAGATATTTTTACATGCATACCAAACCCAGCCATAAGCCAAGCACCAGTTGTGGTACCTATATTCGCTCCAAATATAATACCAATACCTTGAGGAAGTCCAATTAAACCTGCACCGATAAATGATACAGCTAAAACTGAAACCAAACCACTTGACTGCATGATGGTTGTAGTAATAAAACCAAACCCAATACTTTTATATAATTTATTTGTCGCTTTGGTTAAAATCTTCTCTAGTGTACCACCTGAAAAAGCTTTAAAACCCTCTTCTAACGTTAACATTCCAAATAACAGAACAGATACACCTGCTGTTATCTCTTTAAAATCTGGACTAATCCAAAAACCGTATCCTAACATGATTAGTATAGTGGGTAAAAATATCTTTCTTAACATTTACTAAATGCTCCTTCGTATAAATCTATTTGGAAGTATATAATAAGTGAGATTAAAAATGAATTAAGTTCATTTTAAAAATGAATTAAGTTCAATAAAAATGAATTTAGGTTTAACATTATTTTATTGATTATATCGCTACAATATTTTATGGGAAATACAAAAAGCAAAAAGAGCACAGAACAAAAGAAAAAACAGTATATCAAAGATTCTGTAAAATATTTTCAGGAAGTTGGATATAAAAAAGCCAATATGTCTAAGTTAGCAAAGAATTTGGATGTATCCGTAGGAACATTATATAAAATCTTTGGTAATAAGGAAGACCTTTACTTAGAATATATTATATATCAAATAGATACCTTTTCACAAATATTAAATAAGAATGAAACTAAGGATTCGATGTCAAATTTAAAATTGTATTTAGAATACAAGTATAATTATTTTATTTTTCATAAAAAATCTATTGAATTATCTCTTGCATATGATCCATTTTTCTTTTATAAATTAAACACAGACAAGAGTCATCCTATGGATAAAATTTTTGAATTTTTAGCAAAACAATTTAAAGAAATTTTGAAAGATGATAAAAAAGATTATATACATATTGCTATTTTATTCAAAAAATTATCTGATGGCTATGCAGAAAGCTTTAAGATAAAAAAGTTTGATACAAGCAATATTATTGATGATACTATTGATATGTTTTTCAATGGACTGTTGCAGCACAGAAAATAGAATTACTTCTATTTTGTACTTTATAAAGCTTACTTGATGCCTTTAGCATCCCAATAAGCTCTGATTTTAGCAGTTAATGCCTCAGGTAATGGAACAAAACCTAAGCTTTTAGCAATTTCTTGACCATCTGTATAACACCAGTCATAAAATTTAGTTACATTTTTATTCATTTCAGGTTTTTCTGCTGGCACTAAGATAAAAGTTGCAGCTACCATTGGGTAGGACTCAGCCCCTTTAGGATCAGCAATGATTGAGTAAAAATCTTTTGCAGGGTCTAACGAAGCTTTTTCAGCTGCAATTTGAAAAGATTTAAGAGTTGGAACTACATAGTTACCCTCTCTATTTTCAACAGTCGCCATTGAAATATCATTGTTGGCAGCATCAGCGTAATCAATATAGCCAACAGAGTATGGAGTCTGCTTAAGAAGTGCAGCTACACCAGAGTTTGTTTTACCACCGATATGATGGTCCCCCGGCCAGTTAAGTGACTTTTTAGCACCAAATTCTTTTCTCCACTCTTTTGAAACTTTACTAAGATAGTAGGTAAAATTATA
>JGI10211J34971_10000946_pt1 | contig 24135 bp, 21 predicted proteins | sample Etolagsediment_FD_34971 | JGI IMG/M metagenome (IMG submission 34971)
CCCCGCCAGTATTTCCAGTACCGGTTTGGCGATCTCGCGAAACTTGCGGCTTGCGTATTCAGACAGGTAGATCGCGGTCATCAGACCGACTGGTACAGCGATGACCATGGCGATGGCGGAAATAAGCAATGTGCCGACGAACAGGGGGATGGCGCCGAATGATCCGGACGAGCCCACCTGGTCGCTGCGAATCGCCGTCTGGGGGCTCCAGGTGGTGCCAAAAACGAAGTCGAAGATTGACACCGCGTCAAAGAATCGCAGTGCTTCGAATAATACAGACAGGACGATGCCGACGGTGGTGACAATGGCGACGCCCGAGCAGATCATGAGCACGGACTTGACCACGCGCTCGACCTTGACCCTGGCATGAATGCGGGTAAAGCCTTTGCTAAGTGCGAAGACGATTCCGGACAGGCAGAGGACGAATACGATCGCGCTTACCATGTAACGGGCGTTACTTTCGACCTTGTGGTAGTGCTCGACCGCAGTGGCAACGATGGGATCATCGATCAGCGTTGGGTCGCTGACAGCGAGGTTGATGCTGTTGAGGTACAGTCCCAGCGTTTCGCCGGATTGGCTGGCGATAGACTCGGGTAAAACCTGCATGATTTCGTTTTGCATCCAGGCAGGTTTGAGCATGATCCAGGCGAGTAATAACACAAGTGCGGGTAAACCACTCCACATTGCCGCCATGGTTCCGTAGTGAACCGGTAACGCCTTTAACCGGCCTGTTTGACTGGCTGTGTGAGCGTTACGTCGGGCAACAAAGTAAGCGATAACACCAAGGCCGAGGATCAGGAACAACAGGGCTGAAGGAGTCATGAGTCTGAATTTCGAGTGTTTACGGGGTGGAGGGTGCAAGTATAGGGTACTTCACCCGAAAAAAACGCCCCCGACTTGCATCGGGAGCGTCTTACGTCGATGACTGACTGGTCAGTCGATTACATGGCCAGCTTCTTGCCAGTCTTTACAGCGGCACGCAGGTCCTTGCGCTTGTCATCTGACAGCGGAATCAGGCCTTTGTCGATCAGATAGCCTTCATCTCCGAAAGCGGCCTCACTGGTGAACTCTTCCAGGAATTCCTGCATGCCGGGGATGGAAGCAATATGCGCATTCTTGACATAGAAATAGAGCGGACGAGAGATCGGGTAGGAGCCATCAGCGATGGTTTCGAATTCTGGGGACTTACCTTCGACCGTTGAACCCTGGACCTTGTCGTCGTTCTGCTCAAGGAAAGAGAAACCGAAGATGCCCAGAGCGTTCGGATTCTTTTCCAGCTTCTGCACGATCAGGTTGTCGTTTTCACCCGCTTCGATGTAAAGACCATCTTCGCGCACCGTGTGGCAGACCTTCTTGTAGGCTTTCTTGTCCTTCTTCTTCATGGCCTTGATCCAGTCGAATTTCTTGCAACCGCCTTCCATTGCCAGTTCAGCAAAGGCATCGCGGGTACCCGAAGTCGGCGGAGGACCAAGTACCTCGATTTTCCGGTTGGGCAGCGAAGGGTTGACCTGATTCCAGGTGGTGTAGGGGTTATGCACCAGTGTCTGGCTGCCATCGGGGTTCGGAACCTGTTCGGCCAGCGCCAGGAACAGGTCTTTACGGGTTAACTTCATCTGCTTCGCGGTTTTGGCATTGGCGATGGCGATACCGTCGAAGCCGATCTGTACTTCGGTGATATCAGTGACGCCATTTTTGTTGCACATGTCGAATTCGGATTTTTTGATGCGACGTGAAGCATTGGTGATGTCGGGCGTGTCGAGGCCAACACCGGAGCAAAACAGTTTCATACCGCCGCCGGAACCCGTGGATTCGATCTTGGGCGTGTTGAAAGAGGTCTTCTTGCCGAATTTTTCGGCAACCACGGTGGCAAACGGGTAAACGGTAGAAGAGCCTACGATGCTGATTGTATCGCGGCCGGCAGCCTGAGCTTGAGTTGTTAATGCCACGGTCATTGCCGCAGCCAGAACCAGTTTTTTCATAATGTCTAAATCCCCATAGGGTTGCTTTGCTTGGACTGGCGGAAGTATGACGATGTTTTATGACAGAAATGTTACAAAAAATTCTTCAGGTTTTTTATGTTACAAACCCGTTTGCGCCCTGGCTTGTTGCCCGGCTAGTGTTATCGCGGGAGAGCGCGGGGGTTGTATTTCCGAAATTTATGGAACGGCTGAGCGTCGTACAGTTATGGTGAGTTGGCGGGCGAATAGAGAGTGAGGTCACCGGCTCGGTATCGCTCGTTATAGTTGTGGCAGTGGATGTGGCCAGTGGGCGCGCGCTGGGCCTGCCACACTGCTGTACTAGCCCCTGTATTGACCAAAAGGCATGAGCTTTGCCAGGCTGATGACGTTGTCGTCTGTTTGCTGCCTGGTCGGGTTGATGACGCGATAGCTAGGATAGGTTACGGTGAATGTGCTGCCTTCGTTCAGCTGGCTGTTAATCGACAGGGTCGCTCCATGTTTGGAAGCCGCCTGCTTGACGATCGCCAGGCCCAGCCCCGAGCCGGTGACATTGCTCACTGCAACGTCAAGCGCACGGTAATATCTCTCTGTAATGTGGGGCAGCTCCTTGTGGCTGATACCGATTCCATTGTCGCTGACCTTGAAAACGCATTCACCTGAATCATTCAGATACCAGCGAATCTTAATCTGCGGTTCCTCGCGGGAATACTTCAGAGCGTTGTCGATGAGGTTGATGCAGATGCTTTCGACCTCCCTGCGTACACATAACAGCACAAGTTCGCCCGGGTAGTCACAGTCGATCTGGTGGTCTTCACAACGGTGTTCAATGGACGCCATGACGTTATTCATGATTTCTGCGAGCGTGGTTTTGACGCCTTCATCAGGTTGTAACTGGTAGCTCTCAACCTGAGATAACAGAAGCAGGTCGGAGATCAGGCGTTGCATGCGCCGTGTCTGTTTTTGAGCAACCTGAAGGGATTTCTTGCCAGACTTGCTAAGTTGTTTGCTCTCATCTTCGAGCAGTTCGAGGTTACCGATGATGCTGGTCAAAGGCGTTTTGAGTTCGTGCGAGGCATTGGCGACAAAGTTTTTCATGCCCTCCTGTAACGCTTTCTGGTCACTGATGTTGCGGGCGATGAGCAGACGCTGGTCGTGACCAAAACGTACGATCTTGATTTGTAGGGTCTGTGTGGCATCCAGCGGAGATTTGATCTCGAGTTTGTCCTCTTTATCAGAGGAAACAAGGTGGTGCAGGAAATCCGGATGGCGAAACAGGTTGCTGATGCGTTGACCAACGTCATGCGCCGGATTAACACCTAACAGGTACCTGGCCGGCTGGTTGCTCCATTCGATTTCCATCGCGTCATTGAGCAGAATCGTTGCATCGGGAAGTGCGGCAATATTGCGATTGAGCCGATGTAGAATTTCCTTGGTCTTCTTTTTTCGCTTGTTGTAGTTTTTTTTCTGCTGGTACAGGTGGCGGATAATGACATCCATAATGCCGCTGTCATCGTATACCTCGTTGGTTTTGGTGCCGTGCGCCAGCCATTTTTCAAGGCGCGCGATCCGGTAATATAACCAGAAAACATAGGCAGATAGCACGATCAGCGCAGTAATTGTCCAGTGATCGGTGACAAGCCCGCCGATCATCAGCATAACTGCCGAACTCAGGATGGACTTTTTTTCGCTTTGCCAGATTTTGATCATCAAGTGTATTGTCGCTGATGTGCGTCGATTTGGTATTTTAATTTTTGCTGCCCGCGCTGAATTTATAGCCAGCCCCGCGCACTGTTTTAATCAGTTTTTCGAGTTTGTGCGCCTTCAGGATCTTGCGCAGCCTCAGGATATGCACGTCGACCGTGCGGTCGCCCAGGTAGGTGTTGAACCCCCATACGGCATCGAGTATCTGGTCTCTGGAGAAAACCTTGTCACGGTTGCTGACAAAGAATTTTAGCAGCTTGAATTCGGTTTTGGTCAATTCGACGTCCTTGCCCGCCAGGCGCACCTCGTGGCTTTTGAGGTCGAGTTCAACCGGTCCAGCCTGCAGCAGGTTGCCACTTTCCTGGTATTCCGCCGGTCGCCGAAGCAGGGCCTTGACGCGGGCGCGCAATTCGCGCAACGACAGCGGTTTGGTCATGTAGTCATCCGCGCCCGATTCCAGCCCGGTAATCTTGTCAGATTCCTCGGCGCGCGCGGTCAACATCAGTGCCGGAATCTGGCGATATTCCTCCTGCCGACGCAACCAGCGGATGAGTTCGATGCCGCTGCTGTCGGGCAGCATCCAGTCAACGATCAGGCAATCGGGACGTTGCTGGCGGATGGATTGTTTGGCGCATTTGACATCAGAGCAGGCCCGGGTCTGGTAGTCGGCCTGGGCCAGTGACTGGCAGATCATCTCGCGGATGTCATGATCGTCTTCTATGACCAGTATGTTCATGGGGGTGTGTGTCGAAAACGTCATACTCCATCATAGATTTATGACAGTTTTGTGACAATCCCGAATCGCAGTCATCCGGGGTAACAAATGCCGGGTAAGCGGATGATTTATCTCAAGCCGATCGTCTTGCTACGCTTGAATAAAGCGCGTTTTGCGACCATTATCCTGTGACCTTTTCACCCACAGAGTAAAAACATGACAGGGTCTCCATTCGATAATCTGCTGGATCTGCTGTTCAATTTCTGGGTTGGCCTGGCCATTCTGGTTTTGATCGTAATGCGTTATTCATTTCGCCTGGTGCCGCAAAACCGGGCTTTCGTGGTCGAGCGCTTCGGTAAATACCTTAAGACCATGGAAGCCGGTCTGAACTTTCTGGTGCCCTTCATCGACAAGGTGTCGTACGACCGCAACCTGAAAGAGCAGGCGGTGGATGTGCCGAGCCAGGCCGCCATTACACGAGATAATATCTCGCTGGTGGTTGATGGTGTGTTGTATCTGAAGGTGTTGGACCCTTATAAGGCCTCCTATGGCGTCGATGACTATATCTATGCCGTCAGCCAGTTGGCGCAAACCACCATGCGGAGCGAAATCGGCAAGATCGAGCTGGACAAGAGCTTCGAAGAGCGCGAGGCGCTGAATACAAACATCGTGGCCCAGATCAACGAGGCCTCCGAACCCTGGGGTGTGCAGGTGTTGCGCTATGAAATTAAAGACATCGAGCCGCCACGCACCGTGCTTGAGGCCATGGAGCGGCAGATGAAGGCCGAGCGTGAAAAACGTGCGGCAATCCTTGAGTCTGAAGGTGAGCGCCAGTCGGCGATCAATGTGGCCGAAGGTGAGAAACAGGCGCGGGTACTGGCAGCCGAGGCGGATAAGGCCGAACAGATCCTGAAGGCAGAAGGTGAAGCACAGGCCATTCTGGCCGTGGCCGAGGCCAAGGCGCGCGCCTTGATGGTGGTGGGCTCGGCGGCGATCCAGGAAAAAGGTCAGAAAGCGGTTCAACTGGAGCTTGCGGAACAGGCCATCGCCGCCAAACATGCGATTGCCAGGGAGTCGTCGGTGGTGCTTTTGAATGAAGAAAGAACGGGTGTCGCCAATGTAGTGGCTGAGGCGATGACGATTGTCAACGCCCTGAACAACCCCAAACAGCAGCCGAATGACGGTCAAAATGCATGATTGATTACATCGCCGACCATATGCCGGCGTTCTGGATGACGCTGGGGCTGATTCTGCTGGCCGTAGAGATTCTGGTCATGGGGTTTACCACCATGGTGTTGATCTTCGCCGGGTTGGGGGCCATTGCCACGGGTGCGCTGATGTTGATCGGGGTATTACCGCATACCTGGGCGGCCGGTTTGGCTGGCTTTGGTATCGCCTCCGGGGTTGTTGGGGTGCTGCTGTGGAAACCGTTTCGGCGCCTACAGGTGAGCTCGGCCTCGGATCGGCATTCCGGCGGGGATTTCATTGGCCTTGAATTCGTCATTGTGCAAGCGATTTCGTCGAGCCTGCATGGCAGTTACCGATATTCGGGTATCAACTGGCGCGTCGAGATCGATGCATCGAGTGACGCCCGGGAACTCGCTGCGGGTACCCGTGTGCGGGTGGTTGCGGTGGATGTCGGTGTGTTCAGGGTTGCGCCTATCCAGGGGCCGCCCCTAGACTGACTGCTTTTTGGCATTGACATACTGTACCTGATTGCGGCCTTTCTCCTTGGCCTGATAGACCCCCTCGTCAGCGGCGGCAAACAGGTTTTCAAAACTCAGTTGCTGGCCATCTGGCAAGCTGGTGACGCCGATGCTTGCTGACACCGTGAGGCCGGCCGGCTTCAGGTTGAGCAGCGCAACACGGCATTTCTCGGCGACCAGAACGGCGTCGCGGTGGTCGCAATGATTGAGTAATACCACGAATTCCTCGCCACCAAATCGGGCCACCATGTCGCCCTCCCTGAAACTGCGATTGAGTAACCCGCCGGTTCCGGCCAATACCTCGTCGCCGGTTGCGTGACCATGCTGGTCGTTGACCTGCTTGAAATGGTCCAGGTCAAGCACCATGAGGCTGATCGGGAAATGATGGCGAATCGCCTGGGCAATGAATTTGTGAGCAAATTCCATCAGGCTGTGACGGTTGTGGCAGCCGGTGAGCTTGTCTGTCGTGGCCAGGGCGAACAGCTCGCGGCGTTGGTCATGGACCTTGTCGAGCAGGCGTTTATTGGTGATGAGATTGCCGACGCGTACCAGCAATTCCTCGATCAGGATGGGTTTGGGCAGAAAGTCGTTGACGCCCGCCCGGTATAGCGATAGTCGCAGTTTATCGCTCTGGTCGGAGGTGATGCCCATGATCGGGACGAATCCGCGCGCGTCTTCGAGCGTGCGAATCTTTTGTGTCAACTGTACCCCGTCCAGACTGCCGCTGACATTGACATCCGTGATGACCAGATCATAGGCATCGTTGTCGGAGCCATAAGACACTTCATCGAGAAATTCGCGCCAGGCGTCCTCGCCAGAGTGGAAGTGGTCGACGCGGTAGCCCGCCTGGCTGAGCGCCGACATGATCATTCTGGCAATGCTCGGGCTGTCCTCGATGAGCAGGATGCGGCCCTCGCCGAATAGCGAGTCGTAGCGGGTTTCCAGGAAATTGACGATCTGGTCGGAGATCTGCTGCAGATTGTGTTTGTAGATGATCCCATCCACACTCAGACCGTTCATCTTTTGCCTGATGTCATCGTCGGCGGTGAAAAACAGAATGGGCGTTTCGCGCAAGGCGTCGCTGTGCCGGCAATAACGAACCAGTTCCTGCCCCGAGCCGCCTTCGATGATTTCGTTGAGGCAGATGATGTCGTAGCGGTTGGTATCGAGAAAATGCCGCGCCATGGTGTATTCGTCGGCAATATCGTTGTCGAATCCGTGCTGGCCGAGAATGTTGTCCAGAAGTTGTCGGTAGAGCCGACTGTTCTCGATGATGAGTGCTTTCACATGGTCAGATTTCGCGAAATATGCGTTTGAGTGTAGCAGAAGATTGTGAAATCAAGTGCCATCCGCAGGAACTCCTGGCGGGTGGCTTTTGCATTGTTTTGAATGGCGGCATCTGCTAGTCTAGCAACCCGTTCGGGTAACGCCCTTCTTGCATCCTTTTCTGTTTTTATGAGCCGATTTATTTTCATTACGGGTGGTGTTGTGTCATCACTCGGCAAAGGCATTGCGTCCGCGTCTCTGGGCGCGATTCTTCAGGCTCGCGGTCTGACCATCAACATGATCAAGCTGGATCCGTATATCAATGTCGATCCGGGCACCATGAGTCCGTTCCAGCATGGCGAGGTATTCGTGACTGATGATGGCGCGGAAACTGACCTCGATCTGGGCCATTACGAGCGCTTTGCCGGTATTCGAAGCAGTCGCAGGAGCAACTATACCACCGGTCGTATCTATGAGACCGTCATCGCCAAGGAGCGTCGCGGTGACTATCTGGGGGCGACGGTGCAGGTCATTCCTCACATCACCGACGAGATCAAAAGTTCGGTGCTCAGCAGCACCAATGATGCGGATATCGTGCTGGTCGAGATCGGCGGTACGGTGGGTGATATCGAATCGCTGCCGTTCATGGAGGCGATTCGTCAACTGGGCGTTGAACTCGGGCACGACAAGGCGTTGTTCATGCATCTGACGCTGGTGCCTTATATCCCATCGGCGGGCGAGATCAAAACCAAACCGACCCAGCACTCGGTCAAGGAACTGCGTTCCATCGGTATCCAGCCCGATATTCTGCTATGCCGCGCCGACCGCCCGGTTCCCGAGGACGAGCGCCGCAAGATTGCACTGTTTACCAATGTCAGCAAAGACGCGGTTATCTCCGCCATTGATGTCGATCATATCTACAAGATTCCACGCGAGTTGCATGAGCAGGGGCTGGATGACATCGTGGTCAAGAAATTCGGCCTGACGCCACCACCGGCGGATTTGAGCGACTGGGATGAGATTGTCGATGCGCTGGAACACCCGGAGCACGCCATCAGGATCGGTTTCGTTGGCAAGTACATCGATCATACCGATGCCTACAAGTCGCTGAATGAAGCGCTGGTGCATGCGGGCATTCATACGAGGACGCGGGTGACCGTCATCAAGATCGATTCAGACCTGATCGAGGACGAGGGAACCGGCGTGCTGGAAGGGCTGGACGCCATCCTGGTGCCAGGCGGATTTGGCAGTCGTGGCGTCGAAGGCAAGATTCTCGCTGCGAACTATGCGCGGACACACAATATCCCCTATCTGGGCATATGTCTTGGCATGCAGGTCGCGGTCATCGAATACGCGCGTAATGTACTGGGGCTGAGCAAGGCGCACAGCAGTGAATTCAATCCAAAAACGCCACACCCGGTCATCGCTTTGATCACCGAGTGGAAAGATCGCAAGGGGCAGGTTGAAAAACGTGATGAGGATACCGATATGGGCGGCACCATGCGTCTGGGCGCGCAGGAGTGCAAGCTGATACCCGGCACGAAATCGGCCAAGGCCTATGGTGCGGAGTCGATCATGGAACGGCATCGTCATCGCTATGAGTTCAACAATAACTATCTGGATGCCCTGCAGGATGCCGGCCTGGTGATTTCAGGCGTGTCGGTCGATGGTGAACTGGTTGAAATGATCGAGTTGTCGGATCATCCGTGGTTTGTGGCCTGCCAGTTCCATCCCGAATTCACGTCCTGTCCTCGTGAGGGCCACCCGCTGTTCAATAGTTACGTTTCGGCTGCGTTGGCAAACCAGCGCGATAAGGCTGGCTGATCGAGGCTATTTGCCAGGCGGTTTTCGGCGGCGATTGAATTTTAGCGTTTTTTTTATTTTTTGTAATTGGCGTTCGGCCCACTCCGGCCGGGCATGAAAACTGGAGAATCAAATGGCACAGATCACCCGTGTAATCGGCAGAGAGATACTGGATTCCCGCGGAAATCCAACCGTTGAGGCGGAAGTTACACTGGATAATGGCATTGTTGGCCGTGCGGCGGCCCCCTCGGGCGCTTCCACCGGTGAACGTGAGGCGATTGAGCTGCGCGATGGCGACAAGTCGCGCTATCTGGGTAAAGGCGTGCTCAACGCGGTTTCGCATGTCAATAACGAACTGGCCAACTGTGTCATCGGTCAGGACTGCAACCATCAACAGGGCATTGACAATGCCATGATTGCACTCGATGGCACCGACAACAAGAGCCGCCTGGGCGCCAATGCGCTATTGGCGGTGTCGCTGGCGAATGCACAGGCCGCTGCGCTGTCGGCAGGCCAGCCCTTGTATCGATATCTGGGCGGCGAACAGGCCGTGACCCTGCCGGTGCCGATGATGAATATCATCAATGGCGGAGAACATGCCGACAACAGCGTGGATATGCAGGAATTCATGATTCTGCCGGTCGGCGCTGATTCGTTTTCCAATGCGCTGCGTTACGGCGCCGAGGTATTTCACTCGCTGAAATCGGTGTTGTCGGGCAAGGGCCTGAATACCGCGGTCGGCGACGAAGGTGGTTTTGCGCCCGATCTGTCGTCCAACGAAGAGGCCATCGAGGTCATCCTGCAGGCCATCGAGCTGGCTGGCTTCAAGGCGGGCGAAGATATCTGCCTGGGCCTCGACGTCGCCAGCTCCGAGTTTTATCAGGATGGCCGTTACGTGCTGGGATCTGAGAATCGCAGCTTTGATTCGAACGAATTTACCGCCTATCTGGCAGACTGGGTCGATCAGTACCCGATCATCACCATTGAAGACGGCCTTGCCGAAAACGACTGGGATGGCTGGGCAACGCTGACCAGAGAGTTGGGCGGGCGTGTGCAACTTGTGGGTGATGACCTGTTTGTGACCAACACCCGCATCCTTGCTGAGGGTATCGAGCGTTCCATTGGCAATTCGATACTCATCAAGTTTAACCAGATCGGCACCTTGAGCGAGACTCTGGATGCCATCTCCATGGCGCACAAGGCCGGTTACACCGCCGTGGTTTCTCATCGTTCGGGTGAAACCGAGGACGTTACCATTGCCGATCTGGCGGTGGCTACCAATGCAGGTCAGATCAAGACCGGTTCATTGTCGCGGTCCGACCGGGTGGCCAAATACAACCAGTTGTTACGGATCGAGTCACAACTGGGTTCACGTGCGGTTTACCCCGGAAAATCAGCCTTCAAGCTGCTGTAAGTCTCGGCCCCGGGACGGCCGATGCGCCTGTTGATTGCCGCGCTGGTCGCCCTGTTGTTGCTGTTGCAATACAGGCTCTGGTTCGGTGATGGCAGCCTGTCCGAGGTGGTGCAGTTGTCACGCGAGTTGGAGTTGCAGAAACAGAAATTGGCTGAACTTGAGGAACGCAATCGCCGTCTCGAGGCCCAGGTGCTGGATCTACAGAATGGGCTGGACGCCTATGAAGAAAAAGCGCGCCACGATTTGGGTATGATCCGTCAGGACGAGACCTTTTTCCAGATCGTGACACCGGCTACCAGCCCCGAAACCCAATGATCGCGAACCACCTGCCTGTCTGGGCCATTGTGCCCGCGACCGGAGTCGGTGCGCGCATGCAGGCCGACCGGCCCAAGCAGTACCTGCAATTGGGTGGTCGCAGCATCATCGAACATACCCTCGAGCGCCTGCTCAGTCATCCACAGATTGAAGGGGCGATTGTGGTTCTAAGCCCACAAGATTCCTATTGGCCTCAACTTGAGTTCTCCAGCGACAAGCCCGTGTTGACCTGCGACGGCGGAAGTGAACGTTTTCACTCGGTGTTCAACGGCCTGGAATGCCTGTTCGCCCATATCGCTTGCGATGCACTGGTTTTGATTCACGATGCGGTTCGCCCCTTTGTAACCCACGCCGATCTGGATCGGGTCATCGCTGCGGCCGGGCAGGGCGACGACGGCGCGATTCTGGCCTTGCCGGTGGCCGATACCCTGAAAATGGCCGACTCGGCTCAGCACATTCTAGACACTCGACCGCGCCAGGGCCTGTGGCGTGCGTTCACGCCACAGGCCTTTCGCCTGCAACTGATCATGGCCGCCATTGCGCAGGTCATTCGCGAGGGGCTCGAGGTGACCGACGATGCCTCGGCCATGGAGGCGATGGGTTACAATCCGCGTCTAGTGGCCTGTGATCATCGTAATATCAAGATTACCCATCCCGAGGATCTGGACTTCGCGCGTCTGTTATTGGCCAGTTTCGAGCGCAAGTAATAAATTACCTTTTTAGACAGATTCGCCTGGATACGTTGATCGACGTATTACCAGATGCTAATATTCGAGGCCATCACAGGCCTGACAGGGCTTTGGCGGGTTCGCAATTGGCCAATATTGCATGCGTATAGTGGCAAATACTGCTAGACTCTTGCGCCCGATTATCAGTCTGAGAGCAGCATTGGATCGGTGTATCGGCCAGGCGATGACGGGGTTCGTCAACATTCGGCGATTCGAGTTTTTTGACTCCGGCGTTCGTGATTTGCATGCCCGGCGAGGTCTGGTTGAGGCGATTCTGGGACCACCGGGGTGATCAGTGAATTTGTACAGGTAGACACATGCAACCAATCAGGGTCCCGACAACTAACGATGAGCAATCGATGAATCAAAAGCGACCTTTCACAAACCTCCTGTTTACCGTGTTGATGAGCATGGTCGTGGTCAGTCCGCTGCAGGCGTGGCAACTCATGACTGTCGAGGCAGCCGAGTTTACCAACAAGATCAAGATCGGCGGAACGGTCATTCCCTACAAAGAGGTCACACTGTCGGCCCAGGTGCCCGGGCGCGTGCAGTATATTGCTGGCTCGGAAGGCGATTACTTCCAGAAGAATAATCTGCTGTTATCCATCGATGACGATGACCTCGTGGCCAAGCGGCGTGCGGCCCTGGCGCAACTCGCCAATGCCGAGTCGAATCTGCGCAACGCCCGTGTTCAATATTCCAGAGAGCTGATCTCGCCGCGTACCGAAAGCACAGGATCTATGCCGGGCATGGGTATGCCTTCGCTGTTTGACAACCTGTTTACCCGCAACGTTGGCAACATGATGGGGTATGGCAACCCCAATGTCGAACGCCATGCCGATCTGTATTCGTCGGGCGCTCAGATCAAGTCGGCTGAATCACATGTGCTCTCAGCGCGCTCTGCGCTGGAAGAGTTGGACGCCAAGCTGCGCGACGCGCGCGCAATCGCGCCATTCGATGGCAAACTGGTGCGCAAGATGGTGGAGGAAGGTGATACCGTGCAGCCAGGGACGCCACTGCTCAAGTTTGCCCATACGCAATACCTGCGTATCCACGCCGAGGTTCCGGCGCGCCTCATCTTCGGCCTGACCAAGGGCAGTCTGGTCGACGTCAAGCTGGATATTAATAATACCTACACCAAGGCCAAGGTGGCGCAGATTTATCCGGTCGCTGACCGTCAGAAGCACACCGTCACGGTCAAGTTTGATTTACCCGAGGGATCACCGGGTGGACCAGGTCTGTATGCCGAGGTGACGATTAACGATACCTCCGGCCCTCGCAAATCGGTACCAGTAATCCCAAAGGATGCCGTCATTTATCGCGGAAGTCTGCCTAGCGTTTTCATCCTCGATCAGGAGAACAAGGCGCGTATGCGTATCGTACGCCTGGGTGCGGAGTACGACCGTTCCCGCGTGACCGTGTTATCCGGCATCAAGCCGGGTGACCGTATTATCAGTTCACCCCCCAAAACCATCAAATCGGGGTGGACCCCCGACATCAAGGATCTGACCGCTGGTTCAGAAAGCTAAGCGGATTGCGCTTTCTTGCAACCGGAATATTGTGCGGATAATTGAAGATCGACCATGACGACAGAAGCAAATAATTCAACAACAAACGGCAAGCACAAGTCGCTGGGCATTGCGGGCGGGCTGGCAAAGTCCTTTATTCACTCACCGTTGTCGCCGTTACTACTGATTGCCTGCTTCGCCCTCGGTTTACTGGGTGTGGCGCTGACTCCACGCCAGGAAGACCCACAGATATCGGTGCCAATGGTCGATATTTTCGTCAGCTACAAGGGCGCCTCCGCTCAGCAGGTCGCGAAGCTGGCCACGGAGCCGCTGCAACGTATCATGAACGAAATGTCGGGTGTCGATCATGTGTATTCGGCAGCCATGCGCGATCAGGGCATGGTGACCGTGCAGTTCGAGGTTGGTGAAGAACTGGAATCGTCGCTGGTCAAGCTGTATGACAAGCTGACGTCCAACATGGACAAGATTCCGCCCGGCGTCGACCAGCCGCTGGTCAAACCGAAGGGCGTGGACGATGTGCCGGTGGTGACCCTGACATTGTGGTCGAATACCCAGGATGATTCGGTGTTGCGCCTGGTTGCGCTCGATGTGCTGCAGGAAATCAGTACGGTCGACAATGCCAGCCAGGGATTTGTTGTGGGCGGGCGCTCCGATCAACTCAAGATCGAAGTCGTGCCAGAGCGGCTGTCTGGTTACGACATCAGTCTCGACCAGTTGGCGCAGACCATACGCACTGCCAATAGTGAACTGGGGCTGGGCAATATTGAGGCCAGTGACAAAAGCTCCAAGGTGTATTCCGGTTCATTTCTGAAAACAGCGAGCGATGTCGAGAGCCTGGTGGTGGCCATTCAGGATGGTTCACCAGTATATGTGCGCGATGTTGCGCGCGTGACCGAGGCGCCTTCGGATACCACACAGATCGTCAATTACTATACCAGCCCGAACCACCTGGCGGAGACTGCTGAAGAAGCCTATGCCGCATCCGCCGTGACCCTGGCGATCGCCAAGAAGAAGGGCTCGAACGGGGTGCGTGTCGCCGAGGAAATCCTGGCCAAGGTCGAGAGCATGAAGGGCAACAGTATTCCCGATGATATTCATGTCGAGGTCACACGAAACTACGGCGAAACCGCGCGCACCAAGGTCAACGGCCTGATCCTCAAACTGTTTATAGCGACCGGCATTGTGGTGGTGCTGATCTGGGCGGCGCTGGGCTTTCGCTGGGAGCCTGCGGTAGTGGTCGCCATTGTTATCCCGGTGGTGATCCTGGCAACGGTGTTTTATGCCCTAATGACCGGGTACACAATCGACAGGGTGAGTCTGTTCGCGCTCATATTTTCCATCGGCATTCTGGTTGATGATGCTATTGTTGTGGTCGAGAATATCTACCGACGATGGTTGATTGAAGGCAATACGAACACCGATGTTGCGATCGATGCGGTTCGCGAGGTGGGTAATCCGACGATTCTGGCCACCTTCACGGTAATCGCGGCGCTGTTGCCTATGGGGTTCGTACGCGGCATGATGGGGCCCTACATGGAGCCGATTCCCGCCCTGGGTTCGTTTGCCATGTTGTTCTCGGTTTTTGCCGCGTTCATGTTCACACCCTGGCTGGCAATGCGCATCAAGCCTTCCATGGAGAAGCTGCGTAAAATGGAAGAATCGGAGCATCGCCAGAATGAATGGCTGGGCAATCTGTTCAGTCGGGTTCTGATTCCACTGATCACCAACAACCTCAAAGGCAAGCTGTTCCTGTTCAGCCTGTTTGCGGTGTTCTTTTTATGTGTGGCGTTGTTTTACACCAAGTCCGTGCCGGTCAAGATGCTGCCGCTGGACAACAAGCCTGAATTCAACGTTGTCATCAATCTGACGGAAGGCACGGCCCTGCCGGTCACCGCCAATATCGTAAACAAGTTGTCGGAAACATTGCTGGAAATTCCCGAAGTGACTGCCTTGCAGACCTACACAGGCACTGCTTCGCCGTTCAATTTCAATGGTCTTGTGCGTCATTACTATCTGCGCACCCAGCCCTGGGAAGCGGATATTCAGGTGCAACTGCTGGATAAGGAAGCTCGCCAGCGCAGCAGTCACCAAATTGCCGAAGATGCTCGCCAGCGCCTGTTACGGGTGATTGGTGACAACAAGCAGGTGCGAATCCAGGTCGTCGAGATGCCGCCTGGCCCGCCAGTGCTGCAATCGGTGGTCGCCGAGGTATATGGCCCTGATGATGATATTCGCCGCCAAGTGGCCAGGGATCTGGAACAGAAATTCATCGAGTCACCCAATATTACCGATGTTGACACCCTGATGCAGGAGTCCTACAAGGTCTGGCGGTTCGAGGTGGATACGCAGAAGTCGGGGCGTCTGGGCATTTCGGTCGATACCATTAACCGGACCCTGCAAATGTCGCTGGGTGGCTACGTGCTCGGTGATGTCAAGAGCGGGTATAAGACCGAACCCACCTACATCGTGTTGCAGGTACCGTTCGAAGTGCGCGCGGATCTTGCACGCATGAAGGAAATGCCGGTTTCCAGCCAGTTTGGCGGTACTGTACCGCTGGGTGAGTTGGGCGATTTCTACCAGATCGATCAGGAGCAGGTCATTTACCACAAGGATCTGCGCCGGGTCGAGTATGTCACCGGTGAAACGACCGGACGTCTGGGCGCGCCGATCTATGGCATGTTCGACGTCATCGATTCGCTCGAAAACTACACCACGCCGGATGGTATCGAGCTTCAAGGGACCTGGACCGCACCGCCCGAGAGTGATTCAACGTCGGGGTTCGAATGGGCCGGTGAGTGGACGGTAACCTATGAAACCTTCCGCGACATGGGCATGGCTTTTGGCGCGGCGATTATCCTGATATACATGCTCGTCGTTATGGAATTCGGTAACTTTAGTTTGCCCGCCATCATCATGGCGCCCATTCCGTTGACGCTCATCGGCATTATCCCCGGACACTGGTTGTTCGGCGCCGAATTTACCGCGACTTCGATGATCGGATTTATCGCGCTGGCGGGTATCATCGTACGAAATTCCATTCTGCTGGTTGATTTCACCCGTATCGAGGTCGAAGGCGGTCGTCCGGTGACTGAATCAGTATTGCTGGCATGCAAGGCGAGAACCCGGCCTATTCTGGTAACCGCACTGGCGCTGGTCGGTGGTTCAGGCGTTATTATTTTTGATCCTATCTTCAAGGGCATGGCGATTTCGCTGGCCTTCGGCGTGTTGGTTTCAACCGTGTTGACGCTGGTGGTCATTCCGCTCGGTGCGATTACCGCGCGCAAGGTATTCGCGGCCAAAACAGTCGATGCGAGTGGTCGGACGATTTATGGTGAATTGCCGTACGACCCCATCCTCGAGGGGGACTACAGTCATGAACGCGGAGAATATGATAAGGATTTAATCGATTATCTCGTGATCGCCCTGTCTGTAACCTGGATCTTTATCCTGGCGATGGTATTTGCCTTCAGGGATTTTTGTGTGGACCTGTATCGCGCGATCCAGCGCTGGCTAAAGAAAAAATCTCAGAGCAAACCTCGACCGCCGACTCCACCCGCGCCGCCAACTGCGCCCGAATCACCGCAAATGCCGCCGTCAGCTGCGAGTAGTGCTGGCACGGATTCGTCGTCTGTACAACACAAGACGGATGCTCAGACAACGTCGGCAGATAAGGCGGATAAGCTGTCGCAGGTAGCCAAAGACGAAATCTCAAATCAGGATTCGAAGCCTACAACCGTCGAGTCGGTCGAAGTGGCTGCGGCGGCTTCCAGATCAGTCCTGAAAAAGGCGCAGGCTCGGTCGAACCCGGAGCAAAAAGTGGCGTCTAAAAAGGCGGTAGCAAAAAAAGCCGCAGTCAAGGCCAAACAGTCACCTCGCCGTGGAATTCGACTGAAATCGGACATCGATGATGAAGATTGAATATCGCCACAGAATCATGCTTCTGATGCCCGCGCTGGTTGCGGGTATGGGTCAGGTTTCAGCTCAGGTCGATGAGTATCTGCCGCCGCCAACAGGCCCCTATCAATCATCGGTTGTCATCAACACCCAGGAACGCAACGCCGATCACGAGGCGCAGGTGTACCGGTTTCCACCCGCGGATCTGGCGCTGCCTGAGTCGGACTATTATCCGCCCCCGACGCCGACCGTTCGGAGCCCGCGCGAAAGGTATTTCTCGGAGCCTAAGGCTGAATTTCCTGCGCCTGCCGCGGTTGAGGCCCCGGCTATAGTCGATGCCCCCCCTGCGCATGGTCCAGCTGCCGCGCTGCCAGTGAATCCATGGGCGAGTGATCAACAGGCGCTGCCAGTGCCGATGAATAATGCTGTGTGGGGGAATCCAGGTGCATATGGCTATCAGCAATACCCTTATGGCTACTATAATGGTTACAACCCGTATCAGGTTGCACCGTCACCGTGGGCTGTAAATCCGCCGCCGGCATATATTGGAAGGTAAGATTCACATGAAACAAGGTTTGGCATTCATTGTATTACTGTTTCCATCATTGCTGCTGGCGGAGGCCAGCATCGGTTCAAACGCGCCGTCGCAGACCTTTTTGCTCAAGGCGCCCGGTACTGTAACCGGAATCGAGACTGCACCACCAACACTCAGCCCTGGTGAGGCGCCACGTTTCAAGACAACCTTGCAGGCAGCGCCGCTGCGTTATAAACCGCCTTTTCCAGACAACCGCGTTGATTCCTACCGTTTTCCACAGTATGGCCAGGCGATCAGTCGTCATAACCCCTGGGATGCCCGAGAGAAACAACGCCGATTGCCGCCGCCTTTGCCGCCCGCTAATCCCTTTGCTGAAAATCCCTGGGATCTGAGCGGACGTCTACCGGCCCAGTCGAACATGGGTTTTAAACCCGAAGCCCCCGCGTTTCCCAGTTATTATTCCTCAGGCGCCTACGGATTTGATGCCCTGGGCAGTCCGCACGGTTTGTATCCCGATTATCCTGATGCGATTTATCGTGACGCCAATCCAGCCGCGATACCATTTGGCAATGGAGTATTGCCAGGTCTGGATGACCGGGGTTTTGATTTTCCGTTCATGCCATTCAACATGTTCTAAATGCGCTCTACTGTATTACCGTTACTGTTATTCATAGTTTGGCTGTCTTCTGCTCAGGCAATCCAGTTCTCGGCTAATGCCGTTATGTCGACCCCGGGTCGGGCTGACGTGTCCACGCATCTGTATTATTCCTCCGGCCGAATTCGTAAGGAATTCTTTTACTACGGCGAACCGGTTATACAGATTCTCGACGCTAACAAACACATCAGCCTGATGTGTTTTACCGATCAGCAGCTTTGTTACGAAAACAAGACGCTGGAGGAAATCAATATAGGTATTGAGAGCGCGATGGAATCGCCGTGCGAAGACAACGCCACACTGGTTTGCGAGAACCTGGGCGAAAAGGTGCTTAACGGTCGCAAGGCGGTCGAGTGGAAGATCAACGCCAGCCCTGCTGACGAAGACATGGTGTCGCACCTGTGGCTTGATGCGGAGTTGGGTATTCCGGTCAAGCAAACCCTGTTTAATGGCACCACCATCGAATTGAAATGGCTGGGCAGCGAGCAACTGGACTCGCGAGAGACCGAAAAGTGGTTGCAAACCATTCGTCTGTCAAACGGAGAGGTGCTGGAAAGTCACCAGTGGTATGACAAGGAACTGAAAATAAGCATCCGTGAAGCCTTTCCCAACGGTAATTCGCAGGAGCTCAAGCATATAGTGGTTGAAAAACTGCCCGACAAGCTATTTACTATACCCGTTGGTTACGAGAAAAAAATAATAAGCAGCCCGAACAGCCCCATCAAATAACAACAGCAATGATTACTGTCATCGGAAACCTGAAAGGCGGAACAGGCAAAAGTACCGTCGCCTTTAACCTCGCATTGTGGCTCAGATTGCATCAGGGCAATGTCATTCTGTTCGACCTTGATCCGCAGAAAACGCTATCGGACGTGGTCGATATTCGCGACGAGGAAGGCTACGAACCCAGTCTGGAAGTGTTCGACGATGTTGAGGCGCTGGCGGCCTGGCGCAATAAAAAATCCGAGGTGATCGTCGATGTTGGAACCGCTGATTTTGAGTCGATGCAAAAAGCTTTAAAGCTGGCTCATCGTGTGGTTACGCCAGTCCCCCCCAGTCAGGCCGATATCTGGTCAACCCAGCGTTTTATTAAAATCATTCGCGAAGTGTGCGGTGGCACCAACAAGATGCCGCCTATATTCGGATTTATCAACCGGGCTGATACCCATCGTGGGGTGCGGGAAACGGACGAGGCTGAAGAAGCGCTCAATTTTCTCAAACATATTACGCGGATCAATCTGCGCCTTTACCAGAGAACAGCTTATCGCCGATCATTCAGTGAGGGGCTGGCGGTGTTCGAAATGCAGCCGACAAGCAAGGCGGCGCGCGAGATCATGCACCTGTCCAAACAGCTCTATCCAGCGAGCCAGTGAGTTGAGCTGATGTCGTTCGCTCGTTGGCTCCTGATCCATAGCTTTTCCATATTCCTGGTTACGGTTTTTATCCTGGGTTACGTTTATCGGGAAGAGTTGCAGTTAGAGCAGGTTTATCGGCAAATCTTGAATGTTCCTGATCAAGCAGTCGCCGGGGCTGATTCACAAGATGACGCTCAGGTGCAGGCGCCTGAATCAGCGTCGGAACAGGCAACTGAATCTGCTCAAGCGCCAGACGGCCGTGTCCAGTTGGATCGGCCGCAGCCATCTCCTGTAAAGTCTCTCGACGCAAACGCAGCTGACTCACCGCCACGCAGCGTTGCGCGACAAACAGAGTCCGTGGCTAGTGAGTCACTGCCTAGTCAGCCAACGGTGTCATCCCCGGTCATTGAACAAAGTGAGTTGCTGTACAAGGCGCGCAAGGCTTACTGGGGCAAGGATTACGAAATGGCCATCTTTTATTACCAGCAGCTGATAGAGGAGGATGGTGATAACCCCGACTATATCGGCGAACTCGGTAATATTTATTACTCGTTAAACGATTTTGAGAATGCCTCCCAGCAGTTTCACCAGGCCGCCATAATCCTGATAGCACGCGGCAAACGGGATCAAGCAGCCTTGTTGCTGTCGCCCGTCACGGCGATGAACCGTGATCTTGGAGACCAGTTGAGACAGCGCTTGCGGCAGTCGCATTAATGCTTTACATGAGTGCGCAGGGAGCGCCTTAACAGGCCTGATTTGCGATGGAAAAGCCTGAACAGTTAACTTTTTTTAATTGGTATAACAATAGAAAAAATCGCTATTGTCGGGAATACCGCATATAATCTGGCGTGTTTTGTTTATAGAAATAAATTCAGTCAAGACAATAGATCGGGATTAACAATATGAATAATGACGAGGCCAAACTGAATCTTGATACCGAGTGTATGGAACGGCTGGCGGACACCTTCGAAAACAGTGCCAAACGCTGGGAACTCATTGTATATCCTTCTCTGGTCGCATTTATTGTTCTCGCTGTGTATGGTTTTTACCTGATATATACCCTCTCGCGTGACGTACATAACCTGAGTCTTACCATCACGACCCTGACGATCTCGGTTGACAGGAACATGAACGAGATGACGAACACGATCCGCACCATGGACCATACCATGGTCAAGATGGGCAATAACATTGAACACATGGATAGCAATATCAAGGCGATGACCCAGAATATTGCCACCATGACCCACAATACTAATGCAATGGCAGCATCGACCTATTATATGCAGCGCAACATTCGTGATGTGGCCCGGCCGATGAACTTCTTCAGTAATTTCATGCCATAGGGTTTTTGCAACACCGTCACCCGATATGTTTTACCCCAGAAAGGCTATAGAGACCCGGCTAAAAAATCTCGAAAAACACCTCGAACAGGAGAACCCAATCCTGATTGAAGCGGTCAAGAGCTTTCGAGAACTTGACAACATCGCATACCGGATGGGCCTGATATCACGCGATGAGTCCTACGCCACGCAGATTCCCTGGTGGCCACTTATTGCAATCTTGGGTACTTTTTCTGCAGGCAAGTCGACCTTTATCAACTCGTTTCTGGGCGCCAAACTACAGGCCTCGGGCAATCAGGCGGTCGATGATAGATTCACCGTTATCTGTTACACCAACGATAATACCAGCCGTGTTTTGCCCGGGCTTGCACTCGATGCAGACCCGCGCTTTCCCTTCTTCAACATCAGTGAAGACATCGAGAACGTCGCGCCGGGTGAGGGAGACCGGGTAAACGCTTACCTGCAACTAAAAACCAGTCCCACCCAACCGATTCGCGGCAAGATACTCATCGATTCGCCCGGATTCGATGCGGATGCACAGCGTAACTCGACCTTGCGTATTACCGACCATATCATCGATCTGTCAGACCTGGTGCTGGTGTTTTTTGATGCGCGCCATCCCGAGCCTGGCGCGATGAAGGATACGCTTGAACACCTGGTGGCGAAAACCATTAAACGCACGGATTCGAGCAAGTTTCTATACATTTTGAATCAGATCGATACCTCGGCGCGCGAGGATAATCCCGAGGAAGTCGTTGGCGCCTGGCAACGCGCGTTATCGCAAAGCGGTTTGACAGCCGGCAAGTTTTATATGATTTACGATGAAACCTCTGCCATCGCGATCAAGGACGATGAGCTTAAGGAACGTTTCAAAAAGAAAAAAGACGCCGATCTGAATGCCATCTATGACCGCATGCATCAGGTTGAAACGGAGCGCGCTTATCGCATTATCGGCGCTCTGGAAAAAACCGCGATGGATATAGAGCACAAGGCGGTTCCAGCATTGAAATCAGCCATGAAGAGATGGACTGCCAGGGTGCTGGTTACCGACTCGATCCTGTTTGGTCTTATCCTCGCGCTGTTTGTGTATATCGTCACCTCACAGAATGCCTGGCAGCACATGAGGCCTTCCGCGCTTATCGAGGGTTATCAGAATAATCCCGTGATCGGCCTACTGACCCTGTTCGCGGTATTTATGGTGTTCTTTGGCACCCATCTTTTCAGTCGTCATTTCTGGGCATCGCGCATTGCCAACCAATTACCGCGTTCGGACATGCCGGGTAACCTGGTCACTGCATTTGCCAAGAATACGAGTATCTGGCGCAGTGTTTTCCATACGACTCCTACCGCCTGGAGTCGACGCACCTCGCGCAAAATTCGCGCAGTGATCGAGAATTCCGGGCTCTTTGTGCAAAAGCTGAATGACAGCTTTGCCAATCCATCTGGGCGCGATAAGCAACCGCCTTTTGCTGCGAATGACGAAGAATCGATCAAACCATCGAGTTAAGTGATCAGGGTTTCAGTTATTCCTGGGATAGCTGCGCAGATGTTTTCCTAAAGTGCCGCTGGCTTCATTTATTTTTAATTGCCAACGCAACGGGTCAAAAGCCTGGGGTTTGGGGTTCTGACTGCAAGCCAGAATGATTGACCACTTGTCCGTTTATTCTTCCAATAACCGTCAAACTTTTGGTCTCGAACCGGGTCATGGCGGCGAAGGCCGTAAACAGTGAATCAACAATGCCGCCCCGGTTTTCGCGTGTATAACTGGGCCTGTAAAAGGCCTGGGATTTACTGATTTTCATCCTGTGAAAGTGTTTTTAAAAAGCAGTTGAGCCGCAAGCCGTAAATCGTGTCGAGCAACCTGCTGTCACTGACAGCCTTACAGCGCATGGCATCAACTAACCAGCATGATCAGTATAATCACAAACGCGACAACCATGGCTAAAGGTTTAATCGCATCCATCCAGTCTTCCTTCGATCCTTTAGGCGCATTCTGGGCAGACTGTTTGAGTCTTGGATACAGCATGACCATCATCGCAACGATGAAGATAGCGGATATGATTTTTAGCCAGTCCATTTTGAATCTTCGGGTTGTGTATTTATTTTAGTTTCAATAAAACGAAAAAGCCGCTTGGTGCTTCAAGCGGCTTTGAGTGACAGTTTGGGCAATTGGCAACCCTAAGGCACCCCTGTTAATCGTCACCTGAGAAAGCGCCAAGCAGATGAAGCAAAGCCTGGAACAGGTTGACGATGGACAGGAACAGGCTGGCGGTTGCCATGATGTAGTTGGTTTCGCCGCCGTTGATGATGGCTGATGTCTCATACAGAATCAGGCCGCTCATTATCAGTACAACACCAGCGCTAACGGCCAGGCTGACGGCAGGAATGCCCAGAAATATATTCAGCAGTGATGCACCCAGCACCACGAACAGCCCCACCATGAGGAAGCCACCCATAAAGCTAAAGTCTTTACGGGTGGTGAGTGCATAACCGGACAATGCGAGGAAAATCGCGCCGGTACCACCCAGGGCGGTCATTACGATCGATGGATTCATCGCCAGGTAATGGCCAATGACGGGGCCCAGGCCATATCCAAGCAGGCCGGTAATGCCAAAAATGACAGGAATGCCCGAGGCTGAGTTCGCTGTGCGAGGGAGAACAAACCATAACATGACGATGGCCGCGATATTGGCGCCCAGCGCCAGCCCAAATGACGCACCGGACACCACTCCGACAAACGCTGTGACGGCAGCGAACAGCAGCGTCATGGACAGCAGAATGTAGGTGTTACGGATCACCTTGTTGGTTTGCAGGACCGACTCTTGTGAGCGGGCGATAGTCGTATTCAGTTGCATTCTATTCTCCTGAGTTTAATAGACAGTGCGTAAGACACATAAAGTTATTCTAGGTTCCGTGCATGGACATATCAAGCTTTTCCAAAACCTTTTAAATTCAGAGGTTTGTTTGCTTTCGGTTCCATACATTGCGCCGTATTCATATGACGACACAGATGGGGGCGGCGGTCGCCAGTTCAAGGTTTCCAGGAGTAAAAAACGCATGACTCCGGTGCTGAAATGATTATAATATCGCGCCTTTAACGCGCAGCCTGATTGGTTAACCAAATTGTCAGGAACAATTTGGAATGCGAGCGCAGTGAGCAGCCCCGTCAGGGGTGAAGGGCATGGAGCCCGAAATATAGCGGCGACGCCGCTTTAGAC
>JGI10211J34971_10000947_pt1 | contig 24134 bp, 22 predicted proteins | sample Etolagsediment_FD_34971 | JGI IMG/M metagenome (IMG submission 34971)
CGTCAGTGGCTTCGATTGCATCCACTGAGGCTTTCCATGCTGCGCGTTCGGCGTCAGCGGCACGTCGGGCACAAATCTTACGTTCTTTCCGTAAGGAATCACGTAGTTGGAGGTTGCACTGAGCCCTTTTCAGCTCATCATCCAAACGGCTTCCAGCACCAGCTCGTGCTGAGCACCATTCAGCCATGCGGCGGGCGTCTTTCCTCTCAGCATTCCATCGGACAGCTTCCAGCTCCTTAGCGGCCTTTGCCGTCTCAGCCGCCTTAAGGCGCTTGTAAAGAGCGTTCAGCACTGCCTGCTTTTTAGCGAGCAGTGCTTTTGCGCTCAAGTACATGTCCTCATAAGAGGTGATAACAACCTCTTCATCTTCACCTGATGCCGCACTCACTTCAGGGACGAACCCGTTGCTTGTGAAGTGTGAAATTTTGGCGTTGATGGTGTCGATTTCATCCAATATGAATGAAACATCGGCCGGCGTTTTGGGTGGCACGTAGGAAGATGATGTCAGCGGACGGCCGGCAGCGCGCTCAAGAGCAGCGCGCTCAAGAGCAGCGCGGCGTGCATGGATCCCTTTTGCTTGCATGATTGAAGACCAAAAAAGAGAATAACCTTAATATTTACCATACAATTCGTTCAGAATAATTAGGCTATCATTTTTTTTAAACAGCCATTGGTGCTTTAATCCGTCCTTCCCGCTCATATTCAACAATCATAAAATCCTCTAAAGTAAAATCCTCAATATCTCGGACTTCCCTCATAATTTTAAGTCGGGGAAAAGGCTTAACCCTCTCTTCTCTACTCAACTGTTCAGCAACCTGCTCCAAATGATTCTTATAAATATGCGCATCCCCATAACAAATAACCAACTTACCAACACCCATCCCACAAACATGAGCAATCATATGTGTAAGCAAAGCATAAGACGCAATATTAATAGGAACTCCTAAAAACATATCAGCACTTCTCTGATACATTTGAGAACTTAACTCATTCCGCACAGTATCAACATAAAATTGCACCATACAATGACATGGATTAAGCACCATTTTATCCAAATCTGGCACATTATATGAGTTCAAAATAATACGACGACTGCACGGATCATTCTTAATCAAATTAATAACTTTCTTTACCTGATCAACCCCCTTTCCACGATAATCTGTATGACAATCTACATATTCCGCCCCCGCATATCTCCACTGAAATCCATACATCGGACCTAAATCATCTTCCCCATAAGGAAGCCCCATCTTATCAATGAATTCTTGAGTAGTATTCCCATCCCAAATATGAACACCTTTCTTTTTTAACACCGCATTATCCGTTGAACCACTAATAAACCACAATAATTCTTTAGCTGTTAATTTGAACGGTGTAAATTTAGATGTAAGAAGTGGAAATCCACGTTTAAGATCAAAAGAAAGGGTTTTTCCAAATGTTGAGATAATACCAACACCAGTTCGGTCATTTTTCTCAATACCTTCTGATAAGATTTCTTTAAGTAAATTCAAATATCCAATCTCATCCCGATTTACACGATGATATACCATATTTTTATAGTTAAGATTTTCATCAACCATTTCTTCCTCTTCTACTAATTTATAATCTTCATTCATTGGTGGAAAGAATACATCACATCCGAAATTACCTTCTACGCGGGTTAAATAAACTCGGGAACAACGTGGATCACACAACGCATCCTGATAAACACGACCACCACCAATTACGAAATATTTCTCTACATTTGGACGTTCTACAAGTGCTTCATCAAATGAAGAACAAACGAGGATATTTTCATCAGAGAAATCATCTTGATTGAGTGTGGATGAGATAATGATATTAATACGACCAGGAAGTGGTTTTCTTGGGAGGGATTCCCAGGTTTTACGTCCCATAATGATGGCATTTTTGAGACTTTCATTACTAGTTTTGGATGTTAATTCACGGAATCTTTTAAGATCCGCGGTTAATTTCCAAGGGATTGTGTTTTCTTTACCGATTCCATTAAATGAATCTGTGCATACAATAATATTGAACATTTTATAATATGGTAGTATAAAAATCGTTTTAAACTATATTCATTTTTTATATTTCATTATTATAGTTGTATATGAATATTGATATTATAAATAATATATTACATAATATTAGTGAAAATGTGTCCTATTATGATTTAATTTTAAAAGACATTTTAGAAAAAACTGGATCTAAAACTGGTATTATTAAAGATAGTAATAATATACAGCAATTTGGTGGCTCTTTTGAATATAATGGAAATGAAATTCAAAATAAAAATACAATAGTGTTAAAAATTGAAGATGGTTATATAGGTGTTAAAGATAAGGTTGATGGTGAATATAGTGATTTTGACTATAAATTAATTAAAACATATATAAATCTTATAAAAATATTTAAGATTTTATCAAAGAAAATTAATAAAACAAATCAACATAAAAATATATTTCTAGCTAATATTTCACACGAATTAAGAACACCATTAAATGGTATAATTGGAATGAGTAAATTACTTTTTGATACCGAATTAACGGAAGAACAGAAGAATTATGTAAATACAATAAGTATGTGTGGGATTCATTTAATGGAGATCATAAATGATATTTTGGATTATTCTAAATTCAGTGTTGGAAAAATTAAATTAAATAAAAAATCATTTTCATTTTCCAATTTGATGAACTCCGTTTTTGACCTAATTAATATTAAGATCACTGAAAAAGGACTTGATATTATTAAAAACATTGATGAATCAATACCTGATAAAATTATATCTGATGAGAAAAGAATAAAACAACTATTAATTAATATTCTTACGAATTCTGTGAAATTTACAACACATGGAAAAATAACAATTACAATATCCATAAAAGATATTGTAAATAACAAATATAAACTTGAATTTAAAATCCAAGATACTGGTTGTGGAATATCAAAAAACAAAATGCCATATTTATTTGAATCATTCAATCAAAATGTATATGATTTTAGTACAATGAGTGAAGGAACCGGTCTTGGATTAGCAATTTCAAAATATATTGTTGAATTATTAAATGGAACAATTAAAATAGAAAGCGAAGAATATGTTGGTACTACGGTTTATTTTGTTATAGAAGTTGAAAAAGATGTTAATATTATTAAAGATGAGAATATTCCACAGAAAATTCTGATTATTGATAATAATAATAAAGATAGAATTGATTTATGTAATATTTTTATAAATATGAATATAACTCCGATTCCTGTATCAATGGTTGATGAAGCAATAATTTATGAAAATATTATTGATTATAAAAAGATATTTATTAAATATGAAGAATTTAAAAATGAATTGCATAAATTAGAAAATGGTAAAAATAAAAACGTAGATAAAATATTTATTGTTGATAAAGATGAAAAAAATGAAGATGATATTTACTTAAATAATAAAACATTATTAGTTAAACCTTTTGAAAAAGAAAAAATTAAAGATCTATTAAATAATAAAAAAAAAACATTGAAAATATTAATCGCGGAAGATAATAAATCAAATAGAATTGTTCTTGAAAAAATGCTCAATAAACTTGGATACAAAAATATTTCATCCGTTGTAAATGGTATTGAAATGATTAATGAAGCTGAAAAAGGAATATATGATATTATATTAGCAGATCTTAAAATGCCAGTATTAGATGGGATTAAAGCAACAAAAGAGATCGTAAAAAAAATGGGATCTGCGAAACCAATTATTATTGCAGTCACTGCTAGTGTAATAGATGATGTCCGTGAATTATGTTATTCCATTGGAATGTCCGGATTTTTATCAAAACCAATATATATTGGAGATCTTAAAGAGATGTTGGAAATTATAGAGAAAAAAATGGAGGAAAGATCAATTACTACGGTCTAATTGATATTCCCACATTTTATATAATTTATCGGGTATTTTCCCCTTTGATTTTTTTGATTTTTCATTTTCATTTTCATTAACATTAACAATAACATCTTTTTTCTCATCTCCCGATGTTACTGATCCATCATCTTTTAATATAATTTTATGCCCACTATCATCTAATAAAATACCTTTTGCTGTATCTTTCAAAAAATGATTCCATACTTTACTTGGTATATCTGGACTATTTACAATAAAAGAATTTTTTTTTTCATTTATATTTTTTATAAATTCTATTGCATCATTTCTTTCAGATACTTCAAGATCAAGTTGTGTTTTAATATCATTTATTAAAACAGAATAATCCTTTGACATAGCGGAATGTTTTTCCGAAATTTTACTGAAATTAAGAAATTGTTGCAAAGCAGTAAGACTTGTACTAATAAATATAATAACACCAATTAAAATACCTGTTTGAAATGATGTTTCATCACAATCACTTTTTTCCTGAAGTGTAGCAAATGTTGATACACCTGTAAATGCACCCAATATAATTGATGGAATACCTATTAACTTATCTAATTTATTATAATATTTAGTGGATTTTCCATGCATCCATTTATAAACTTTGCATTGTTCAATCGTATTTCTAAGAGATTTTTCTTTTTTTAGATTCCAATTATTATTAGACACAAGATTATCCTCATTTAAATTATCTTTATCTTTATCTTTATCTTTATCTTTATTATTTTCTAATAAGTTTATTTCCATTGTTATATTATGGGTAATAATAATGTTAAGCCACTCCCGAATAAAAAATTAACATCTTTTAACTCAAAAGATCCAATTGATCTATATGCATTCACTTGGAACACTGAGGCAATACAATCCACTGAAAATTATCAGGGAATTAAGTTCATGATCCCTTTCATGGAGAAAATAAAAAGACGTCTTCCAAAAATAGTAGTTGTTTGCTTACAAGAAGATACTCAGAATTCCTCTTTTATGCCTTCCATCAAAAAATTAATGAAAGCAATTGATTATATTGTTCCACGTGAAACAAAAACTGATAGAAATGCAGATCATGAATTAATGGGACTTGGAAAAGCAAGTTATCGTAATTCTGTTATACCGAAAAAGAGAGGATTACGTATGACTGTTTTTGTAAATGATAAATGGTGGGGAGAACTTAAAAAGAAATATACACATGTTTCAATAGAAAAAGAATCCGGAACATTCGGTAATTGGTTCAAGAAAAATATTTATAAGGAAAGGGATACACAATTGTAAGATTAATATTACCTCACCCCATTGGATCTATTGCTTTCGCAAATATGCACAATGTATATAACTCAGATGCATTCAAAAAACTATCAAAAGAGGAACGTGAAAGAATTGTTAAGGAATTACCTAATAGCAATGCTGATAAACGTCTTATTTATAAGCATTCTTATTTTAAACATCGTAGTGAATCACTCAAAGATCAAATAACGTGTTTAAAAGAATTGGTGGGAAAACTTAAAAAAGATGATGTAAGAATGATCATCGGTGATCTTAATTTCCGTATTATTCGTGTTAATCCATTTCCACTTGACGGGAATGCCGATTTAGATTCATACTATTATCAACACCCCAATCACATCCTCAATAAAATTGATAACTACATTAAAAAAAGAGAATTTGATAAACTACACCGTTTCATTAAAAATCATGATGAACTCTGGTTAGCTAGGGGAAAGGAATCCTGGTTGAAAGATTACTGTGAGGGTGTTCTTAATCGTGGTCCTCAGTTCTTACCAACATGTAAAATGCTTAAAGGAAGAGATCAGGGAAAATGTAGCATCAAAGATTATTCTGTTCTTGATAATTTGAATATTAAGGAGAGTGAAAGAGTAAAAAGAGGGAAGAAGAGGTTGGAAACAGCGGATGAATGTTATAAATTCGGTGTTTATAATCATCGTGTTCCTAGTTATTGTGATCGTATTCTTTATTCAAGTGGTCCAAGTATTAAAATTGATTGTAGAACATATGGTTCTTATGATAATGGTCCTATTATGAGTAGAAGTGATCATAGTGCGGTTTATGGAACATATCAGATCCAAGAATCTTAGGCGGATTCCCTGTGAAGTAGTGTGAATGCAACGAAGAATTGTGGAAGTAGGCTCACAATTCCATGATCTTCAAAAGAGAGAAGATAAGAGTCTTCATCTCTAATTTTAACAGATGCTATTATTTTGGATCCAATCTTATAATATGTTTCTGTTTGATCTTCATTATCTTCAATTATAATTGGATGTGGATGATCAGGTAATTCTATTTTACCACCATCCTTTATTAAGAAAATCTTCGTCCCATTAAAAAGATAATGTTTAGGATGTGGTGCGGAATTTATCTCCTCAATCTTCTCCTCAGATCCTTTTTTATGATCTATTAATTTAGATCCACTAATCTTCATAAACTCTTCATCTCCCTTTTTCAAAATATATCTTCCATCTTTTACTGTAATAGTAAAATAAAAACCCTCTTTGGATGCAAAAGATTCTGTTATTTGATTTTGAAGTTTGCTATCAAGTGAATTGAGATGATAAATGAAAATTATTGTTATTATAATAAATAATAATAATCCAATATTTGCAATTAATAACATAATATAATATTAAAGTAGAAATTGATTTCTATTAAACCAATTATTTTTCTCAGATATAGTATTGTCAAATAATACATATTGTTTCTGTGAATTTCCTGGAAGATCCCCATTATCCATTCTATAATTAATGTGCTCAATCACATCAATAATAGCATTAAAATTATCCACAATATAATGTGCTTTTGATTGATTCACAATTAAGTCCCTTACAAAATTATACCCCATCAATCTATTATGCAATGACTCATCAATATTTTCATCTATCATATTCCCCGTATCTGTTACAATTAAACTCCAACATCCCGCATTTAACCCCGCTTCAACATCATATTCTGTATCACCAATATTCACATTTTCATAAGATTGTGTTCCAAATTCATCTAAACATTTATAGATTTGAGCACCATGAGGACGACAATGTTTAACCTCATCTGATCCAACACTAAATTCAATATTAACACCCTGTTTCCGGAATTCCTGTAAAACAATATCAATAAGATAACGAGAATAACCCGATGTTAATCCATAAGATATCCCGGAATTTCTCAAGATATCAAATGTATCTCTTACTCCATAAAATAACTCGCAAAATTCCGGTAAAATATTCTTCTGAATTCCATAGAAATTATTATAAAGAACCTCACGATCTGAATCCTCAATTTTTCTTCCATGTCTTACCTCAAATGCACCTTTAACACTCGGTATTTCCAAAATAGAATTAATATGTTCGTATTTTCTAAGACCGCTATGAATAGATGCTTGTTCTTTTGTAATTGGAATATTATATTGATTAAATGCTGTCATCATTGCGATTTTAGGTGCATTTACACCAGGATCACAAATAGTACCCGCAATATCTGAACTAATTGATCTAATGAGTTTTTTCATTTATTTAAGTAAATAAATGAAATTATGTTTATATACTTTTTTATATAATCTACTATTAAATAAATAATGATCAAATTTATGGATAATGCAATTGTATTATCTGCTACATTTATTCTCCTTGTATTTTTTATCGGATTCATTTTCTCCAAAAATCGTAAAGAACATTTAACACCCCAATTAGTCAGTATTGATATCGTAAATAAAGTTGATCATCTACAAGATACAGTTAATCAACTCCAAAAGACTGTTTCATCACTTAAAAAACAGGTTGCACTCAATACTAAAGGAGTTGCTGATTATAATAAGACGAAATCTGATTTTATTAAAAATACTTAATTATAATCTATCTCTTGACCTCTATATTGTTCAATAAGTTTTTTCGTGATCTTCCAAAACCATGCATAATTTAGGGCAATAACAGGTATAATTGGGATTTTCCGTTTAATGGAAATTGGCGAATAATATGTTATAAGTGGAAATGATATAATACGGAATACAAGAAATAATATCCATATAAAAACAGATAAGATCTGAAAACAAAGCCCTTTATGATATCCCGCCTTGATCATGAAATATCCGATGTTTAACAATATTGTTGATCCTTCACAAAGAAGCCCAAATGCGAGATATTGTCTAAATTCTGGATTAAGTGTGAAATAAAATACGAGATGATGAAATAATATTTCCGTAACAGTTCCTTTGAATTTCTTATAATTTGAAAGAACTAAATATGAATCAACCGCACAATAATAATGACCAAGGGATAATCCATTTGCAAATGAATCACCGTAATCATCATACCTTAATGCTGATAGCGCAACTTTTATAATATGGGTGCAAAAAATTATACTAAATACTCTGGTGCTTTTTCTCGGATCAAGTGGATATAGATAATTAGCTAATTCATATAAAGCAATAAATCCTGTGAATAATTGAAGATTCATTTATATTAATTTCTTGTTAAGATCTCTTTAAGATTCAAAAAATGAAATATAAAAATGATTTATTATTAAATAAATAATATCTAATATGTTCAAATATATACATAAAGTATCACCTTATGTTGATCAGAGTAGGGTTTATCTAAGATTGAATCGTAGAAAAATAAATTATAGATTTATGTATAAAGTTGTTTATTCAGAAGATAATACAATTTTATGCAAATATCAAGATGAATCACTAATGTTTAGTTATATACTTGGTTGTAAATATTGGTATAAATATGAAAAATATATTACAAATATTATTAATTCAAAAATGGAAACTAATTTTAATGTTTTATACCGAAAAAAAGATTTAGCAACTTTTATTCATTCAAATGGTAGTAAAATCTGGTATTTTCGTGGCAAAATTCATAGAGAAAACGCTCCCGCAATTATTTGCTTAAATGGAAATAAGTATTGGTATAAAAATGGAGAAATTTTTAGGCAATCATTATATGATTCATTTATGAATATTCTATAGTTGAATATGGTAAATAAATAATATTTGAATAATAATATCATGTTTAAAAAATTTCATAAGATATCTTCTTATTTAGATCAAACAAGATCAAGTCCAGAAATTAATAGATCATATAGATTTCGTAATAAAGTTTATTATAAGAATGATCACTCATTATTAACAATTAATAATGATAGATATTATGAATATTCATATAAAATAAAATTTTGGAGTAGAGGATGGAATAATTATATATTAAATAACAGATTTCTGTATAAAAATATTGGTAATGGTAAAATCACTAAAATATTATTNTCTTCNGGAAATAGTGAGTTCTATAGAAAGAATGATCTTCCAACTGTCATATATTACAATATATGTAAATGCTGGTATAATGGAAATGGTGTATTACATCGTGAAAATGATCTTCCAGCAAAAGAAACTATGTCTGGAAGCAAAGTATGGTATAAACATGGAGTTATTTATAGAGAAGGTGGAAAACCAGAAATGATATCTGAAAAATTCGGAAAAGAGTATAAATACGTTGATTATTCATTCATTGAAAAAAATGAATTTTAATTTTGATAATTATTGATAAAATGATAATATACTAAATAATGGAGTCTGCACGAATTAACCACTTTTCCGCACTTGATGACGACTGCGAACAAGAAGTTCTTGGCGAAGTAATTGTTGAGGAAAAGATTGAAGAAGTCGTGGAAAAATTTTCCCCCCGGAAGACATTTAAGTCTCGGCGTGAGGAATATGATGGAGAACCATGTGAGCACTGTACTAAATATGGTCGTCGAAATGCGAACCAACACTCTACGGAGTCTTGTTGGCATATTGACCATTGTATTACATGTAAGTTGGCGGGTGATCCATTTGATCATAGTCTTTTTACTTGTGAGAAGTTTCTTAACTACAAAGCAAGTATGAAACCTTGCTCAATGTGTGAAAAGTATGAACTTTCAAGTCGTCATTCTGAAACAAAGTGTCGTAATTTGACATGGTGTTTTGCTTGTAAGGAAAAACACAATGCATTTGAATGTGAAAAATGGATTTTGCGTATGAGTGGATGTGGAGATTGTAAAACATACGGTTTCTCAAGCAAACATGCTTCAGAGAAGTGTCGTTTGAAATCATGGTGTAAGAAGTGTCGTAAAGAGCATAATTCATTCAAATGTGGAATTTGGTTGAAGGGACAGCGTGAATTTCAGAAGAAACGTCTTGAAGAGGAGGAATATTCCAAGCAAATTGAACGTTCTGATGCTATTAAGGAAGCTGTTTTTAACACATTAGATGAGAAATTATCTAAAATGGCTCAAAAAGAGAAGGACTTATTGAAGAGCATTGAACTCAAAAAGAAACAGGCGATTGAGGAGAANGATTCTGAAATGGAATATTTAATTCGTGGTTTCGGAGGCTCTGAGAAACGTAAAGGGCGTCGTGGGCGCCATTACTAAAAAAAAATGATTATTTAAAGTTTAAATATTAAATAATTAATTATAATATACTTTGTTAAAATGGTTCGTAATACGAAAGGTGGAAACAAAGCTAAGAAAGTTGCTAGCAAAAATGTTATTCATAAGAAGGCTATCACATATGTAAATCCCGATAGTTATCCGAAACAATTCTATGCACTTCTTGTTAAAGAGTGTGGTGATTGTAAATTTGAATATGAAATGATTGGAGAAAACGAGGACGGATATACATTTACAGGTAAATGTGCTCTTTTGAAGGCTCAGAAGAAGAAGATTTGGCTTAAAGGTGCTAAAAATGTTCTTATTCTTTGTATTTTAGAAGAATGTCACGCTGGAGTAGTAAGTGAATCTGCGAAGTCTGTAACTGGTGCGAAAGCACGGATTATTGCTAACTATGATGATGATGAAGTACGTCATTTAATCAAGATCAAACATATTCCTCGTAATTGGAATAAAGGAAAATTGGCGGGATCTGAGAAAGTAGATGAACGTGGATTTGAATTTGTTAAGGAGATTGATGAATGTGATGATACTTGTTGGGGAGATGATGCTGATGATCTCGGAGATTTTGCTATTGATGATATTTAAATTTATTTATAAAATAACAATGGAATCTCGTTACTATGTAACTTCGTATAATTATTATTTTAATTAATTAAAATAACAATGGAATCTCATTACTATGTAGCCTCGTATAATTGTTATTTTTCATAAATTCAAAATAAAAATGAAATAAAATAAAAATGAAATAAAATAACAATGAAATAAAAATAACAATGAAATCTCGTTACTATGTAACTTCGTATAATTATTATTTTTCATAAATTCAAAATAACAATGAACTTTATTATTTTCATAAATTCAAAATAACAATGAAATAAAAAAATTGATTTTTATTATTTAAGAATAAATTAATATAAAGTATTAATCTAATTATATTATAATGAGCTTTAAAGAAGATCATAAATTTGACTATAATAATGTATGGGAAGTAATTCATGCATATTTGAAGAAAGATTCAACATTAGTAAAACATCATTTAGAAAGTTATAATGATTTTATGAGAAACAAGATTGATGATATTATTGGCGACTTTAATCCAATTGTAATTAAAGATAAATTTAGCAAATCTGAAGAAAAATATATGTCTGAATATAAGATTCACTTCTCCCCCATTAAAGTTGGAAAACCAATTATTAGTGAATCCGATAGTATTGAAAAACCGATGTATCCTGCGGATGCACGTCTCAGAAATTTCACATATGCTGCACCAATTTACGTAGATATTAGACAGGAATTGATTAATTATATTCCCAAATCAGATAAAGCAGAAGTAACAGAACTTCCATCTTTACTCAACTTTAACATAGGAAAAATCCCAATTATGTTACAATCCAANTATTGTATNCTCTCTCAACAAGTTGGATCAACACGAAGAGAAATGGGTGAATGTGAATATGATACTGGTGGATATTTCATTATTAAAGGNGGTGAGCGTGTATTAACATCCCAGGAGAGTAAATGTGAAAACAANGTCTATATTTTTCCACAAAGTAAAGCAACTGTTAAGTATTCACATGTAGCGGAGATTAAATCACTTACAAATCCCACTTCAAGTATCACCAAAAATACCGAGGTAATGTANACAACAAAACCTGGTGCATTTGGGCGTACAATTCATGTGAATATTCAGAATGTTAANGCGGATATTCCCCTTTTCATTGTATTCCGTGCATTGGGTGTTATTTCGGATAAGAGTATTATTGANCATATTGTATATAATGTGAATTCGGATGAGAATCAGGATATTATNGAGATTTTACGACCAAGTTTGGAACAAGCAGCACCTATTGACAGTCAGAAATTAGCACTTGAGTATATTTCGAAATATGTGGAGATGCCGAATATTGATAAGACACATACATTTAGTAATGCGTATCGTATTAAGAGAACAGTTGATACATTGAGGGATCAGATGTTTCCTCATATGGGTAAAGAGATGGGTAAAGATGAATATGCGGCTGGATTTTCCAACTCATCAATTATTTGTACAATGGAGAAGAAGGCTTTGTTTCTTGGATATATGACAAATAAATTGTGTAATTGTATTTTGGGAAGAATTCCGTATGATGATCGTGATTCTTTTTTCAATAAAAGAGTTGAGGCGAGTGGAACATTATTGGGTAATTTGTTTAGAACATATTTTTATAAAATGGTTCGTGATATGATTACTTTGATTAACAAGAGTTTGCATAAAGAACCTATTACAGAAATTGCGAATAATATCTCTAAACGTATTCGTGTTAGCACACTATTTAATGGAATTGATTATGCGTTATCAACCGGTAATTGGGGACTTAAGAATCAACAAACACGTAAAGGTATTTCACAAGTATTAAACAGACTTACATATGCTAGTCAGCTTTCACATTTACGGCGTGTAATTGCACCTACGGATAAATCTGGTAAGAATACAGCACCGCGTAAATTGCATGGAACTCAATGGGGGACGATTTGTTGTGCAGAAACACCAGAAGGTGGTTCAGTAGGTATTGTGAAGAATCTTACATTGATGGCGCATATTACTGTTGCGAGTAATCCAGAACCAATTTATGCTGCATTGGAGGAGTTAAACATGGTAAGTTTGGATTCAGTTATTCCATTTGATATTGATAGGGCTGCGAAGGTATTTGTGAATGGGAAGTGGTTAGGTATTCACCGTGATCCTAATTTATTAGTTAAACAGATGAGATTGCTTCGTCGTAAGGGAATTATTAATATCTATGTATCAATTTCGTGGAAGATTATTCAGAATGAGATTAATATTTGGACGGATGGTGGGCGTTTATGTCGTCCATTGCTTATTGTGCATAACAATGATTTACTTATTACTGATGCACATATTAAGAAGTTGAAGAGTGGGGAGATTCAGTGGGAAGATTTACTAACATCTAACGGAACTGAGAAGGGAGATGATCCTTGGGAGGATGATGATTTTAGTGTGGAAGATGCGGTGGCTGATCTTGAAAGTGGTACAACACAGGGTGTAATTGAGTATATTGATACTGAGGAATCGGATGCATTAATGATTGCGATGACATATGATGATTTGAAGGCGAATAAGAAGACGAATCGGTTATATCATGAATATACACATTGTGAGATTCATCCATCAATGATGTTTGGGGTATTAGTATCAACTATTCCTTTTCCTGATCATAATCAAGCACCACGTAATGTATATCAGGCATCAATGGGAAAGCAAGCATTGGGTATTTATGCGTCTAATTTCCAGGATAGAATGGATACTCTTGGGTATGTAATGCATTCACCACAGAAACCAATTGTATCAACGAGAGCGAATCAGTATTTACGTAGAAAAGAGTTACCATCGGGTATTAATGCAATGGTTGCAATTATGGCTGGTCCAGGTTATAATCAGGAAGATTCATTGATTTTTAATAAGAGTGCGATTGATCGTGGATTATTTAATGTTGATTTCTTGAGATGTTATAAGGATCGTGAGGATAAGAATCAGGCACATTTGGAGGAAGAAAAGTTTTGCAAACCTGTTAAATATAATCCGAATGGAACATTGAGAACAAGTGGAATGAAAGGTGGGTCATATGATAAGTTGAATGAAGATGGATTTGTGCGAATTGGTGAAGAAGTATCTGAAGGTGATGTATTGATTGGTAAAGTAATTCCTTTGAAAAACGTGGGACCTGGAGAACCAACATTTAAGGATAGTAGTACAACAATCCGAAGTGGAGAAGCTGGTACTGTTGATAAGGTTTATACATATAAAGACAGTGAAGGATATAAAGCATCTAAGATTAGAATTAGGTCGTTAAAAACACCGGAGGTGGGCGATAAATTCGCTTCAGTAACTCCTGATCATGATATTTTAACAGGAAATCGTGGATGGATTTCTGTAACAGAATTAACTTTAGATGATACTGTTGCTACATTGGTTGAATTAGCTGATGGAAGAAAATCATTAAGATATGATAAACCAACACATGTACAAAAATATAAAAATCCATGGGGTAAAATGTATGAAATTAAATCAAACCAAATTGATTTATGTGTAACACCAAATCATAGAATGTATATGAGACCACGTACAAAAGGTGCTAAATATAGATTTATTAAACCAGAAGAGGGTTTAGAAGGCAAACGTTGGTGTTATAAGAAAAATATTGATATTTATGAACTTGAAGAAGAAATCACACATTTGCATTTAAATAAAATTATTAAACCAAGAAATACATTTCCTGAACAAGATATTAATATTGAAGATTGGTTAATTTTCTTTGGAATTTATTTAGCAGAAGGATATGTAAATAAATCAGATTGTACAATTAGAATTGCTGCACATAAACAACGTGTTAAAGATGCATTGAATTTATTTAGTGAAAGAACAGGTATTAAATTTGGGAAATACATAAATTCAAAAGATAAAAAATATTTAAAGCCTGGTGAAACTTTAGAGAAAAATGATTGGAGATGTTATGATCCACGAGTATATGAAGAATTAAAAATTTATGAAGGTAAAATTTCAATTACTAAATTTTTACCTGATTGGGTATGGGAATTAAATACTGAACAAGCAAGAATTCTTATTCATGGAATGATGTTAGGAGATGGACATACAATGAGTAATGGTACAAGACGTTACGATACTTCATCTACTCAACTTGCAGATGATTTCCAGAAACTTTGCTTACATGCTGGTTGGTCATGTAATAAAATTGTTAAATGTGAAGCAGGATATACTGCATATTGTGAAGACCGTGATGAACATTTCACTTGTACAGTTGATGCATATAGATTAACTATTATTGAAAGTCAGAATGAACCAATGGTAAATAAAAGTAAAAAAATGGATAAATGGATTGATTATGATGATTATGTTTATTGTTGTACTGTTCCAAGTGGTGTGATCTATGTAAGAAGAAATGGTGTTCCTGTTTGGACTGGGAACTCTAGCCACGGTCAGAAGGGTACAATTGGTATCATGTATGAACAGGAAGACATGCCTTTCTCGGCGGTTGATGGATCAGTACCAGATATTATAGTGAATCCTCATGCTTTACCGAAGCGTATGACAATTGGGCATTTAATTGAGTGTGTAACAGGAAAGGTTTCAATTTTGAAGGGATTTGAGAGTGATGCTACGCCATATAATGGGTTAAAACCGGAGGAGATTGGTGAGGTATTAGAGAAAGAGTGTGGATTTGAGAGATATGGTAAGGAGGTATTTTATAGTGGATTGGATGGGGGTCAAATTAAGATGAATGTATTCTTTGGTCCAACATTTTATCAGAGATTGAAGCATATGGTGAGTGACAAGGTGCATTGTTTAACAATGGACCATGAAGTATTAACACTTGATGGGTGGAAGAAATATGAGGATCTTACTAAAGATGATTTGATTGGTACATTGAAGAATGAAGAGTTAGTATATGAAAAACCATTAAATTTATTCTTTTATCCAGACCATGAAGGTGAAATGTATGAAATTAGTAATAGTTCTATTGATTTATGTGTAACAGGAGAACATAGAATGTGGGTAAGTATTGATGGTATTGAATATAAGTTTGAACTTGCGAAAGATATTGTTGATCAGGAAAGATTTTATAAGATTTCAGTTGATGATGAAGTTAAAGGTACGCTTACATTAAGTGGATTCCAAAAATGTCCAGTCTTTTGTGTAGAAGTTTCATCTGGTGTATTTATGGTTCGTAGAAATAATAAAGTATGTTTTACAGGAAATAGTCGCTCCACCGGACCTAATCAATTACTTACAAGACAACCAAGTGAGGGTCGTGGGCGTGCTGGTGGTTTCAGATTGGGAGAAATGGAGAAAGATTCGCTTAACTCTCACGGTGCTGTTCAGTTCTTGAAGGAGCGTACATTTGATAATTCAGATAAATTCGTGTATTATGTGTGTAATGAATGTGGAACAGTTGCTATTGCAAATCCAAGTAAGAATTATTATGTATGTAAGGCTTGTGGTGATAAGACTACTGGATTTAGCAAGATTAAAGCGCCATATGCACAGAAATTAATGTTCCAAGAATTGGTTTCAATGGGTATTCAACCACGTATTCGTACAAAGAACAGTACATTTTAAATGAGAGGGATTTGGTATTTAATAAAAAAAAGAAAAATAATAATAAAAAATTATTATTATTTTTAAATAAAAATAGATCAGAAATTGATTTGATCAATTAATTTCAAATATTTTCGGGATTTTTTAAGTAATGAATCAATATTTTTTTCATTAATTTTTGTTACTTTAACACCTTTTTTAATTTTAAATTCAAATGGAAAATTATTATGCATTATAATATTATCATTATCAATCTCCATTTTATATAAAGTTGGTTTTCCATCAGGTTTTCTATTTTTTTTAAAATAAATTTTATCTTCAAATCCATATGGTTTTTTAAGATCTTCATCAATCCAAGTTTTACCTGTTTCTTTGTAATATAAACCCATATAATAGGCAATATGAGGAAATAATGTTACATATGAATTATCATATAATTTTTTAATGTTTTTATTTGGTGATGAATGATAAACAATCATTATATATTAATATTGTTTATTTTAATTGTAGATCAAGGGAGTAAATTATTTAATATGTCTTCTATATTCAATAGAATATACAAATCTTTTTCCACATTTTTTACATATATATTTTTTTAATCTTCCTTCTGAATCCTTTATTTCATCAATATTATTAATATCATCAAAATCAACATTAATACATTCGTCATTAATATAATCTTCATAATCTTTATAATATTTATTATTATCTTTATTATTATCTTCTGATTGCTCATTATATTTACGTATTTTTCTATTAACAATATTTGTAAATATTATTCTTATTTTATCTTCACAATTAGAACTAAAATATTCTTTTTCTTCAATACATATAAATAATTTATTAAATATTTTTATTATACATTTTTCAATATCAAATGGATTTTTGCATTCAAAAATTGCAATATTTCGAGTTCCTAATTTATATTTATTTTTAATACGATTTAATGATGAATTAGAAGTTCCACCAATTTTATATATTGTTGTATCAATTAATTCAGCAGGTTGAATTAAATAAATAATTCCCATTATATAATATTAATTATAATATATTTATATTTATATATAATTTATTGATAAAAAAATAAAATTATTTTTATAAACTTTTTCTTTTTGAATCAAGTATCATATTTTTGTTATTTATCATAAGATTATAAATTTTTTTTTCAATATTTTGTGTATTAATTGTTTTTTTATTATTAAAATTATAATATTTATTTTTAAATAATTGTTTCATAATTTCACTTTTTTTATCTGTATCTTTATAATATTTTTTATAAAATTCACAAATATCAGAATGTTGATAATTTAAAATATGTTTTAATACATCTTTAAAATAAATATTTTTCCAACCATATTTTGTTTTAATAATACATCTATTTTCTCTTATATTTTTTATCGTAATATTATGATTTTCTGGATAATCTGGATTAAAATTTTTCATTTTAAATAATAAATAAGGTAAAGTTTTATCAGATCCATATTTTAAATAAAAATTATCATCAATATATGATTTATTTTCAGATCCAAAATTTTTAATAATAATTTTATTCTTCTTAAAAATAGATATAGGTTTAATAATTTTCTGTTCAATTGGAACACAACTATATTTACGCTGTAAATGTCTTTTTAATAAAAATGGTTTATCAAAAGTTTTTCCACATTTTTCACATACTGGTTTTGTACAAGGATTTTTTTTATTTATATGTATATTAAGTTGCGAAATGTATGAAAATGCTTTTCCACATTTTTTACAAGCATATTTTTTAGTATTCTTAATATATTTAGATTTTTTATTTTTATCTTCATCATAAACTTCATCTTCATCTTCATTTTCATCTTCATTTTCATCTTCATTTTCATCTTCATTTTCATCTTCATTTTCATCTTCATTTTCATCTTCATTTTCATCTTTATCTTTATCTTCATCAAAATCTTCAAAATCTTCAAAATCTTCAAAATCTTCAAAATCTTTATCATCAACTTTATTTTCATCTTTATCATCAATTTCAATTTCAATCTTATCTTCATCAATATTATTTTTTTCTATTTCTTTAGTTTTTTTATTATATTCATATGATTTTTTATTAAAAATATTTGTAAATATTGTTCTTATTTTATCTTCATTATCTGTTTCAAAAAATTCTTTACCAGCAATTAATTTAAATAATTTATTAAATTCTTTAATAATACATTTTTCAATTTCAAATGGATTTTTACATTCAAGAATTGCAATATATCTTGTTCCATTTTTATATCCAGTTTTAACTCTTTCTAATGTTGATTTAGAAGAACACCCTATTTTATATCTATTTGTTCCTATTAATTCAGCAGGTTGAATTAAATAAATAATTCCAGACATTATTATATAATAAATATTTATTATATAGTATTTATATCAAATATTTTCAATCCAATAAATATTTATTTAAAAACTCATCTGTTATTTCGGCCCTATTAACATTAAAATCATTTATAATTTTCACCAATAAATTAACAGTTTTCTTATTTAATTCACCGTTAATAATTCACCCGATCTATAATCTGTATTTAGTTTCTCCAATTCATCATCATCCTTCATAAAAAACATTAAATATCTAAATGATATATCAACATAAATTCTTTTTGATCCAAAGTTATAGATCATTTTTTTTTTTGAAAATTCATTTTGTAATATATTAAATATATTACAAATATTAATAATTTATTTCATTTTTTATATTCAAATGAAGACCCCAGTTTCACCAGGATCTTCTTCATGGTATCTACCATCTCAGGGTACTTGGTGGCGACCTTATCTAGGTCAAACCCACTCTCCTCAAGTGAAAGGGTCTGGACGTTGAACGTCGTCAGGTCCCCCTCAATCTTGGTAGCAAATGATGGAAAACCCTTCGTCTTCTTCGCAACCAAGGTGCAGACCATCTGGATCTGCCAGAGGACAGTATCCACAAAATCGCCCTCCGGACACTTCGGAATGTCCCCGGAAATGTAATTGGAAACAAGGTACTCAAGCACCTTGGTGACCTCTACACACCCAGCAGGGAGAATCACGGCTGAAGAAGAGGTGTAAGTAAAGGGCTTTGATGAAGCAGCACCCATTGTAAATTTGTGGAGAAAGATGTCCTATATTTATATAACGTGTTTCAAAATATTTAAGCTATCAATTTTTTCATTAAACCCCCCAATCTGGCTGCGTACATCCAAACTCCCTCAAGACAACATCTCCACACATCTCACGAGCCTGATTCATAACCAAAGATCCACCTCTTTGTTTTTTCATCCTCTTCCCAGTAAAATTAGCAATTCCCTCTCTAACACCCTGTAAAGCATATAAATTAGGTGCAAGTATCCCTGTAACAGGTTCAAGTAATTCATTTAATACCCCTCCTCCACTCAATAAAGGACCTGTGAAAATAGGAGGACAACAGTTAAGATAAGTTCCTACTAAAGGAACCTTCCCCGCAACATTATCCAACTCCAAATAATAACCACCCCCCGTCTGTTTCGCACGAACAAAAACAGATCTTTGCATTCGTCGTAACTCATTTAACTTATCTCTACTCAATTTCTCAAATTTCAATCTCATCCCAATAATCTTCTGTCCTTTAACAGAAATATCCGATACAATTCCGATATCCTCTCTACGAATACTCGGCTTCATTCCTTTGAATCTCTTGAGAACCCTCCCCTTTGCAACAACAAATATCTTTGCAGAACCAGGCTCAGTACTAAAAACACCATATTCAACCTCTTTATTTGGAACAGCCTCCATAAATCCCACTAAATCCTTCTCAACCAACTTCATAACCGAACCCGTCATATATTTCGTCATTACCCTTTTTAACTGAGTCTTGTTTTTTGCTTCTAAAATACGTTTTAATACACCTTCCGCCATATTTAATGTAGGTTGTCTCTTATCTCCTCCACCAACCTGCTTATAACGATTCGCCCATGCAAGTTCTGCTGGGGTAACTGTTCCATTACATGCTGTATTAATACCAATATTAGGCATATCTGGATCACATCCTGCACCAACTTGTGGGCATATTAAATTGGGTAATTGAATTTGATCACAGCTCATCTTACTTTAATCAGAGAAAATGTTTTATAGTAATATCTTGATCTTCTTCATATTCAACAGGCATCCATTTGTGAAATTCAATATTATATTCGCACTTAAATGGAATCTCGTCATCATCATCTTCCCCATAATCATTAACCTGTTTTAAAATATACTGACTATGCTCAATATCTTTAATGTATGCAGTACCAACTGATTCCAGGAAATCCTCCCCATCATTCGCATATAGATCATAAACATCGGGCATTGATGTTTTCTTAAGTGCTAAAACCGCAGTCATATGTTTAGGTTCAATCGTAATATTAAAATCACCATCATCTTCAACCTCTTTCATTTTAGAAATAGGTTTCTTCGGTTCCTTTTGTTGAAATTCTTCAAAAATATAGAGAATACGTTTTCCATATTTTTCATCTTTGAAATTAAGTCCATTACATCTGTATTTAAGTGTTTTAATATAAACAGATGATAACCACTCAATTGTATTCATTGGAAAATAATGAATCCTTTTTAATTTACAACAATCAAAATAAGGATCTACCATATAATCATTGCTTAAAAACTCATTGATATAAGACATTCGCTCTTCAAAATCATATCCTCTAACATCCTCTCCACAATACGCAATAATATCAATTATATGATATTCCCATGTTCCATCCTTTAATTTAATATAATCACCTTCAAATAATGTGTCGTAAAATACGGTATCTTTTGTACGGAATCTGACGGAATACATTGATCCTTTCTTTTTATCAATAAAAATAGCATAATTATTATTTTTATATTTAGTGAAGTAGAGATAAAAATAATGTCCAAATGAGTTAAGATAGATATGCATATTTTTATTTAATTCAGATATATCTTTAAGAAATGTGTAATTGGTTTTTTTAAGATCATCATCCCATCGCAAGATGAGTTGTTTTTTTATTTCAGATACAGTTTCATCATCAAGAGAAAAACATTTTTTATTCCCGAATTTAATTAATTTCATATTGTTCTTTTTAAATATATGAAATTAATCTTATATTTGTTTTTTATTTATATTTGTATTTATTTTTATTTATTTTTATTTGTTTTTATTTGTTTTTATTTTTTATTTATTATAATAATGATTATAAAATATTAAAAATGAAAGTTAAATAATATTAAAGATTATATAAGAATAAAATATATTATAATTAATATGAGTCTCGCCGCAAAAGTATATAAACCTGATTTTGTACTTTCATTCAAAACAGTGAATAATGAAAAATTACCTGAATTAAAAGAATTTTTAGAATTATATCATGGAATTGAAAATGAAGATAAAATCAAACCTGTATTTAGTCAAACAAGTAAATATAAATCATTCCCCATTAACTTTATACCAAAAAAATACAGTAAAAAATTATTAGAAGAAGCAAAGAAAGGAAGGATCTTATTAACAAATGAGGGGAGTTGGAAACCCTATACACCACTCACAGATATTGATAAGATGAAGCAAATTATTACATCAACATTGAATAAGATCACGAATAAGAATTTCGCGGAAATTTCCGAGGAATTATTGAATAATTTAATGAATATTAATTGTGTAGATGCACTTGATATTTTAGCAATGGAAATTTTGAAAAAGGCTTATTATGATAGTGATTATATACATCTGTATGTTACACTTTGTTCAAGAATTTGGGAAAATAAAAAATGGCACAAATCCTTGATCACAATTATTAAGAATAGTGATACAGAATATTATTGGTGTGAAAATAGATTGGAAGTACAAGATACAATTAGTTATAATGGACCTTATAATAGTGATGGGGAAATTATGAAGGATGTTATGAAGCAGATAAATTTTAAAAACAATTTATTGGTTATGTGTCAGAAAGAGTTTAAGGAGAGACATATTTATTTGGAGAAGAGTAGAATTGAAGAGGATGATGAGATCAGATATAAACTTCGTCGTCGTGTTTTCAGTTTAATTGAATTTATTGCTTTAATGTATAATTCCGGATATATAAGTGAGAAGACATTACATGTTGTAATTGCTGATCTTTTACAATTAAAGGATTATAATGATGGAAATGAAGTAGAATTAAATGAGGACGAAGTTGAGGCGTTTGTTATTTTGTGGAAATTATTATATAAAGGACCTAGAAAACCATTCTGTCAGAAATATATTGATGAATATATTGATCTTGTTGAAAATTGGATTATGGGAATGGAGTGGCAATCAAGAATCAGATATTTATTAGAGGATGTAGTTGTATTGGAAAAAGGTGAAAAAGTAGAAGAGGAAGTTGTTCCTGAATTAGATGATGATGAATTATTTGAGGAGTTAAATTTATTATTAATTGATTTCTTGAAAAATTACGATGTTATTGAATGTTTAAATAAATCAGAGAAAATATGTTCTGATAAGAAAAGATTGGAACGAACATTGATGGAGTGTATTTTTAATTTATCAACGGAATATCTTGATAAACATCATGTTTTATTGAAGCTTGTCCGTAAAATCTATAATTATGAAGTATTTACAAGTTCTTTGTATTCAATTCTTGAAAGTATTGAGGATATTGAGCTTGATGTTAAGGGTGCATCTGTTAATCTAGCGAAATTCGTTGGATTTATAAATGAAAAATTGGATCATCAAATTCTGAAGAAGGCATTTGATGGAATTTCTAATATTGCATCTCCAAAAGTACGGGATACATTTGTAATCACGGTTATTACAACTATTTTGCAATGTACAAGAATTAAAGATAAAAAAGTATTGAAAATTTCATCTATTTTACGCGGATGTCGTGATAATATTTCCCGAGAATGTTATAATAATTTATTAAAGTCCTGTTGAACCAAATCCACCTGATCCACGGACTGTTTCATCTAATGCAGAAACAAGATTAAGATTAATTGGTCCTAAGAAAGGACTTACAATTTGTGCTAGACGAGTTCCTTTTTTAATTGTGTAATCATCGACTTTAATGTTATCAAGCGCTAACATTAGATTACCACGATATCCAGCATCAATTGTACCAACCGAATTTGCTAATCGGAGAGGTGTTTTGCTGATGCTTGATCTAGCGCGAATATCGTATGATGTTGGATAATATTCGGTTGTAATGGTTTCCTCATATTCAGAGGTTAATCCCTTAGCCCAATTTTGATATCCAACATCATATTCAATTACTAGATCAGCACTGCATTTAATTCGTAGATCAACTAATTTTGTGGATCCACCACGAATTGTAACGTCATCAGGACAAAATAGATCAAGACCACAATCACCTGGGTGAAAATGTTCATGTTTCTTATACATATTAAGTACTTCAGCATTCTCCGCGAGAAGATTAAATTGCATTAATTTGTGTGGATTAGTGTTCATTTCTGTTAATTAATAGTATATTGTTATATTTGATATCAATTTAATCATTTTTTCTTTAGTATCCAACCATGTTGATTGAATCACAGTTCTTTTTAAAGAATTCTCTTTGATCATCTGTTAAAGATTGTGAATCAATATATGATAAAACATAATCCATATGCTTACAGAAGAGTGGTCCTTTGTATTTAAAATGAGGACATGTACAAGTACATTTATCAATATCAACA
>JGI10211J34971_10000949_pt1 | contig 24130 bp, 9 predicted proteins | sample Etolagsediment_FD_34971 | JGI IMG/M metagenome (IMG submission 34971)
ACTTTATATCAAAATGAATATAAATTTGGTGGTGGAATAAACAAAGCGTATGCACCAATTACCAGTGTTGAAAAGATAGAAGTTGGTTACGGAAAAACTTTTACAAACTTAGTATTGATGGTGGATATAATCGCGATGCCTCTGTACAGGGGTCAGTGTATGGTGCATTTACTGTAGAACCATCCACAAGAATAATAGGCAAAGTATCTGCAGGATCATCGGTTATTGATGTTGATTCAACTGTTGGATTTGGATCCACAGGAGAGTTATATTTCCGTTATCCAGATAATAGTGTAGGAGTTTCTTCATATACTTCTAAGTCACTGACACAATTTTATGGAGTTACTGATATTGATGCCGAAGTTGCAGATGCAACAGTCGTAGGAGTCAATACATTTGCATATGGAAGGTCTAAATTAGATCAAGATGAAGTTATTGAGGTAAGAGTTAACTCTGTTCTGAACTCTATTAATGTTCCAGTTAATACTAAAGGTCTTTTAAAAGGTGGAAAGGTTAATGTAACTAATCTTGGAATTTCTGAGAAAAATATTAAAACTAGTAAGTGGTTTTATAATATCTCACCAACATATAAAATTAAAAATCTTGAATTAACAGATTCATCAAATAACACATATAAAGTAACTTTAAATGTACCTAATCAATTTAGATCTGGTGATAGTGCAGAAGTTATCTTAAATGGTGTTAGAAAAGAAACTAAAATCATATCAGTAACTGGTGAAAAAACTTTTACTATAAGAGGACAAGGTGTTTTAAACACAAGTGCTACATATACAATTCAAAGGAGAATTCAAAAAGTTTCCTCTACCACTTATCCATCATCACAGATATATTCTACTGATGTTGATAATGTTTATAAAAACGAATCTGGAGATTATTTGATTTCTTCTCCATCAATACCTCATTATGATTCACAACCATTAAATCCTGCATCTAGAGAATTCAAATTCTCTGGAACTTTCCTTGGAGATGAATTTGAAATTTCTCCTGGAGTAGAGCATGGTTTCTATACTGGAGATGCTGTTTACTATTCAGCGCAACTGGTTACAGAAACATTTATTAATGATAGTGGAAGTAGTGATACTAGATTAGTTAGAGACACTGCATTATTTGCTGATGGTCTTTATTTTGTAAAAAGAGTAAATGGTTCAACTCTTAAGTTTGCAAGAAGTAGAATGATATTTTTAATTCTAAATTTATTTCCTTAGATAATTCAACTACTGTTGCTAACAGTTCTATAAAACCTTTTGAATTTAATGGAAAGACTTTAGAACCACAGAAAGTTTTAAGAAAAATATCAGAACCTTTAAATGATGGTACTTTAACAGAAACAGAACCAGGATTGACTGGAATGTTTGTTAATGGTGTTGAACTTTTAAATTACAAAGGTAAAGATGTAATAAGATATGGAAAAATTGAGTCAATTGATATTTTATCAGAAGGAACAAATATTGATGTAATAAACCCACCAAATTTGATTATTTCAGACTCTGTTGGAACCGGTGCAACTGGATATCCTGCTATCAGTGGATCTCTTAGAGAAGTAAGAGTAATAGATTCTGGGTTTGATTATCTAAACACACCAACAATCAAAATTGAAGGTGGAAATGGTTCTGGTGCGATTGCCCAAGNTAANATGAAGTTGATTGANCATGAANTTGAGTTTTTTGCAGACTTAGTTTCTAATAGAGTTATCACAGGAACTGCATCTACTCAATCAAGAATTGGATTCACAACTTATCATAAGTTTAGAAATGCTGAGCAAGTTTTATATCAAACAAAAGATCAAGAAGCTGTAAGTGGAATAGTAACTAATTCTTCTTATTACGTCTCAGTATTGGATAATGTTACTGTTAGACTGCATAAAAATGAAGCTGATGCAATTTCTGGACTTAACACTGTATTTTTAACTGATTATGGTATTGGAAAACATTCTCTTAAATCAGTAAACAAAAAATCTGTAGTTAATTCCATCAATGTAGTTAATGGTGGATCTGGTTATGAAAACAAAAAAAGAACATCTCCAATCACAGGGATCAATACGGCATCTAACTTAGTTACGATTGTAAATCACGATTACAAGACTGGAGAAAAAGTAAAGTATACTTGCACAGGAACTCCTGTATCTGGTTTATCGGTGGATACGGAGTATTATGTAACTGTTGTTGATAAAGATTCTTTCCATCTCTCTCAGATTGGTGTTTCTTCAGACAGAGAATTTTACAGAAGAACAAAACAATATGTAGATATGACCTCTGTAGGTGTGGGAACTCATATTTTTAACTATCCAGACATTACTGTAACTTTATCTGGAAATGTTGGAATTTCTTCTATTGGCACAGAAACATTTAAGGGTTCTTTCCAACCAATCGTAAGAGGAACAGTAACATCTATACATCTTGAAAATGGTGGAGTTGGGTATGGATCATCTGAGATTATTAACTTAGATAGACAACCTACAGTTGAATTAGAATCTGGATCAGATTGCCAATTAACTCCAATCGTTGTTGGTGGAAAGATAGTAGATGTCATAATTCAAAAATCTGGAAGTAGATATCTTTCTACACCAGATTTGGATATAGAAGGTGATGGAGTAGGTGCAGTTTTGGTTCCTGTTTTGGAAAATGGATCGGTAACTGATGTTAAAATTATTGAACCTGGTGCAGGATATTCTGATGATTTTGGTACAACTACCATTAGTGTTATACCAGCAGGATCAACTGAAGTATTACCAGTATTTAAAGCAAATGTGCAAAATTGGAGAGTAAATTTATTTGAAAAATATTATCCATATTTTTCACAGGATGATGGTATTATTATACCTGGATTAAAATCAGATGACTTTGGACTTCAATATTCTCATTTGTATGCACCAAGAAAACTTAGAGAAACTGTTTTTTCTACAGATACTGAAGGGAATATATTGTATGGTGAGAGAGATCTCAGAAAGGTTAACAGTATTGAAGTAGCATCTACAAAACACTCTCCTATTTTAGGATTTGCTTATGATGGTCATCCAATCTATGGTCCATATGGATATTCTAATTTAAATGGTGGTGTAATAGCACAGATGAGATCTGGATACTCTATTGAACTAAAAGATAATAGACCTCCCACATCTATTTTTCCAGAAGGATTCTTTATTAATGATTATACTCATAAAGAAGTTTCTGATGATAGTGTTCTTGATGAAAATAATGGAAGATTCTGCATAACACCAGAATTTCCAAAAGGAACCTATGCCTATTTTGTTACTATAAATGATAAGTTTGCAGAATCTTCTGGAATTTTTGAAAAAAATCGTAAACCAATTTTTCCATATGTAATTGGCAATAACTACAAGGGCATTCCCGATAGATTTAATTTTAATCCATTATCAAATTATGATTCTTTTGATATTTCAAGTGATTGGCGTAGAAACACAGAACCATTAAATGTTATTGAAGATGATTTAGAATATTCTTATTTTTATGTCCCAAATAAGTTGAATCAAACTGCAACTATTGAAGCAACTTCTTTTGGTGTAATTGATAGTGTCGGTATTGTTACTGGGGGTTCCAATTATCGCGTTAATGAAACTCTTGTCTTTAATAATGATGGAACTCAAGGGCAGGGTGTAGCAGCAAAAGTAACCAGAGTAAAAGGAAAATCTGTTAATAACATAAGTGTTGCTTCAAGCATTATTGAAGGGGTTGAGATTTATCCAGGACAAACAAAAGGTGAATATTTGGTCTTCTCAGATAATCCTCATAATTTTGAACCTCTTGATGTTATTACTGTTTCAGGTTTATCTACCACATCTTCAGGAATTGAAGGATTTTATAATGTTGGTATAAGAACAAATAGATTAGCAATTGCTGGAGTGGGAACTATAGGAGTTGCTATTGGTAATACTAATATAACTGGTATAGTAACTTACTTTAGAGTTTCTGGTGATCTAAACTATCCAAACATTAGAGAGAATGATACTTTAATTATAGGAACAGAAAAAGTTAAGGTTCTCAATGTAGATCCTCTGAATTCAAGAATTAGAGTTTTAAGAGCATTTGATAATACTGTTGGAACAACGCATACAATAGGAAAATATATTTACGAAGTTCCTAGAAAATTAAGAATTAATTCTGGGTTTAAAACTGATTACTCTTATACTCTCAATAAGCAGATTTATTTTGATCCTTCAGATGCTGTTGGACTCGGAACAACTGCTGGAGTTGGAATTGGAACAACAATTTCCTTCTCTAATCCTGGTGCTGGTGCAACCTCTATTTTTATTCAAACCAAGGCAATCTATCTCCCTGGTCACAATTTAAAAACAGGAGATCAAGTAACATACTCTACTGGAATAGGGACTGTTAAAGGTTCTGGAATAATTGTACAAGATGAAACTAATGTTGGGGTAGGAACTACACTTGCTGATGGCACTAATCTATTTGTTGCAAAGATAAATGACGATTTGATTGGTATTGCAACTGTAAGAGTTGGTCTGGGGACAACTGGAACTTTCGTTGGTCTTGCAAACACACTTTCAACCACTCTATTCTTTAGAAATGTTGGAACAGGAGATACTCATAGTTTTAGAACAAATTATAGTGTTCTAACAGGAGATATAAGAAGAAATTTAGTTACTGTTTCAACAGCAGGAACTCATGGATTGAGTTCTCCACATAATATTTTTGTCAATGTTAATCCTCAAAATACGGGAATCGTAACTCTTACTTATAATGATTATAATAGAAGATTAGTTGTAAATCCAGTTGGATTTGTAACTGCAGGTGTTAACACTACTACAAGTGCTATAACGATTAACTCTCATGGATTTAAAACAGGTGATAAGGTAATTCATACCTCAGAAGTATCATCTGTAGGACTTACTAGTGATAAAATTTACTATGTTGTGAGAGTAGATGATAATTTAATTAAATTGTCAAATACTTACTATGAAGCAACACAATCAAAACCAATTACTGTAGGAATAACCAGTGCATCTCTTGGAACAATTAATCCAATATCACCACTGGTGAAACTTTATAGAAATTCCACTGTAACTTTTGATCTCTCTGATCCTTCTCTTTCATATGTAAAACAAGGAACAACTTATCCAGCATTTAAGTTTGATTTATATGTTGATAAAAACTTTACTAAAGAATGGGAAAAATATAGTGAAAGTAATACTTTTGATTTATCAAGACAAGGAATAGTAGGAACAGTTGGTGCCAAAGCAGAATTATCCGTTAATGAAAATACTCCATCTGAACTTTATTACAATTTAACTCCTTTGTATGAAAGTGATCTTCCTGCAACAAAGTCAGAGATTTATACCGATACTGAAGTTATTTCTGGAAACACAATTGTATCTAGAGAAAGTCTGTATAATGGAAAGCACACTATTAATGTTGGAACGACAACAACATTTACATATTCTCTTGCAGAAACTCCAGAAAAACTCTCATATGACACTTCGTCGTTAGTCACATATGAGACTGACTGTACCCACACACTTGGACCAATAGCAAAAGTAGAACTATCTGATAGAGGAAAAAATTATTATTCATTACCTGGAATCACTACCGTAAACACTCTTGGTGGCAATGGTGCTGTTTTAGAGGCGGAAAGTTCATCCATAGGTTCTCTTAAGAGAATGACCTTAGATAATATTGGATTTACTTTACCATCAGATCCAACATTAAATCCAAGAATACTTCTTCCTCAAAGTATCAAAATGGATTCTCTGGCATCACTTGATAGTGTTGGAATTACTTCATTTGGAAGAGGATTCTCAGTTCCACCTGAATTAGTTGTGCTGGATGGAAAAACTAGTGAAGTAGTCTCTGATATTAATTTGAAAGTAACTCTTGGAAAATCTGAAGTAGAAATTCTGAAAAATACTAATGGGATGAGTAATGTTGGACCAACAATCATACCAACACAAAGTGGTGCTGGAGTTGGTATCAACACTATAGTGTTTGATTCAGCAACAGAAACAGTAACAGCAACTTTATCTGTTGGATTTAGTACTGTTAATATTTTCCCATTTGCAGTTGGAGATAAAGTTCTTGTAGAGGGTATTAGTGTTGGTGTAGGATCTACTGGAAAAGGATATAACTCTTCTGGATATAATTACAAGTTATTTGATGTCACTGGAATCACTGAAAACCTTGGTGGTATTGGAAGTGTTACATATAGCATGTCTGGATTGTTTGAAGGTGGTGAGTTCCCAGGAACTTTTAATTCTGTTAATTCCTCTGGAAAGATTCTTGCTTCTAAACATTTCCCAACATTTGAAGTTGTTTTAAACACTAGGAATTTTATTAGTGGAGAAACAGTTACGTCAGATTCTGCTACAGGAATTGTTCAGAGTTGGGATCCAAAAATTACTACACTAACAGTTTCTTCTGATGATAATTTTGTTGTTGGTGAGGTTGTTAAAGGACTTAATTCTAAAGTTCAAGGTATTGCATCTTCTATTACTTCTTTTGATTCTTATATCAACTTAGGAGCAACTTCAAAAGTTATACAAGGTTGGCAGGAAGATTTTGGTAGATTAAATTTTGAATTACAAAAACTACAAGATAATTACTATTATCAAAACTTCTCTTATTCATTAAGATCTAAAGTTCCATATGATACTTGGACTGATGTTGTCTCTGCTCAGAATCATACATTAGGATACAAAAAGTTCTCTGATTATCAATTAGAGTCAAATAATGAAAATAGTATGACTGTTGGACTCTCAACGGCAGTAACAAATGTAACTGCTGTTAATAATATTGATGGATTTGCAAGTCTAAATTGTGTCTATGGATTTGATATTGTTAAGGAAAATAACCTCAATCAAAATTCAAAAGTTGTTTCTGATGAAATAATTTTCTCCAATAGAATTCTTACTGATTATTTTGAATCTGTTGGAAATAGAGTTCTTTCTATTGATGATCTTGGTGGTCAATTTAATAGTAATCCAAGATCAACCCCATTTAGTGTAGTAGATACTTTCCTTCTGAGTGATGTTAGATTCCAAAAATATATCACATATGTTAGAGACAAGAGATACAACGCACAAAGACAGTTGATGATTGTTGATCTTCTTCACGATAATTCTCGTGGATATTTGAATCAATATGGTAGAGTTGAAACTTATTATGATCAAGGGTCTTTTGATTTTGCTATTTCTGGATCTGAAGCACAACTTCAATTCTATCCAACTAAATCTACGGTTAATGATTATGATCTTAGTGTTTTCTCATATAATTTAAATGATAATTTCCTTGGAATAGGAACTACAAGTATCGGTGGAGTAGTAACTATTGAAACTAAGAGTTCTCCGGTAACATCTGGTGTTACTACTACTATTGTTTCAATTGGAGACACTCACTCTAGTGTTAAAGTTCTGGTCAATATAAATCCAGATTTGACTAGAAATGAAGAATTTGAAGCAGTAGAACTTAATATTGTTCATAATGGAGCAGATATTGAGATGATGGAATATGGTAGATTGACTACCAATCTTGGTGGATATTCTGCAACTGGACTTGGTACATATCATGCATATTTTAGTGGATCTTCCTTAAATGTTGACTTTATTCCAACTTCCGTTGGTATTGCAACTACAGGTGTAATTAACACTATTCAAGTAGGACTTTCTTCAAATACCTTCACTGGTATTGGGACCGTTGATCTTACAAGATCAAGACTTGAGGCTAGAACAACTAGCATTTCTGCTTCAGGATCTCCTGGTATTACCACTGTTGCTGAGTATCCAAATGATTATGATTGTGCTTACTTTATTGCTCAAGTTGCAGATACTACTAATTCTGAAACTCAACTATCTGAACTTATCGTTATTGATGATTATGTTTCCTCAACTGGTACTTATGAAACATATGATACTGAATATGGAGTAGTAGAAACTGGTGCTGGATTGGGAACATTTGGATCTAGAGTTTCTGCAGCAGGGACCGTTTCCCTTGTATTCACACCAAATGCAAGTATTGACACAGTTGTTAATGTATACATGAATGCATTAACTTTAAATGAAAATACATCACTGTCCAATGAAATTGACTTTACTAACGCAACAATTAACAGTGATTTAGGTTCTTATCAAGGAACAGAGTCAGACATCAAGAGAGGATTTGAACTACAGCATGAAAATCTTCCAATCTTTGAAAGATATTTTGAAGCAAATGATGCAGGTATTGCTAACACTACGAATAATACTATTAGAATCCCAAATCACTTCTTTGTTAGTGGAGAGAAACTAAGGTATGTTCATGTTGGAACTGCATCCTCTGCTATTGGAATCGGCACAACTAGTTTTGTTGGTGCTGCAAACACAACTTTCCTTCCAGGAGAAAATCTTTTTGCAGTTAAGGTCGATGATAATACTATCAAAATTGCAGCCAGTGCAGAAAATGCTCTGAAGTCTATTCCCGAGGTAGTTGAACTTGAAAGTGTTGGTATTGGTACATCGCACAGATTTATATCAACTAATCAAAATGCTAAGGTTATTGTTGCTCTTGATAATATTATTCAATCTCCAATAGTTTCTACTGCAATTACTACGACACTTGCTAATCAAATGTTATCAGTAGATAACTTGTTAGAGTTTAGTGGAATAACATCCTTCTTCGGTTCTGATCTTATTAAGATTGGTGATGAGGTTATGAAAATTGAAGGTGTAGGTATTGGTAGTACAAACTTTGTTAGAGTTCGTAGAGAGTGGTTGGGAACTAGAATTGGAACCGCGGCAACTGGTGATTTAGTTACCAAAATTGTAGGAAATTACAATATTGTAGATAATGTGCTCAATTTTGCAGAGGCACCATTTGGAAATACTCCAATTGGATCAACTACAAATCCACCTGATGAAAGAGACTGGACAGGTATTACTACCTCTTCAAGTTTCCAAGGTAGATCGTTTATGAGATCGGGTGTTCCTGATACGTCAAATGAGACTTATTATAAGAACTATATCTTTGATAATATTTCAGATCAATTTAATGCTACTGAAAATGAGTTCACTCTCAAGCAAGATGGATCTGATATATCTGGCATTTCTACAGAGAACGCAATCATTCTTGTTAATGATGTATTCCAGTCACCAGGAATTTCCGATCAATATGTTTTAAGTGAGCAGTCGGGTATTACATCTATTACATTCCAAGGAACCAATACAGTTCCATTAGGTCCTGATGTTGGAATTTCTAGTTATCCAAAAGGTGGTATTATTATCTCTGTAGCATCAACTGAAGGATTTGGATACCAACCATTAGTTGCTGCTGGAGGAACCGCGATCGTATCTGGTCTTGGAACGATTCAATCTATTAGTATTGGAAACAGTGGATCTGGATATAGATCTGGAATTCAAACGGTTGTAAATGTTGGTGTTGGACTTTCTGCTTCAGGAACTCCAAGTATTGAGTTCATTGGAACTGCTGCTATCAGTAATGGTAATATTGTTAGTGTAGCAATTACTAATCCAGGAACAGGATATACAACAACTAATGTTCCATATGTTGTATTTGATGATCCACTAAGTTATTCTAATATGGATTTGGTGTATAGTTCTTCTTCTGTAAGTGGATTTGGAACACATGCAACAGCAAACATCGTTGTTGGTCAAGGATCTAGTGTGATTGATTTTGAAATCAATAATACTGGTTATGGATATGGTAATGGTGAAATACTAACCGTTGCAATTGGAGGGACAACTGGTATTCCAACAACTTCATCTTATTCTGGAAATGAGTTCCAAATTACAATTGATGAAATTCATGATGATGAGTTTACTGGATGGTCAGTGGGAACATTGCAGGTTTTAGATAGAATTGATGAATATATTGATGGAGTGAGAAAAGACTTCCCACTAACATTATCTGGATCTATTGTTTCTATTGTTGCAGCAAAAGGTTCTAAGATCAATGTTGAAGATGTTCTTCTCATATTTGTAAACAACATACTCCAGGTTCCTGGTGAAGGTTATACATTTGATGGAGGAAGCACAGTTGTATTTACTGAGGCTCTGAAGGTAGGTGATACTGTAAACATTCTATTCTATAAAGGAAGTGGTGACACTGATGTTATCTTTAGAAATGTGATTGAAACAGTGAAAAAAGGTGATACTTTACAAATTAAGAGTGACAGATCAATTGGACAAGCATCATACTTAACTGAAGATGAAAGAGTAGTAGAATTGGTCAAATCTACTAGCACGGTAGATACAAATCCTTATGAGGGACCAGGAAACACTGTTGATGTTACTCTTGAAAGACCTGTTGATTGGTGTCGTCAAACAGAAGATATCTTTATCAATCAAATCGGTGTTGGTAAGGATAGAGAATTGTACGAACCTGTTATTAATCCAAGTGCATATCTCATCAAGTCTGTTGGAGTGGGATCAACAGCAATCTATGTTGATAATTTAAGACCTATCTTTAACTCTCAAAATGAGAATGATACAGATTTAGATTTCCAAAAGAAAATTAAGTTTGTAAGACAAGAAACTAAGACAGGTGCAGCTGGTACTGCAGTTGTTTCTGGATTTGGCACTATCTCTTCTGTCACTATTTCTGATGGTGGTGTTGGATATACAACTGCTACTGTAAGTTTTGGTTCAACTGTTGGTGTTGGAACAACTACCAGAGCATTTGGTAATGTTTCTATTAGTGCTGGAGGAACAGTTACAGGAGTTGCTATTACAAGTCCAGGTGTGGGATACACTTATACAAATCCACCAACGGTTCTTATTTCTCCTCCAACTTATTCAGAAGAAGAAGTAAGTGTAACTTCTTATTCTGGTGATAATGGAATCATTGTTGGATTTGGAACAACTGCTGTTGGGGTTGGAACTACTCAACTTATATTTGATATTCATATTCCATATGATTCTTTCCTTAGAGATTCCTCTATTGCTGGAACAGCATTAACTATAAGTTCTATTAGTGCTAATGACTACTTTATTATTAGAAACTCTAATGTTGGACTTGGATCAACTTCAGTAACTTCACTTGATAGTGCTGGAAATACTGTTGGAGTAGGAACTTCATTTGCAGATAATGTTTACCAAGTTGCTAGTGCAGAATCTATCTCAACTAGTGTTTCTGGAATATCTACATATGTAAGAAGATTGTTTGTTAAAGTTGATGACTTTGTTTATGGATTCTCAGGAATAACAACTTCTGATAACTTTGGATCTTTCAGTTGGGGAAGAATAGATGTTACCGCAAGAGCAGAGTTGAATTCTTACAATGCATATACCTTAGGTGGTATTGGAATCTCTGAAGGAACTGGAATTTCTACATCAACATTAGTGACAAGATCAAACTTCTTGAAATTTAAAAATTATATCGTTTAATCACTAATAAATAAAGAAAAACTCTGTCCAAAATGGCTGCTATTATAACTGATCAGATTAGAATATTAAATGCTGGTAATTTTATTGCTGGAGTCTCTAATTCCAACAATTCTTATTATTCGTTCATTGGTCTGACTAATCCTGCAGATTATCAAACTGATTGGGATTCCGATCCACCTGCTCCCAAGGACAATTTTGATCAGGAGAATGATTACTGGAATACGATGGTGGCGTTGAAGAAAATTAACACTGCTGATGCTAGACAAGTCATTCCAAAAAGAACTTGGGCATCTGGAACGACTTATGACATGTATAGACATGATTATTCTAGATCAAACACAGCAAAAGTTTCTGGAGCAACTAATCTTTATTCATCAAACTATGTTGTATTAAATAGTGATTTCAGAGTTTATATTTGTTTACAGAATGGTACTGATCCAGATAATACTGAAGGCAGACCATCTTTGGATGAACCAACTTTCACCGATTTAGAACCAAGATCTGCTGGAACCAGTGGTGATGGATATATTTGGAAATACCTTTACACAATTAAACCAAGTGAAGTCGTTAGATTTGAATCAACAGACTTCATGCCAGTTCCGACAGATTGGTTAACCGGAACAGAAAATGCTGCGGTCAGAGATAATGCTGTTGACGGTGGAATCAAAATTGTAACTGTTACTAACAAGGGTGTCGGTCTTGGAACTGCTAACAGTGTTTATACTTCCGTTCCCATCAGAGGTGATGGAACTGGAGCAGAATGTACAATTGTTGTTGATGCAAATCAACAAGTAAGTTCTGTAACTGTTTCTAATCAAGGATCTGGATACACATATGGAAATGTAGATTTAGTTGCCGGTGGAGTTCCAACAGGAACTACAAGACCAACTTTTGATGTTATTATTCCACCTCAAGGTGGTCATGGTGCAAACATTTATAGAGAGTTGGGTGCATATAATGTTCTTCTTTACTCTAGAATTGAAAATGATAGCACAAATCCAGACTTTATAACAGGAAATCAAATTGCAAGAGTTGGTGTTGTTGAAAATCCTCAACAGTTTGGATCAACAACTCTTCTTTCTGCAGATAAAGCAAGTGCTCTCAGTGCTTTAAAGTTAGTTGGAACTGGATACAGTACTGCAACTTTCTCTGGAGACTCTTACTTCACTCAAACAGTATCAACTGGCACCACAGCAGTTGGAAGAGTTGTAAGTTATGATCAAAATACTGGTGTTCTGAAGTTCTGGCAAGATAGGTCACTTGCAGGATTTAATACTGTAGGAACAGCACAAACTCAACCTACATATGGATTTGACCTTACTGAGTTTTCTTCTTCTCCAGGAACTGGTGGGTCTTTAGTTATATCTCCAACAACTGGTCAAGATCTATCAATTGATACTGCTTTTTCAGGTATAACTACCGTAATAAATAATCGTACATATTATCTTGGTCAAACTTTTGCTAGCGGTATTGCCAATCCTGAAGTTAAAGCACACTCTGGCAGTATCATTTACGTTGATAATAGACCGTCTATAACACGGTCATCGAATCAAAAAGAAGACATAAAAGTTATTTTGCAGTTCTAAAGAATTATGCCACAACAGACTAACCTCAACGTAGCACCATATTTTGACGATTTTGATGCAACGAACGATTATCATAAGGTATTATTCAAGCCAGGATTTCCTGTTCAGGCTAGAGAGTTAACAACTCTTCAATCGATACTGCAAAATCAAATTGAAAAATTTGGACAACACTTTTTCAAAGAAGGGTCTAAAGTAATTCCAGGAAATACTGGATATAGTCAGATATATTATTGTGTTCAGTTAGAAAATACTTTTCAGGGTGTTCCCGTTGCTGCATATGCAGATCAATTAATAGGAACAAAGATAACAGGACAAACTTCTGGAGTAACTGCATTTGTTGATAGTGTTTTGCTTCCAGAAGACTCTGAGAGAGGTAATTTAACCTTATACATCAATTACTTAACCTCCAGCACTACTAACAATTCTACACAAGTTTTTAGTGATGGAGAAGTATTGACCTGTAATGAATCTTTATCCTCAGGTTTACTTGGAAATTCTACTATATCTCCAGGAACTCCTCTTGCATCAACACTGTCACAAGCTGCAGCAGCAACTGGATCTTCATTTCAAATTGAAAATGGAATTTACTTTATTAGAGGGAACTTTATAAATGTAAACAAAGAGACTTTAATCCTAGATCAATATTCAAATTTACCAAATTACAGAATTGGTTTGTTGATTGATGAGAGTATTGTCACTGCGGATATTGATGAAGAGTTAAATGATAATTCTCAAGGATTTAATAACTATGCTGCGCCTGGAGCAGATAGATTAAGAATTAGTGTAAGACTTCATAAAAAAGCACTTGATGATTTTAATGATGATAACTTTATTTTGCTTGCCACTGTCATTAACGGTGTCCTTCAAATAAACAAAAGAAAGAGTATTGCGGGTGGTGGTATAGGATTTAGTGACTTAACAGATGTCCTTGCTAGGAGAACATTTGATGAATCTGGTCATTATTATGTTAAACCATTTGATGTTACTGTCGTAAACTCTTTAAATGATAGAGTTGGTAATGGTGGAATTTTCAATACAGGACAGTTTTCTCCAGGTGGAGTGACTGTTTCTGATGATCTTGCGTTATATAAAATCTCTCCTGGAAAAGCATATGTAAAAGGTTATGAGATTGAATCATTAAACGCAGTATATCTTGATGTAGATAAACCAAGAACAACTAGAACACTTGAAGACCAAAACATAATTTACAATACTGGTCCTACTTTAAGACTTAATAGAGTTTATAGAAATCCAACCGTTGGATTAGGAAATACCTATTTTGTAAGTCTTAGAGATCAAAGAGTAGGATCTAATCAAGAAACTCTCCCAGGCAATGAAGTTGGAGTTGCTAGAGTTTATGATTTCAGATTAGAGTCTGGTTCATATAATACATCTGATGGAAATCTAAACGAATGGAATCTTGCACTTTATGACGTTCAAACTAACGTAGATATCTCAATAAATCAAGCTCACACATTATCAACTCCAACCTTTGTAAAAGGTGCTAACAGTGGGGCAACAGGATTCTTGAGACATGCAGTTAGTGCTGGAACTGCACTTACAGTGTATGAATCCGAAGGATCTTTCATACCAAATGAGAGACTCATCTTTAATGGTGTTGATGATGGAAGGATTGCTATTGCCGTCACTGAACACAATATTTCAGATGCAAAGTCTGTTTATGGAATGGTTGGATATGATGGAACTGATTCGTCAGTGGGTATCAACACATTCAGTGCGGATGTAATTCAGTCAACTAAGTTTACCATTGGAATTGCAACAGTAAGTCCTCTCTCTGGAGGAGTTAGTACTGTAAGAAGCAATAATCCTGCATTCCCAGGAACTCTGATGAAAGAGAATGATCTGATTGAATATACTGACAATACCACCGGTGGACTTCTTACAGAAGATCCAATTGTAGCTAGAGTTGTTAGTGTTGGAACCACACATATTGAAATTGAAGGTGTAACGGCAGTTGCAGGAATTTCTAGTGGTCTTCTTCCTTCTGCAGCATTAAACGTAACTGATTTTAAAGTCATTACAACAGATCTGGCATCATCTTCAGATGACTCTTTATTTACTGCATTACCAAAGATAAATGTATCTAATGTAAATCTTGATGATGCATCATTAACGATTAGAAAAACTTTTGATGTAACTATCGCAAGTAATGAGCTCTCTACCCAAGTGGTTGCAGGAACAAATGAAACTTTCTTACCATTCGATGAAGAAAGATATCTTTTAATTAGAGATGATGGGACAACCGAATCTCTAAATGGTGATCAATTGGATATTTCACCCAATGGCAAAACATTACAGATTCGTGATTTGGGATCAAATAGTGGTGCTACTCTGATTGCTTCTCTAAGAAAAATCAAACCAAAAGCAAAACAAAAGATTAAAAATAGAGTTAGTTCAATAATTATTGATAAATCTAAGTTAGTTGGATCTGGAATCGGAACAACAACTCTGAATAATGGATTGACGTATGGGTCTTTCCCATTCGGAACTAGAGTTGAAGATGAAGTTATTTCTCTGAATACTCCTGATGTTATTCAAATTCATGGAATCTTTGAATCTGCAGACACTTCAACAGCATCTTGCCCACAAGTCACATTACAAGCAATTAATACCACATCAACTACAACTCAAGAACTTTTAATAGGTGAGAGATTTATTGGTCAAACGAGTGGTGCTGTTGCAATCGTGGCAGAAAAATTAGACAATTCTAATATTTCTTTTATTTACAAAAACGAAATTGGTTTTATTGAGGGAGAAACTGTTGAATTTGATGAATCTGCAGCGTCTGCACTTATTTCAACATTAGTAACACCAAGTTTTAATGTTTCATCAAATTATTCTTTCCAAACTGGTCAGGAAAAAACTTTCTACGATCATGGAAGAATAAAAAGAAAAGCAGACTCTTCTACACCTACTAAGCAATTGAAGATTTACTTCATGAATGCTTCCTTCTCTTCAACAGATGATGGTGACATAACGACTGTGAACTCTTATGATCAGTTTAATTATGCAACAGAAATTAAAAATATAGACATTAATAGAAATTCTGACATTATTGATATCAGACCTAGAGTTTCCACATTTGTTACTGCCTCAACTAATACTAGATCTCCTCTAGAATTTCTTGGTAGAACATTTACTGCATCTGGTCAATCAGCAAATACTATACTGGCATCTGATGAAGCTATATTAACAGATATTTCTTACTATCAAGGTAGAATTGATAGAGTTTACTTAACAAAAGAAGGTAAATTCCAGATAATGTATGGAACTCCTTCTGATGTTCCTGATAGACCTGATCCAATCGATGATGCAATTGAAATCTGTAGGGTTAATCTTCCACCATTCCTTTATGATCCAAGTCAAGCATCTCTATCTTTTATGCAACATAAGAGATATCAAATGCAAGATATCAAAAAACTTGAGGATAGAATTAAGAGTCTTGAATATTATACTACATTATCTCTTCTTGAAAAAGAGACTGCAAACTTTTTTGTTCCAGATGACAATGGTTTGAATAGATTCAAGTCTGGTTTCTTTGTTGACAACTTCAATGATTTCCAAGCACAAGAACTTGGAATTCGTGTCAATAATTCCATTGACAGAAGATTTAATGAACTGAGACCAAGACACTATACAAACTCTGTTGATTTGATATTTGGTCCTGTTGTTGATACAGATCCCACTGCCGATTTAGATTTTGCGGATATTGAAGGTAATAATACAAGAAAGCAAAATGATGTTGTAACTCTTGATTATTCTGAAGTTGAATATATCAAACAGAACTTTGCTACAAGAACTGAAAGTGTTACTCCTTTCCTTATCAGTTTCTGGAATGGAACTATAGAACTTACTCCAGCATCTGATAACTGGGTTGATACCAATAGACTTGAAGCAAAGATTATCGAAACTGAAGGTAACTATAACGAAGTATTCAACGATAATGTTGAAGCTGGAGTAATTGATCCTCAAACAGGATTCGGTCCTATGATTTGGGATTCTTGGGAAACAAACTGGACTGGTATTGAAGTTGTAGATTCAACTAGAACAAGAGTTATTCAAAATGGTCCCGATGTTATTCACCGTCAGGGTCCTGGTGGTAGAGCAAGAAGATCTACACAAACAAGACAAGTAACTGACCAGGTTATTGAAGAACAACTCAGAACAACCAGAGAATTTGGAACTGAATCAAGATCTGGTGTCAGAACTATTGTTACTGAACAGTTTGATATGGAGTCTGTTGGAGACAGAGTAGTCAGCAGAGATCTCATCCCATACATGAGATCTAGAAATGTTGAATTTGTTTCTAAGAAGATGAAACCACTCACTAGAATGTATGGATTCTTTGATGGTGTTGATATTACAGAATATTGTGTTCCTAAACTTCTGGAAATCACTATGACATCTGGAACTTTCCAGGTTGGTGAAACAGTTGTTGGTGAGATGGGAACAATTGGTCGTGGTGAAACTACTGCAGAATCAAATGCAAATATTAGATTCAGAGTTGCTCAATCAAACCATAGAGAGGGTCCTTATGATGCTCCCACTAAAACTTATCCAGAAAATCCATATTTAAATATTCCATTATCTGCATCCTACTCTTCTACTTCCACTATTCTTAATGTAGATACATTCTCTCTTGCATCTCAAGCAAGAGGTGACTTCTATGGTTGGGTAAAGGAAGGAATGACATTAGTTGGATCAACAAGTGGTGCTATTGCTACTGTTGAAAATGTTAGATTGATCTCCGATCTTTCTGCTACCCTTATTGGTAGTTACTACATTCCAGATCCTAATAACATTACTTTCCCAAGATTTGAATGTGGAACTAAAACATTCACTCTTACTAATGATATTGACAACAATCAAGATAATGCAAGCACTATTGCAGAAGAATCATTTAGTGCATCTGGTACTCTAGAAACAGTTCAAGAGAATATTATTTCTGTTAGAAATGCAAGAGTTGAACTGAAGAACGAGTTCCAGAGTAGAAATGTTAACAGAGATCTTGGAACAGAGATTACTGCTAGCAGAGTTGTTTCTTCACGAACAAGGACTCAGACAATCATTACTTGGTATGATCCACTTGCACAGTCGTTCTTGGTAGAAGATGAAACTGGAGTATTCTTGACCAGTTGTGATGTTTTCTTTAGATCCAAAGATGACATGGATATTCCTGTTGTCTTCCAATTAAGGACGATGATAAATGGATCTCCCTCGGCAAAAGTTCTTCCATTCTCTGAAGTTGTTTTAGATCCAGATGATATTCAAACATCGTCTGACGGATCGATTGCGACTAATATTCAATTTAAAGCACCTGTATATGTTGAAGGTGGCACTGAATATGCTGTATGTTTAGCATCTAACTCTACCAAGTATAGTGTTTACATCTCTAGAATTGGTGAGAATGATCTCCTGACAGATACATTTATCTCTAATCAACCATATCTTGGATCTTTGTTTAAATCACAGAATGCTTCTACATGGGAACCAAGTCAGTGGGAAGATCTTAAGTTTACTCTTTATAGAGCAGACTTCCTTGATACTGGGTCTGTTGAGTTCTACAGTCCAGAACTTACAAGAGGAAATGCACAGATTGCAAAACTTACTCCTGATCCTATTGTTCTTCAGTCCAGATCAATTAGAGTTGGTCTTGGCACTACAGTAGCAGATTCATATGAGTTTGGTAACACATTCTTCCAAGCAGGAACAAATGCAACTGGAGACCTTGTAGGGGTCGCAGGATCTGCTGTAGGAGATCTCTCAATCAGTAATGCTGGACTGGGTTACACTCCTGCTGATGGAGGTCAAACATTTACTGGTGTTAATCTTATCACCTTAACTGGTCATGGAAGAGGAGCAACCGCAGATATTACTATTAGAAATGGTAGTATTGTTGCTTCTGGTGCCACCATTAATAATGCTGGTGGTTCTGGATATCAGGTCGGTGATGTTGTTGGAATCGATACTATTGGAGCAGCATCTGTTGGTAGAAATGCAAGACTTACAATCGCAGGAATTGGACACACTAACGAACTTATTCTGAACAATGTTCAAGGTGAGTTTGTTGTTGGAGCAGCAAAAACACTATTCTTCTTTAATAGTTCTGGTATTTCTACCGAACTTAATTCATCTGGTGCTGTTGGACTTGGTACTGGTGGAGATGTTCAAATCACAAATATTGAAACTGATTCAGATGGATTGCACTTTAAAGTCAATCATCAGAATCATGGAATGTATTTCTCTGATAACCTTGTAAGTATATCTGGTGTTCATCCTGATATAAAACCAACTAAGTTGACTGCAGAATACTCATCTACATCTACCGGTCAGATTGCAGTTGGTGGTGCAACAACATTCTCAACTTTTGAAGGTGTTGGAGTTGGAACAACTAATGTAGGTTATCTCTTAATTGGAGATGAGATTATTGAATATACTAATGTTTCTGGAAATAGCATTGGTGGAAATATTGTAAGAGGAACTAATCCGAAAACATATCCTGTTGGAACTCCTGTCTATAAGTATGAACTTGGTGGAATTAATCTTAATAGAATCAACAGAACTCATTCGTTGAGTGATGTTACTAAACTTGATCCGTTTACATTTGATAGTTATCAAGTTAAGATTGATACTAGTGCAACAACAGGAACCGACAGAAGCACTGATGTTGGATTCCCCAAACTTTATATAACAGGTGATAGATCTACTGGAGGATCTAGAGTTAGAGCATCTCAAAATATGCCGTTTGAAATCATCACTCCACAAGTTCAAAATGTAACTGTTCCTGGAACTAGTATTACAGGTGAACTTAGAACAATTACTTCTCAAAGTTTTAGTGGAACTGAACTACCATTTATTGATGCTGGATTCCAAGACATCACTATAAATCAAAAGAATTATTTTGATACCCCAAGAATGATTGCTTCTAAGGTAAACGAAGATGCACAACTTACCAATATTGTTGGTGGTAAGTCAATGCAGATGAGACTTTTCCTTTCATCTACAGATAGTCGTTTAAGTCCTGTTATTGATGGTCAAAGAGTAAATGCAATTCTCACTTCTAATAGAGTAAATAATATTATTACAAACTATGCGACAGACTCTAGAGTAAATAGTGCTACTGAAGATCCAACAGCTTTCCAATATCTTTCTAAAGAAATTATTCTGGAAAACCCAGCATCTTCTATAAAAGTTATTGTTTCTGCTCATATTAACGAGGCATCTGATATTAGAGCATTCTTTGCAACTAATAACAAACCAGGATCAGTTCCTGTATTTACTCCTTTCCCCGGATATGCAAACCTTAATGAAAGAGGAGAAATTATTGCATCTGAAAACAATAATGGTGAATCTGATTCATTCATAACTAAGTCAAGCACTCTCTCCTTTGAGAACAGAGAACTTGACTATAGGGAATATACATTTACCATTGACAGATTACCATCATTTAGAACATATAGAATCAAACTGGCTCTGACATCTACAAGTCAGTGCTTTGTACCAAGAGTGAAAGAACTTAGAGTTATTGCCTTAGCATAATATGGAATTTTACGAAATGGAGGGTCATAAGGATCTCGCAAGAGATCCTGAAACCAACGCAATCGTTAATGTAAATAATTTGGAATATACACAGTATCTTTCAAGACGTGACGTGAAAACTGAAAAGAATCAGAAAGTACAGACAATGGAAGAAGATCTTGCTAATGTAAAGAGTGAACTTAATGAAATCAAGTCATTACTAAAGGAGTTATTACATGGATCCTGATAGCATTGAACTAACAAACTTATCAAAGAGTTTTGCATATCAAAAGATTGCAACTGATATAGATAATTGTAATGATCATGATACCCTTAAGAATATTGCAAAATCATTCTGTAAACTTTATTATAAACAACAAGAAACAATGTCGGTAATAGGACTTCCAGATGCCATCTAAAAATATTACTTTCGATCCAGACTCAGGAGTTCCATACGGTGCTAATTTAACAATATATGGGGGAACAGATTTTTCTACCATATTTAATGTTAAAACAACATCAAGTTCTGCTTTTGATTTAACAGGATATTCAGGTGCAGGTGCATTATCAAAGAGTATCGCGGTTGGAGCAACTCTTGGTGCATCTGATACGTTTACTGTTGGGTTTACTAGTGCATATGATGGTGTAATGAAAATTTCTTTGACAGATACAGAAACTGGTAACCTCACAGAAGGTAGATACGTTTATGATGTATTAGTCACAGTTGGATCATCAACATATCCTTTGGTTCGGGGAAATGCATATGTTTATAATACGATTTCTTCTTAAACCTAAATACACTTAGGAAACTTGTGGAATAAATGGCACAACCGGCAAGTAGAACAGATTTAATTAATTATTGCAAAAGGCAACTGGGAGCACCAGTGCTTGAGATTAATGTTGCCGATGAGCAAATAGACGACCTGGTTGATGATGCCTTACAATATTTTCAAGAGAGACACTTTGATGGTGTAACTCAGACATTTTTAAAATATAAAATAACACAAGAAGATATTGATAGAGGAAGAGCAAGAGGTGGTAGCAATAATGCTGCTGGTATTACAACCTCAACTGCAACTTCTGATATTGATGGATCTTCCGTAACTTTTTCGTTTGAAGAGAATAGTAACTATCTTCAAGTTCCGCCAGAAATTATTGGAATAACGAAAGTATTCAAATTTGATGGATCAAACACTGTAACCAATAACATGTTCAGTGTTAAATATCAGTTGTTCTTAAATGATATTTACTATTGGGGATCTACTGAAATATTAACTTATGCAATGACTAAGAGATATCTTGAAGATATTGATTTTGCATTAACTACTGATAAATTCATCAGATTTAATCAAAGACAAGATAGATTATATTTAGATTTTGATTGGGGATCTGCTACAAAAGATGACTACCTTATCATTGATTGTTATCGTTTGTTGGATCCAAATTCATATTCAAGAGTTTGGAATGACTCTTTCCTAAAGAAGTATGTAACTGCACTTGTTAAAAGACAGTGGGGGCAAAACTTGATTAAATTTCAAGGAGTTAAATTACCTGGTGGAATTGAATTGAATGGTCGTCAGATCTATGATGATGCTCAGAAAGACTTGGAAGTGATCAGAGAGCAAATGTCTAATACTTATGAACTTCCTCCATACGATATGATAGGTTGATATCATGTTAAATCCATTCTTTACTCAGGGTACTCGGGGTGAACAAAACCTTGTTCAGGATTTAATTAATGAACAACTGAGGATGTATGGTGTAGATATTTTTTATCTACCAAGAAAGTATCTGACAGAAAACACTGTCATAAGAGAGGTTGTGCAATCAAAATTTGATATGGCACTCCCCTTAGAAGCTTACGTTGATAATTATGATCAGTATTCTGGTGCTGGAAACATTCTTTCAAAGTTTGGAATTGAGTCAAAAGATGAAGTAAGACTCATTATTTCTAGAGAAAGATTTGAAAACTATATTACTCCACTAATTGAAGATCAATCGAACGTAAAACTATCTACCAGACCAAAAAGTGGAGATCTTATCTGGTTTCCTCTTGATGATAGAATTTATGAAATCAAAGATATTGAATATGCAAAACCATATTATCAGTTACAGAACCTTTATGTTTATGAGTTGTATTGTGAACTCTTCCGTCTGGAAGACGAAGTTATTGCAACTGGTATAGATGATATTGACAATAACCTTATTGGTGAAGAATATGATGGACAAACTGATGATGGCATCAACACCATTCAAGGTCCTACACAGACACTAACTCTGGTTGGTTCTGCTGTTCAAGCAACTGCAACTGTTGCTATATTTGATGGTGGTGTAAGACAATTCACAATATCAAACAGAGGTGGTGGTTATAGTAGTGTACCAACTGTAGTTGTCTCTGCTGCCCCTTCAGGAGGGACTACAGCAGTCGGTATTGCTACTATGATTGGTGGTATCAATGTATGCAATTTAAATGCTAATCCAAGGGACCAATCTGTTCAGAGAGTTGATGTAGCAAATTCTGGTGCTGGATATACTGTAGCACCAGGTGTTAGATTTACTGGTGGTGGATCAGGTGGAACTGGTGCTGCTGCAACCGCAACGATTGGTGATGGTGTTGTTGGAATCGTTACTATTACAAACGGCGGATCTGGATACACAACTCCTCCTACGATCACGTTTACTAATGAAGTGTTTGAATCTGGTGTTACAACTGTATCTGCTGCTGCAACAGCAGTTGTAAGTGCTGCTGGAACGATCTCAAACATCTTCCTAACAAATGCTGGTGTTGGATACTCTGTTGCTCCTACAATGTCTATCGCAACATCTGGTAGTTCTGGATCTGGAACATTCCAATTCAATGAAATAGTTGTCGGATCATCTAGTGGAACAACAGCAAGAGTTAGAGTTTGGAATTCCTCAACAAACGAACTTGAAGTTGGCACAGTGACTGGAGAGTTTACCCGTGGAGAGACTATTACTGGTCAAACTTCTGGTGCAGCATATGAACTGAGAGTAGCAGATGCACAACCTGCGGATGACGGATTTGCTGATAATATTAATATAGAAATTGAAGCGGATTCTATTATTGACTTCTCTGAGCAGAACCCATTCGGTATGCCCTAAATAAAAATATCTTAATATAGAGATATTGTAGGACTTTAAAAATGTTTGAATATTTTTACAACGAAATTTTGAGGAGAACCATTATCTCTTTTGGTACTCTGTTTAATAACATTTCAATAAAACATGAAGATACTGATGATAATGTTGTTAGTGTTGTAAAAGTTCCTCTGGCATACGGTCCTACTCAAAAATTTCTAGCAAGAATAGAACAATCTCCGGATCTTAACAAACCTTTTGCTATTACTCTTCCGAGAATGTCATTTGAGTTTACAGGACTAACTTATGATCCTAGTAGAAAAGTATCAACAACTCAAACTTTTACTGTAAAGGATCCTAATGATGGGACTGAAACAAAAAAGGCATATATGCCAGTCCCATATAACATGCAATTTGAACTTGCCATCATGAGTAAGTTAAATGATGATGCACTTCAAATTGTAGAACAGATTTTACCATACTTTCAACCTGCGTATAACGTCACCGTAGAACTGGTTGAAGCACTACAAGAAAAGAG
>JGI10211J34971_10000951_pt1 | contig 24067 bp, 23 predicted proteins | sample Etolagsediment_FD_34971 | JGI IMG/M metagenome (IMG submission 34971)
CCCATTGTCCAATATTCCCCACTGCTGCCTCCCGTAGGAGTCTGGGCCGTGTCTCAGTCCCAGTGTGGCTGATCATCCTCTCAGACCAGCTACAGATCGTTGCCTTGGTGAGCCATTACCTCACCAACAAGCTAATCTGACGCAGGCTCATCTATCGGCGCGAGGCCCGAAGGTCCCCCGCTTTCCCCCGTAGGGCTTATGCGGTATTAGCTTAAGTTTCCCTAAGTTGTCCCCCACCAATAGGCAGATTCCTACGCGTTACTCACCCGTCCGCCACTCGCCACCAAGGAGCAAGCTCCTCGTGCTGCCGTTCGACTTGCATGTGTTAAGCATGCCGCCAGCGTTCAATCTGAGCCAGGATCAAACTCTTCAGTTTAAAAAGTGCCGAAGCCGAAGCTTCGTATCCTAGGTTGACATCCGGGAAAACGGATGTCTTGAACGCCAAGCTACCGACGCAAGCGTCTACTCAAAGTATCTGTCCATGTTTTGAAAGAGCGGGCTGGGCTAACCCCCAGCGAAGAGGTGCGTATTCTAGTGAGGCGGCCCCCGCTGTCAACACCCGTTTTAGGTTTTTTTTCACTTTCTTTCGGGCGATCCGGATTACCCAGATCTAAGCCTCGCAAGTGCCTGTTTTCCGGCCCTGCAGAGAGGGCATCGACTTACGCTGTAACGCGCACCCGGGCAAAGCGACGCTTACCGACCTGGTAGATGTGTTCACTGCCGACCTGAACCTGCTGTTGATGATCGTCGAGCTTCTCGCCATCTACCTTGACCGCACCTTGTTTGATCATGCGCATCGCTTCCGAAGTACTGCTGACCAAACCGGCCTCTTTCAAGAGGTTGCCAATTGCAAGCTGGCCTGCAGGGGCTTGCACAGAGACCTCATCCATCTCATCTGGCATCGCACCTTTTTGGAAACGCGCAATAAAGCCTTCACGCGCTGCGGTAGCTGCCTGCACATCATGGAAACGCGCAACCAGTTCTTCACCGAGCAAGAATTTGATGTCACGCGGATTCGCGCCGTCAGCAATTTGTTGCTTGAACTGTTCGATCTCACTCAACGGCCGGAAGCTCAACAACTCAAAGTAGCGCCACATCAAGTCATCCGAAATCGACATCAGCTTTCCAAACATCTCATCCGGCGCATCAGCAATGCCGATGTAATTGTTGAGCGACTTCGACATCTTCTGCACACCATCCAAGCCCTCAAGGATGGGCATAGTGATGATGCATTGCGGCTCTTGGCCTTCTTGTTTCTGGAGCTCGCGACCCATCAAGAGATTGAACTTCTGATCCGTACCACCGAGCTCAACGTCTGCTTGTAATGCGACGGAATCCCAGCCCTGGATCAAGGGATACAAGAATTCATGAATCGCAATCGGCTGGCCGCCTTTGTAGCGCTTTTCAAAATCATCACGCTCCAACATGCGCGCAACCGTTTGCCGTGCAGCGAGCTTAATCAGATCAGCGGCCGACTGTTCGCCCATCCAAGACGAGTTAAACACCACCGTGGTTTTTTGCGGATCCAAGATCTTGAACACTTGATGTTCATACGTCTTGGCATTTTCCAAAACAATCTCGCGTGTGAGCGGTTGGCGCGTGACGTTTTTACCTGTGGGATCACCAATCATGCCGGTGAAATCGCCAATCAAGAACATCACTTCATGACCAAGATCTTGGAACTGACGCAGCTTATTAATAAGTACGGTATGCCCCAAGTGCAGATCCGGTGCCGTTGGATCAAAGCCGGCTTTAATTTTGAGTGGCTTGCCACGCTTGAGCTTCTCAATCAGCTCTTGCTCCACCAGAATTTCTTCTGCGCCACGACGAATGAGTGCAAAGGCTTGTTGCAGCTCGGGCGTTAATGCATCCGTTGTTAGGTCGGCCATGGTTGTTGGTCAGCGGTCGTTGTGAGTCGTTCTAAAAAGCTGGCAAGCATACCAGCCTGCGTCCTTCGGATCGCGGGTTACGCTGCGCTCGCGGTGTTCAGTGCTGCAAGAAATTGCTGTACCGCATCTTCAAGTTCGCCGTTGTTTTCGATGCGTTGTAAACGAGGATGGGCGAGGGCAGGGAGCGCAGCATTGCGCTGAAGCCGCTCTTCAATCTCAGCTGGCGTCTCACGACCGCGCCGCTGCAAACGCTGCCGCAAGACCTCAGGACTGGCCTCAATCAACACCGGGTGCAGGGTAGGGTAACGCGCCGCCACAGAAGCCAAGGCCGCACGGGACCCGTTCAACACCACCGTCGCGCCCGCCGTCAGCCATGCGTCGATCTCCACGCCCACACCATATAGATAAGCGTGACTTTCCCATTCCAAGGCCCACAGCCCCAGTCGTCGCCGCTGCGCAAACTCGCTTTCGGCGAGCCAAATATGGTTTTCGCCGCCTGCTTCGGCGGCTCGGGTAATGTAGCGGTGAGCAAAAATCACCTCTCCGCGACCATCCAGCTGCGCCCGCGCTGCCGCGAGAACCGCATCCTTGCCCACCCCAGACGGGCCCATAACATACACTAGGCTATTTGAAATCAATTGGTTAGCTCCATTCTGTGGCGGATTTCGAGTCAAAACGAGCGAAGCAATGAGTTAGTACTTGACAATGTTATTGAATACTTGCATACTAGGCACCGTTGGGAGCAAACAGTCTCCCGCAAGTTTTTGAAACAAGTTTATCCACACTTTATATAAAGGATCGCATCATGAAAAAGATTGCTGCTATCGCACTGGTTCTGGCCTCTGGCTCTTCTTTCGCTTTCTTCGGCGACAACAACAACGGCAATGGCGCTGGTAACGGCGACTTCGCTTCTAACGCTGCTGGCCGTGGTAACGGCGCCGCTTCTGGCGACTTCAGCATGACCATCAACGCGAAGGGTACCGCTAACTTTGACGGCGCTTCTGACTTCGCTGGTAACGGTCGTGCATACGGCAACGGTTACAGCCAGCCGTACTACTACGGTTACGCTCCTGTAGCTGCTCCGGTTGCTCAGTAAGATCGAATGATCTGAACCGCACGGGCTTCGGCCCGAACGGAAAAACCCCGGTGGCGCGCCACCGGGGTTTTTTTATGCCTGCGCCATAAAAGTTCTCAAAACGTCTTGCGCGATCCTCCTTCCGGACATAGGATGCGAGAACTGAACGAGAACATAACAAGCCGCAGGGAGCCCCGTATGGCGCAAATCTTCGCATTCCCCACCAGCCGCAAAGCCCATCGCCCGATCTGGAGCCCCGAGCTCGAGCCAGTCGACATGGAAATTGCGGCCATGCAAGAACTGCCCTTGCTCGGCGTCATCACCGCCGGCCTACCCATCGAAGCCATCGAGACCGGTGAAACCGTCGCGGTCCCAGCCAACATGGTGCGTAAAGCGAGCTATGCACTGCGCGTACGTGGCCACTCGATGATTGAAGACAATATTCAAGATGGCGACATCGTGCTCATCGAACAACGACAAAGCGCCGCCAATGGTGAATCCGTGGTCGCACGCATCAATGGCGACCACGTCACCTTAAAAAAGCTCTACATCGAAGCGGATGGCATTCGCTTACAACCGGCCAACCCTGACATGGCACCCATCTACCTGCGCCATGATCAACTGGAAATCCTCGGCATCGTCTCCGGCGTGATTCGTCAAAGCTAAGCAAAGCAAGACCGCACAAACGAATAACCCAGCGTGGCATAGCCGTACTGGTGTGCAATCGCAGTTCGAACGCGTTAGGCTCCTGACTTCCCCGTACTCACCGCATCACAAGGCGTTGTGATGCGGCCTTGTTGTGTTTGTGTGTGCAGTCCTGCTGCACAGGGTTGTTTGGAGCCTCCATGATTGTCGCTAGCTTTGTCTTTTTCTTGATCCTGTTTGTAGGGATCGGTCTTGCCGCAGTCAAACGCGCTGAACCCAGCCGTCATGACTACTACCTCGCTAGCCGTAGCGTCTCGCCGTTATTCACCGGGCTCTCCGCAGTGGCCACCAACAACTCCGGTTACATGTTCATTGGCGTGATCGGCTTCACCTTCAGTAGTGGGCTGTCTGCGATTTGGCTGATGGTGGGCTGGATCCTCGGGGATTACCTCGCATCCCTGTGGATTCACAAACGACTTCACGCGGCAACCGCACAAACCAATGAAGCTTCATATGCCGCTGTACTCGCGGTTTGGCAACAAAATCCAGTTCTTCAGCACTGGCGCAAACTCGCCGCGCTGATCATGCTGATCTTTCTGGGTGCCTATGCTGCCGCACAAATTAGCGCTGGTGGCAAAGCCCTACAGGGCGTCTTGGGCTGGGACCCAACCCTGGCTGCCGTTGTCGTCGCAGCATTGATTCTGGCGTACAGCGCCGCGGGCGGTATTCGCGCATCGATCTGGACCGATGTTGCGCAATCCTTTGTCATGCTGGTGGCGATGAGCCTGTTGTTTGGAGTCGGGGTCTACAACCTCGGTGGGATTGGCGAAACGTGGCAACAGCTCGGTGCCATTCCGGAGTACCTCAACTGGTTCCCAGACGATCTGTGGGTGCCCGGCGCCATGGGGATGCTCTTATTTATTGTGGGCTGGATGTTTGCGGGCCTCTCCGTCATTGGCCAGCCCCATGTGATGGTGCGCTTCATGGCCTTAGACCAGCCCGAGCAAATGCACCGCGCCCGCGCCTGGTACTACTTTTACTTCACACTGTTTTATGGGTTGGCCACCGGCGTAGGGTTGTTAGCCCGCTTATATGTCCCGGAACTCGCTGACCTCGATCCTGAGCTCGCACTGCCTACGATGGCGCTTGAGTTACTGCCTGCAATCGGCGTCGGCGCCATCTTGGCTGGAATTTTTGCAGCCACAATGTCCACCGCAGACTCCCTCGTCTTAAGTTGCAGCGCTGCCGTCACGCACGATCTTTTGCCAAAACGCGAAGAAAAGCCATGGGTGCTGAAGCTCACCACAGCAGTCATCACAGTTCTTGCATTGGGTTTAGCGCTGAGCAATCAATCCAGCGTCTTTAATCTAGTCATCCTCGCGTGGTCGACGCTGGCCAGTGCCTTTGCGCCACTGCTGATTGTGCTCAGCGCGCGTCGCTTGATTAGTGATCATGCTGCGATCTTCATCTTATTGATCGGGGTTGCCGTCGCATTACTCTGGCGCGAATTGGGTTATCACACCCATGTGTATGAAGGCCTACCCGCCATACTGAGCGCAACGCTCATGGGATGGTGGCTCTCAACGCCACGCAAGGCTGCAGCATTCGAGTGAATGTCACTTCAGATTGCGCCAAAGTGGTGCAATTCCACACAAATTTAATCAATCGCGATCGATCGGTGCGATTCGGACAAAAATCCGTTTGCAATACGCCGGGCGCTCGGTAAGGATTACTCGCCATGTGTGCGACCTAAACAGCACAACAACGCATTAAGGGAGAGATGGCGTGACCTATTGCATCGCAATCAAGGTTCAAGAAGGACTGGTGTTTTGTTCGGACTCGCGCACCAACGCGGGCGTCGACAACGTCAGCAGCTATTCCAAGATGCACACCTTCATCTGGCCAGGCTCACGCAGCTTTACCTTGCTCTCTGCGGGCAACCTTGCAACCACACAACATGTTGTGAAGAAACTCACGCATGACACGCAAGATGGCTTGGTGCCGAATCTATTAAGCGTCAGCACCATGCGCGAAGCCGCCGATTACATCGGCATGATCAGTTCGCAAATCCAACAACATCAATCCACACGCGATTATGGTGGCTCGAACTTTGAAGCCAGTTTCATCATCGGCGGACAGATTGCAGGCGGTGAACCTGAGATCTACATGGTCTATCCGCAAGGCAACTACATCTATGAATCACCCCAACATCCGTTCTTGCAGATTGGAGAAACCAAATACGGCAAACCGATCCTTGATCGCGTGATTCGTTCTGACACTTCGCTTGAACGCGCTGCGCGTTGCGCCTTGGTGTCGATGAACAGCACGGTGCGCAGTAATGTAACGGTCGGCCCACCCATTGAATTGCAGCTGTACCCGCGCGATGCCTTAAGCGAAGGTCGCCGCCTGAAGCTCGGTGATGATGATGCGTACGCACGCAAGGTTGCCGAACGCTGGAATGAGGGCCTACTCAAGGCGCTGGATCATCTACCGTGTTTCCCTTGGGAAGAGCCCGCCAAAGACAATGGCTGCGAATCGCAAGACGCTCAACTGATCGCAATTCAAGGCAAAAAGTAAAACGCCCGCGTCCGGATCCAACCCTCAGCCCGCGCACCAAAATAGCGCGGGCTTTTTTATGATGCGCTGTTGTGGAGCAAGCCATCGGCGAGAAACCGCCGAAATCGCACCATTTCGCGCAGAAATGCATCAAGAAGTTGGCATGCGATTTGCACATGTATTCCCAGACAGACTGCTGCAACTGAGGAGTACAGCATGGCCATACGCTGGGGAAACTATCCGGTTGCTGCCGGATATGACGAGCTCATTCGCGCACGCGGCAAACCGCGTGAAGCCGCCGCGCACCTCTGTACCTTTCTCTACACCCTAAAGGACCGGGAGATTGAGGAATACAAAGCTGCCGCGGATCTTGCGATCAAGCTAATGGGCATCACCTTCACGGTGTACTCGCAAGAAGAAGGCACCATCGATCGCTCCTGGCCGTTCGACATCATTCCGCGCGTGATCGACAAGCGCGAATGGCAACAAGTCGAAGCCGGACTGAAGCAACGCGTCAAAGCACTCAATCTCTTCATTACAGATTTATACGACAAACAGCAGATCGTGAAAGACGATGTGTTCCCACGCACGCTGCTGGAAAACTCCGTGAACTTCCGCCCACAGTGCATGGGCATCAAACCGCCACTTGGAATCTGGGCACACATCTGTGGCTCCGATCTGGTGCGTGATGCCGACGGTACGCTCTACGTCCTTGAGGACAACCTTCGCGTACCCTCTGGCGTGTCCTACATGTTGGAAAACCGCCAAGTGATGAAACGTGTTTTCCCCGACTTGTTTGATGGTGAAAGCATCTTGCCGGTCGATGACTACCCGAGTCAGCTCTACGACATGCTCGCAGCGCTCTCACCGCGCAAAATCGCCAAACCCGAAGTGGTCGTACTTACACCCGGTATCTATAACTCCGCCTACTTTGAACACAGCTATCTCGCGCAACAGATGGGCGCTGAGTTAGTGGAAGGCACCGACCTCGTCGTCGGCAAAGATGATTGTGTCTACATGCGCACCATTGAAGGCCTCACCCGTGTGGATGTGATCTATCGGCGCATCGATGATCTCTTCCTTGATCCCGNAGCCTTTAACAAAGACTCAGTCTTGGGCGTGTATGGATTGATGCGAGCATGGAAGGCGGGCAAGGTGGCGCTGGCCAACGCGCCCGGCGCGGGTGTTGCGGATGACAAAGTCGTCTACGCCTATGTCCCAGACATCATTCGCTATTACCTCAATGAAGAACCGCTCATTCCCAATGTGCCAACCTATCGCTGCTTCTTAAAAGAGGAGCGTGATTATGTGCTGGCCCATTTGAATGAACTGGTGGTGAAACCAGCAAACGAATCCGGCGGCTATGGCATGTTGATCGGACCGCATGCAACCAAGGCCGAACGCGCTCAATTCGCCAAGCTGATTCGTCGTGATCCGCGCAACTACATCGCGCAACCGATGCTGAATCTTTCAACCGCACCGACTTTGATCGGCAACAAAGTTGAGCCCCGTCATCTCGACTTACGCCCCTTCATTCTGTCGGGCGCCGAAACCCACGTGACCACCGGCGGACTAACCCGTGTGGCGATGCGCAAAGGCTCCATCGTAGTGAACTCATCACAAGGTGGTGGCAGTAAAGACACTTGGATTGTCGATTTGGACGGAGGGAACGCATGCTAAGTCGCGTTGCCAACAACATCTATTGGCTCGGTCGTTACATCGAGCGCGCCGAAGACAGCGCGCGCCTGATTCAAGTCACCACCCATCTGCAACTCGACTTGCCCAAGTCCGTGCGTGCAGGCTGGGGCAGCTTAATTGAAATCCTCGGCGCCGAGAAATTGTTCAAAGCGCTCTATGACGCACCCGACGAGCGCCAAGTCTTGAAGTTTTTAATCAGCGATGCGCGCAACCCCGGCTCAATCTTCGGCTCACTCGAACAAGCACGTGAGAATGCACGCACGATTCGAGACATCATCCCGCGTGAAGCATGGGAGCAGATCAATAGCCTGTTCCAATATGCACGCGATGAAAGCGGCAAGGCCGTATTCCAGAAACATCGCTACGACATCCTCCGTCAAATTGTGGTGGGCGCGCAGACCATTACCGGCGTGCTGTCCGGCACCTTATTGCATGATGCTGGCTATCAATTCTTTTGCATGGGTCGTCGCCTTGAACGTGCCGACATGACCTCGCGCATTGTGGATGTGCATACCGCTGGATTGGTTACCGAGAGCGAAACGGGACTCACGCCATTTGAAAACATCCAATGGATGAGCGTACTCAAATCCGTGACTGGCTATCAGATGTATCGCCGTGCCGTACAAGGCCCAGTAAGACGCAAAGATGTCTTGAGCTTCTTATTCAAAAATGGCGAGTTCCCACGCTCGGTGGAATACTGCCTGCGCGATTTGGAACACTGCGCTTGGAATCTGAAACGAGCCAAGAATGTGGTTGCCGAAGCCCGCGCCGTGCGCTTACAGCTTGAGAACAATGACTGTTCCACCAACACCAAAACCCTGCATCGTTTCGTCGATGAAATCCAGCAGGGACTCAGTCGGATCGACCACCAGATCCGTGCAACCTATTTTTCGTAAAAGGCCTGAAAACCAAACCGAAGAAGATGGCGCGCCCGAAGGGATTCGAACCCCTGACCTCTGCCTCCGGAGGGCAGCGCTCTATCCAGCTGAGCTACGGGCGCTGATCACCCGCCAAAATGCCTTGATCTGCGGCGTCTCGACGGGCTGCGCAGGATACACGCTGCCTCCTGCAGCGTCCACGCGGGCGAGACCGGATTTGTTGGCGGGCAGGGCAGCCGCTACAATTCGCAGCCCCGAACCTCACCCGATCAGCGCAGGAACTTCGCTACGGTGTCTCGGTCGGTAGCAAAGATGGACCGGGTTCTAGCCTGAACCCTCATATGGACAAGGATTCTCCATGAAGCGTTTTGCCAAGATTTCTCTCACCGCTGCAGCTTTGATGGCCGGCAGTGCGGTTGCCTATGACTTCAGCCCGATCGGCCGCGTACACGTCCAAAGCGCAAGCGAAGAAGCCGCTGAAGCTGAAGCCGCTGCGGTTGCCGCCGGCGCTGCACCCAAAGCCGCAGACCCGGTCGCGCTGTATGCCACCACCTGCTCAGCCTGCCACGCGACCGGTGCGGCGGGTGCACCGAAACTAGGCGATAAAGGCGCATGGTCGGCGCGCATTGCGGGTGGCCTAGATGGAATGGTGTCATCTGCCATCAATGGCAAGGGCGTCATGCCGCCGAAGGGGGGCAATGCCAACCTCTCGGATGACGACATTCGTTTGATCGTCGAATACATGGTGGCGCAGTCCAGCTAAGCGAAGGACACTCCCATCAATGAAAAAGGGCCGCAAGGCCCTTTTTTTGTGTCCGGGTTGTCCTACTCGATCGAGTTAAGCCGATCCACGATCCAAGGCGCGAAACCCTAAAGCTTCGTGCAACGCGGCGAGCGGCAAGACCGTTGCCGGCTCTTCTTCTTTCTGTAGCGCCATTAAATCACTGATGCTGCGCGCAACACGCAAAATGCGATGGTAGGCGCGCGCTGAGAGATGGAAGCGTTCCATCGCACGCTGCACCAACGCTCGGCCTTCGCCATCCAACTGCGCCACGGCTTCGAGTTGTTCTGGATTCAAACGCGCATTGGCCACACCGCTACGCTTGAGTTGCAGTGTGCGTGCTGCGAATACCCGCGCACGGACGGTTGCACTGTCTTCGCCTGCGCTGTTCGCTTTGAGTAATTCGGCATGCGGCACACGCGGCACTTCGATGTGCAAATCCATACGATCCAACAACGGTCCTGAGATGCGTCCGCGATACCGGGCAATCGCTTCGGGTGTGCAATGACACTTGCCCGACGGATCGCCGAGATAACCGCACGGGCAGGGGTTCATCGCGGCCACTAACTGGAACGCGGCTGGATACGTGGCACTTTGCTTGGCCCGTGCAATCACGGCACGTTCGGATTCCAAGGGCTCACGCAATACTTCCAAGGTATGACGCGGAAACTCGGGCAATTCATCGAGGAACAAGACCCCGCGATGTGCGAGCGAGATCTCTCCAGGTCGTGGTTGCGCACCGCCACCGATCAGCGCAATCGAAGACGCGGTGTGATGCGGGGCGCGGTAGGGGCGCTGGCCCCAATAACGAACGTCCACGCCCTCATCGGAGATCGACTGAATCGCTGCCACTTCCATCGACTCATCCGCAGTCAATGGCGGCAGAATCCCAGGCAAACACGACGCTAACAGCGTCTTGCCGGTACCGGGCGGGCCCAGCATGAGCAAGTTATGCCCACCGGTCGCCGCAATTTCTAACGCACGCCGCGCATGCGCTTGTCCGCGCACTTGGCGCAAGTCGGTCATAGCGGCGGTGACCGCATGCGACAAGCTCACCGGCGGCACCCGCGCCAACAGCGCCTGTCCACGCAAATGCGCCGTAACACTTAATAAATGATCCGCCGCATACACCTCGGCATCCGCCAGCAAGCCCGCTTCTTCCGCATTGTCTGCGGGCAACAAGATCTTCTCGCCAGCAACGTGTGCGTGTTGAACCAAACTCAGCGCACCATGAATCGGGCGCAAGGCTCCACTCAAGGCCAGCTCGCCCGCGAAGCAATAGCCTTGTAAAGAATCAGGAGGAATCTGTCCCGAAGCGGCAAGCACACCGAGTGCGATCGGCAGATCAAACCGTGCGCCCACCTTGGGTAAATCGGCCGGCGCGAGATTAACGGTGATCCGTCCATCCGGCATTTGAAAGCCACAACGCTGCAACGCACCGCGCACACGGTCTCGACTTTCGCGCACCGCGGCCTCGGGCAAACCGACAATTTGAAAGGCGGGGAGACCGCCTGCAGTGAGAACCTCAACTTGAACACGAGGCGCATCCAAGCCCAATTGCGCACGCGTGTGAACAACCGCGAGCGACATCGTTGCGTCCTACGAAGCCGCGGACTCCGACTGCGCCGCCAGCAGTTGCTGCTCGAGCTTCTGCATGCGAGCCTCGGCACGCTTTAATAAAGCAACCTGCACATCAAACTCTTCGCGCGTGACCAAATCCATCCCGGCCAACGCCTGCTTCACCCCTTCTTTGAGATTGCGCTGCGCGTCCTCGCGCAACACATCAAAGCTCGCCGGCATCGCGGCACTCAAGCGACGGGTGAAGTCATCAATCCAGCGTGCGTCCATGTCGCAGTCCTCCATTCGCAAGCCATTCAATGCATTTCATTGAGTTGTTCAGTCTAGCACCGAAGGCTTCATCGTCCTGTCATATGGCATGCACCAATCTCGTGCGATGCGCGCTCTTTGTGCACCAGTCTGAATCGCGCACTGCTCGCAAAGCACGCCTAACACCTTGAAATCACCACAAAACGTTGCAACTGCGCAACGTTTTTGAGTTGGCATGGCGTTTGCATAGTACAGGGCATCCATAAAGGTATGTGGATGTTCTTAAACACGAACCCGGGTCTCGAAGACCCACAACTCTAGGAGTGAACACAATGAAGAAGACTCTTCTTTCTCTTTCCATCGCAGCCGCTGCGGTCAGCGTACCGGCTCAAGCTGCGGACATCGGCGGTGGTCTGGATCTCTCTGGAAACCTTGCGTTGACCTCGAACTATATCTGGCGCGGCGCGACTCAGACCGCAGACGAAGAAGCGATTCAAGGCGGCTTGGATTTAGCGCATGAGTCCGGCTTGTATGTCGGTACTTGGGGCTCAAATGTTAGTGGCGGTTCAGAATTCGACTACTACGGTGGCTATGCCACCGAGCTCGGTGGCATCTCAATTGACCTAGGAGTTATTGCCTATCGTTATCCGAAAGCAAGCAGCGGTAATTTCGAAGAAACCTATCTCAGCGTAGGCACCTCTGTTGGTAGTGTTGATGTTGGCGCCATGGTCTATGACGGTCACGACGGCGCAGAAGGTGGTTATGAACTCAGCGCTGGAACCGAAATGGCTGGACTTGGCCTAGGCGTTACTTATGGTGACTATGACAACACCAATAAGTACTACAGCGTAAGTATCTCTAAGGAGCTCCTATCTGAAAAATGGCCTGTTGAGGTTTCTCTCAGCTATCACGACTATGATGCCGATGCCGCCGGCACCCCTGATCAAGAGAACCTAGTTTTCACCATTGCCAAGAGCTTCTAAAGCCACCAACCGGATGTCTCTCCGAGGCATCCGGTTTTTTGTCTCTTAACTAAGGAGAAGTCGCATGAAAATGCTTACAGCCATCATCAAGCCGTTCAAGCTCGATGACGTGCGTGAAGCGCTGTCCGCCGCCGGCGTGCATGGCATCACGGTCACCGAGGTGAAAGGCTTTGGCCGTCAAAAGGGGCACACCGAGTTGTATCGGGGTGCTGAATACACCGTCGACTTTTTGCCCAAGATCAAGCTGGAGATTGCTGTTAAAGCCGAAATGCTGGACACGGTAATCGATGCCATTCGCTCTGCGGCGAATACCGGCAAGATCGGCGACGGCAAGATCTTCGTTCACAACCTCGATGAGGTTATCCGCATCCGCACCGGTGAATCCGGTAGCGAAGCGATCTAAGGAGGGTAATGCCATGGAAGAAATCGCAGGCAATGTAACCCAGCTCGCTTACGCGCTGGATACGTTTTATTTCCTTGTCTCTGGCGCGCTGGTCATGTGGATGGCCGCGGGCTTTGCCATGCTCGAAGCCGGTCTTGTCCGCGCTAAGAACACGGCGGAGATTCTGACCAAAAACATCGCACTCTTCGCGATTGCGAGCATCATGTACATGGTGATGGGCTACAACATCATGTATCCGGGTGAAGCGGTCAACAGCTGGTGGCCGGGTATCTCGTTCCTGTTGGGCGGCGACAATGCAGTCGCTGATGTCCTGGCAGGTGGCGACGATGCACCGTACTACTCCGGTATGTCCGACTTCTTCTTCCAGGTGGTGTTCGTTGCAACCGCAATGTCCATCGTCTCGGGTTCGGTCGCTGAACGCATGAAGCTGTGGGCTTTCCTACTCTTCGCTGTGGTCATGACCGGCTTCATCTATCCGCTCCAGGGCTACTGGAAGTGGGGCGGTGGTTTCCTCGACGAGCTGGGCTTCCTCGACTTCGCGGGTTCTGGTGTTGTGCATATGACGGGTGCTGCTGCAGCACTGGCCGGTGTACTGCTGCTGGGCTCACGTCTCGGTAAGTACGGCAAGGACGGTTCCGTGCACGCTATCCCAGGTGCAANCCTGCCGCTGGCAACCCTCGGTACCTTCATCCTCTGGCTCGGTTGGTTCGGCTTTAACGGCGGCTCTGAGTTGATGGTTTCAAACGTCGACGAAGCAAACGCTGTATCGCTGGTGTTCGTGAACACCAACATGGCTGCTGCCGGTGGTGTGGTTGCTGCGCTGCTGACCTCGCGTCTGTGGTTCGGTAAGGGTGATTTGACGATGGCACTCAATGGTGCGTTGGCGGGCCTCGTCGCAATCACTGCAGAACCGCTAGCTCCGACTCCGCTGCTGGCTACCTTGATCGGTGTCATCGGTGGCGTCCTGGTCGTGATCTCGATCGTTACCTTGGATAAGGCATTCAAGATTGACGATCCGGTCGGTGCGATCTCTGTGCACGGTGTAGTGGGTATCTGGGGTTTGTTGGCAGTACCGCTGTCCAACGCAGATGCCACACTCACTGCTCAGCTGATTGGTATCGGCACCATCTTCGCCTGGGTCTTCGGTGCGAGCCTCGTAACTTGGGGTGTGATCAAGGCGATCGTCGGAATCCGTGTCTCGGAAGAAGAAGAGATGATGGGTGTCGACATGTCGGAATGTGGCATGGAAGCTTATCCGGAATTTACTACCGGTCGTAAGTAATCCAGGTCGAATAGAAAGTCTTCAATTTAAAGGAGCGTAAACACTCCGAACTGTCTCCAGCAGGTCCTTCCACACTCTCCTCTGTGGAAGTTAGGGGCACCTTCTCACGAAGGTGCCCCATTTTTTTGCGCGATCGTCGCGCAGTCTTTTACGGGTTAGGCGTTATTGTGCGAACCGTCGCAGAACGGTGCCGTCTTGGTCTTACCACAGCCACAGACCCAAACGGTTTTCTCAGCGCGCTGTTTGAATTCTAACGGCTCAATGCCGCTGCCTTGATGCGAGCCATCACAGAACGGTGCCGTTTTGCTCTTGCCGCATTTGCACCAGTAATAGGTGCCCGGCTTCAGTTCTAGTTCATAGGGTTCGTTTTGAAATGCCATAAAGTCCTCCGCAGTGGAAACCGAGTGCTTGTGTTGGNATCAATGCAGGCCGAACGGTAGCGGGATATCGGCTTCAACGCCAATGCGATATCCGCTGCCATGGGCTGCAAGGAAGGCTTCCGCAAATTGGTGATTGGCACGGAAACTGGAATACACACGATAGAGCGGTTCACCTTTGTGCACCGCATCGCCCAGCTTTTTAAACAAATCAATCCCCGCGCCTGGATTGATCGGCGCACCAGCGCGACGCGCCAGTTGTGCCAAATGAAAATTATCGATGTTGGTCACAACACCATCTTGTTCGGACAGAACATCACGCGTCAGCTCACCTAAAGGCGCGGTTTGTTTTGCGCCTTGGCGTGCAATGATGCGCCGCATTTTTTCTAAGGCCCGACCCGAGTCAAGAATATCGCGGGCAATGGCATAGCCTTGTCCGCCACGCACATCCGGATCAAATTCCAGAATACGTCCAGCCAAGCGCAAGGATTTTTGCCGCAGATCTTCCGGTGCATCGGGATCATTTTCCAACACCGCCATGACATCACGTGCCTCTAAGGCGGGGCCAATGCCACACCCAATCGGCTGCCGACCGTCGGTCAAAATCACTTCAATGTGCAAGCCCAGTTGGTCACCGACATATTCAAACAATTTTCGCAAAGACAAGGCTTCGCTCATGTCACGCACTTTCGCGGTCGGACCTACCGGGATGTCGACTAACAAATGGGTTGAACCCGCTGCGACTTTCTTGGACAGAATCGAAGCGACCATTTGCGCCGGCGCATCAATCGCCAGCGGGCGTTCCACTGCAATCAGCAAATCATCCATCGGCGCCAGCGCAGCCGTACCACCCCATGCCAAGCAACCGCGCTCTTCATGCACNANGTCATGCAACACTTCGGGCGCAAGATTCACCTCGGCCAACATCTCCATGGTGTCGGCCGTACCCGCAGGTGAGGTAATCGAACGACTGGAGGTTTTCGGGATCAAGGTGCCATGCGCGGCCACAATCGGCACGATCAACATGGTGGTGCGATTACCCGGAATCCCGCCGATGCAGTGTTTGTCGACGACCAATGGCTCATGCCAATTGAGGCGCTTACCACTGTCGATCATGGCGCGGGTCAGATAAAAGATTTCNTCACGGTCCAANCCGTTTTGCGTGCTCGCCACCAAGAACGCCGCCATTTCCATCTTGGAATATCGCCCGCGCACAATGTCTTGTGCAATGGCGTGGAAATCGTCTTGGCTCAAACGATGTCCGGCAATCTTGCGCTGCACCGCTTGCATCGATGCGGGTGCGTCCGCCTGACACACCCGCACCGGCTCGCCTTCGGATAAACCTAAGGCGGCAAATGCCTGTTCACTCAAACCCAATTCTTCGGGACCGGTGATGCTATCTTCATCGACCACATTGAGTACCGCTTCAATGCTGTGACCATCGGCTTCAATATGAATCTTGGAGAGCGCTTGAAATCCTTCCGCTTGATACAACGGACAAGACCGATTCAGATAGGCAACTTGCTCGCGATAGGTATCAATGGCGACACGCCGCAAACGCAGCGTATCTTTTTGCGGGGATGCGGCGGAAGCGTTCGACATTGATGTCCTCTCCGCCACTCAATCAAGGCAGCTTTTTCGGCAAAGGCTTGTGCCCTTGGGCACGCATGGCATCCATCGCCTTGCGCGCAGCCTCTTCATTCATCGGGCCGAGCGAGATTTGATACAGCGTTCCATCCACACGTTTAATTTCACGTAAGGGCGGCGTGTCATAGCCCTNTAATGCAAGCTCTGCNCGAATCCCTTCTGCGCGGGCACGNTCCGACACGCTCGTGACCAACACGACAAATTGAGTCGCATCCGTTCCGCNATCGAGATTGCGCTTGGGTAGCTCTTCAAAAAACTTGTAATCAAACTTCTCGTCGTTCGGAGGGGCTGCACTCTTGGTTGCGGACTTCTCCGCTGGTGCAGAGATTTTCGGAACGAGGCTATTGTTTTGGCCAGGAAGATTCGCACCTTGCAGCCATAGCAGATATGCCACAAAGCCTGCGATGGCGAGCACGGCCAACAAAAGCCCCGCCCAAGAAAGTCCTGCCTGTCGATGAAGTGTCTGCATTACATCGTCTCCGGTGCAGATACGCCGAGCAATCCTAAACCGTTTGCCAAAACTTGTCGTGTGGCGTTAATCAAACACAGTCGCGCATCACGCAAGCCGGCTTCTTCCACAATGAATTTATGCGCGTTGTAATAGGTGTGCAGGTCATTGGCGAGTTCACGTAGGTAATGCGCAAGCTGGTGTGGTTCATGCGCAAGTGCCGCATTTTCAACCGCCTCAGGAAAGCGGTTCATCCGCTGCAACAAGGCTTTTTCGTGCGCTTCCTGCAATAAATGCAAATGTTGCAGGCCCGCTTCGCGCTCCCACGTCATACCGCGTTCGGCCAACTGGCGCATCACGCTGTGCACACGCGCATGCGCATACTGAATGTAGTACACCGGGTTATCTGCCGATTGCGACTTGGCCAAATCCAAATCGAAATCCATGTGTTGCTCACACTTGCGCTGCACATAGAAGAAGCGCGCCGCATCATTCCCGACTTCTTCGCGCAATTCGCGCAGGGTTACGAACGAACCCGAGCGGGTGGACATCGCCACCTTCTCACCACCGCGATACAGGGAAGCGAATTGCACCAACAACACATCGAGTTTTTCCGGTGCGCCACCCATCGCTTGAATCGCCGCCTTCACCCGCGGCACATACCCATGATGGTCCGCACCCCACACATCAATCACGCGCGCATAGCCGCGATCAAGCTTGTGCATGTGATAGGCGATGTCGGATGCGAAATAGGTTTTGAGCCCATTCTCACGCACCACCACACGATCCTTCTCGTCACCATAATCGGTCGAGCGGAACCATAACGCACCTTTGTCTTCATAGATCTGGCCGCTTTGCTGCAGGCGCGCAATGGCCGCATCAACCGTGCCGTCTTGCGTCAGACTGCGCTCCGAAAACCAATCCTCATACACCACGCCGAACTCGCGCAGGTCTTCGCGAATATCGCCTAGGATGGTTTCTAACGCGCGCGCAAAAAAAACCTCATAGCCATCCGCACCAAGCCGTGCCTTCGCTTGCGCAATCAGGCCATCAATATGTAGCTCTTTGTCACCACCCACAGGCTCATCCGCAGGCACCTCCACGAACACCTCAATCGCGTTCGCTCGATAGGCATCACCATGTTCACGGTGCAGGCTAGCTGCGATGTCCCAAATGTAATCGCCTTGATAGCCATTACTGGGGAAGGTCAACGTCTCACCACACAGATCGAGATAACGCAGCCACACACTGGTAGCGAGGATGTCCATCTGTCGACCGGCATCATTAACGTAATATTCACGATGGACATGAAAGCCAACCGCGGCCAATAAGTCTGCAACTGCCGCACCGTACGCGGCACCGCGCCCATGCCCGACATGCAACGGGCCAGTTGGGTTAGCCGACACAAACTCAATACAGACGCTTTGGTCAGCGCCGACCGTGCTGTGGCCAAAGGCTTCGCCCGCCGCAAATACATCAGCGATGACACCTTGCCAGGCCTGATCAGCCAAACGGAAATTCAAGAAACCGGGACCCGCGATATCAACCGCCGTAACCCAATCGGCTTGCGGCAATGCAGCCACCAGCTCTTCGGCAAGATCGCGCGGCTTCTTGCCAACACGCTTAGCCAACATCATCGCCAAGTTACAGGCGAAATCACCATGCGCAGGGTCACGCGTGTTTTCAATCTGGATGTCGACAGAGGCGTCCAGCGTGAGCAAACCGCTCTGCTGCAATGCGTCAACCGCCTGCTGCATCAAATCACGAATACGGGCCTTCATTACGCCTCCCTGCGCACAACAATGCGGTACACGATCACAACTCTCAAGCGCGCACCAATCCCGCTTCCACAGCATCGCGCGTGGCGCGATCGGTCAGCGTTTCAATCAAATACAAAGCGAAGTCCATCGCCGTGCCGGGGCCGCGTGAAGTGATGACCTTGCCATCTTGAACGACGGATTGTTCGGATAACTGCGCATCTTGCGCAGTCAAAAATCCCGGGTAGCTGGTTGCGCTGCGTCCTTGCAGCAAACCCGCATCCGCCAATACACGCGGTGCCGCACAAATCGCTGCGGTGTATCCGCCTTCTGCGGCAATCCGCCGCAACAACGCATGAATGCGTGAGTCGGCATTGAGATGCTCCGCACCCGGCAATCCGCCCGGCAATACGATCATGTCGAACATCTCTGCGCTGACCGCAGCCAGCTCGACATCGGCAAGATGGCGCGTACCCCGACTGGCAACCACCGCACCGGGCTGTAACGAAGCCGTCACAACTTCAATCTTTGCGCGGCGCAAAAGATCAATCAGGGTGATGGCTTCCAGTTCTTCAAAACCTTCCGCCAACGGAATCAGAACACGCGGCATCCGAGTACTTCTTACTTCGCGTTTTGCACCAACTGCATGCCTTTCAACAAATTGAGCGCTTGAAATAACTCGAAGTCATCCTCAGCCAAATCCACTTCGTTGTTCTTGTCGACTGCAGAGTCCACCGCATTGTCAGCGCCTTCCGTTTTCGCTTCTGGATCAGCCACAGCCTCTGGTTTGCTTTCACCATTGCCGTTTTCAAGATGACCCTTCAAGTTACGCTCGGACACCGTCGCACCATTGCTCTTGTCTTCGTCTTTCTGCACTTTGAGGTCACGCAGCTCGATGTCCGGCTTAATGCCTTCAGCCTGAATCGAACGACCGCTCGGCGTGAAATAGCGCGCAGTCGTAATTTTTAATGCGCCACCATCTTGCATTGGCAGGACTGTTTGCACGGAACCCTTACCAAAGGTTTGCTTACCAACAATCAAAGCACGACGGTGGTCTTGCAATGCACCGGCAACAATCTCTGAAGCTGAGGCCGAACCGCCATTCACCAACACCACTAGCGGCGCGCCATCCAACACATCCTCACTGTCCGCCTTGTAACGCATCTCAGCATCTTGCTCACGACCTTCGGTATACACCACTAAGCCACCGCGCATGAACGCATCGGATACCCCGACCGCTGCCTGCAACACACCACCTGGGTTGTTACGCAGATCCAACACCAAGCCCTTCAGCGGACCGTCGTTTTCTTCTTCAAGCTTGTCGATGGTCTTATGCAGATTGCGGGCTGTGGTTTCTTGGAACTGACTGATGCGCACATAGGCATAGCCCGGCTCCAGCATGCGGCTGCGCACGCTTTGAATACGAATGATGTCACGCACAATCGTGAACGTAAGCGGCTTATCTTTACCTTCTCGCACGACCGTCAGCACAATCTCTGTGCCCGGCTTGCCGCGCATCTTATCGACCGCATCGGACAGCGTCATTCCTTTCACAGACACATCATCCAAACGAATGATCATGTCACCCGACTGAATCCCTGCACGCTCTGCGGGTGTGTCATCGATGGGCGAGATCACTTTGACAAAGCCATCTTCCATCCCAACTTCAATACCCAATCCACCAAACTTACCACTCGTGTTGACCTTAAGGTCGTCATGGTCTTCTGGCTTCAGGTAACTCGAGTGCGGATCCAAGCCATTCACCATGCCTTGGATTGCATTGTCGATGAGCGTGGCGTCATCCATCTCATCAACGTAATACTGTTTAATCTTGCTGTAGATGCTGGTGAATGCACGCAGCTCATCCAGGGGCAGATGATGTTCCGCTTGTTCGCGTTCGGCATGGACGGCGCTTTCAATCGCCACACCAATACCGACGATGAGACCGATCGCCAAAATGCCGAAGTCGCGGGCCCAGGATTTCATTTGTCTTCCTAAATCAGAGCCTCAGCCCACCCAAACCGGATGCGCCGAAGCGGAAAAATGGATGGCGTGATTCTACACGCGCGCGCGCAGCAGAGGCAGTACGCAAAAAAGCCCCGCCGGTCTCCCGGCGAGGCTTTTTGCAGTTCAACAATCCGAGGATTAGGAGAACATATCGTTGGTGATGTTCTGCCACCAGCTTTCAGCGTAGACCGACTCCATGAAGTTGTCCGCACCATCGGCTGCGGTCAGGCCGCCACCCATGTTTGCGATCTTCTTCTTGTCCGCCTGCAGCTGATAAACCGCGGCTACGGAAATACCGTATTCCGGAGTCACGTAGCTGTAACAGGTGTTGGTCCAACGCGGATCACCCGCCTTCGCACCACCCAGCGCTTCACAAATGGCTGCTGCAGTCACCTTGCCCTGCGAGTTTGCAGAGTAACCTGACTTCGGCATACCGGTTGCGACACTGGCATCACCAATAACATAAACGTCCTTATGCACAGTGGATTCAAACGTATCCAGTGCAACCGGGCACCAGCCCTTGTCGTTGGTCAGACCCGCAGCGTGCGCAATCTGGCCTGCCTTCATCGCAGGGATGATGTTGGCCGCGCCGTACTTATACGTTTCGACTTCCGCTTCGATTTCTTTCGCGTCAACATTCACATTAGAAACCTTACCGCCCTGTGCGGCAGACACCCACTCGATCGGCAGATCATTCTTCTTCCAACCACCGGTGAACAGGCCCTGCTTGGAGAACTTGTCCTTCGGATCGAGGATGATGACCTTCGAACCAGGCTTATGCTGCTTCAGGAAGTGTGCAACCAATGATGCACGCTCGTACGGGCCCGGCGGGCAGCGATACGGATTCGGCGGAGCGACCATCAGGAAGTTTTCGCCTGGCTTCATCGCCTTGATCTGATCCGCAAGCAGCTGCGTCTGCATACCAGCCTTCCATGCGTGCGGAGCTTTTGTGCTTGCGCCTTCGCTATAGCCGTTCACAGATTCATACTTCATGGAGATACCCGGGGACATCACCAGCTTGTCATAGCTGATGGTCTGGCCGCCCGCGGTCTTCACAGTATGTGCAGATGCGTTCACTTCCGTTACGGTGTCATGTACTACGTTCACACCATGGCCCTTCAGCGCGCCATAGTTGAATGCGATGCGATCCAGCTTATCCAGCTGACCGATGACACGGTTACTAAACGGGCAGGTGTAGTACGTGGTGTCTTTTTCGATCAGGGTAACCTGAATGCCCTTGTCTGCCTTACGCAGGTACTTGGCACAGGTAGCACCACCGAAGCCGCCACCGATCACCACTACGTGACCCTTGGCGCCGCCTGCGGACTTGCTACCACCCGAGGTTGCGTTACAACCTGCAGTGATGCCCATGGCTGCCGCTGCACCCAGTGCACCGGTCGCCTTTACGAAATCTCTACGATTCATTTTGCTCATGAATTGCTCCTTACTTCAGTGCTGCGAAATAAGACGCCATCGCTTTGATGTCGTCGTCGCTATAGGCCTTGGCAAGGCGATTCATGATCGTTGCCGGACGCTCACCTTTCTTGAATGCATGCATTGCAGATTCAATATAGGCAGCTTCTAGGCCAGCAATGGAAGGGGCTGCGCCAACGCTCTTACCTTCATAGCCATGGCAACCTGCACAGGTGCCAGCAATCATGGATGCATTGGAATTGCTCAGTACAGCTGGCTTATCTGCTGCGACCGCGGATGCGCTCAGCAGAATGCCGCCGACTAGGGTCAGGGTCTTCAGTTTCATCAGGACTCGTCCTCCAGACTGATGGTTTAAATCGCTTACCGACTTCTTCTTTTTGGTTGTTGTTTTCGAGGCAACGAACCGGAACCCGGAAGCACACACTCGAGTGGGCGTTGGGCTGGCCAACGCGGACGCCCACGTTACTACCGTCATTTCGGTCATGCAAGTTTTTTATGCCTATGATTCAAAGGCTTATAAGCACCTACTAATAAACTTTTATCCACTCTTTTTGAGACTTTCACGAGATGATCCCCGCGTGCTGGCAGCACGGCTTCAGCTTGGCTATGCTCCAACCCCATCGTTATTCCACCATTCGTTTGAGAAATGCCCATGACGCAGATCGTAATCGTCGGCTCTGGCTTTGCCGGCCTGACCAGTGTTCGAGAGCTCCGTAAAAACGGCTATTCCGGTCCAATTACCCTGGTTTCGCCGCAAGCGCGGTTTGACTACTACCCGAGCTCGATCTGGATTCCCTCCGGACTACGCCGGGTCCAAGACCTGCAACTGCCACTGGCCAACTTCTTTCAACGGCAAGATGTCACCCACAAAGCCGCGCACGCCACTGGCCTCGATCTTGAGCGCCGGGTTTTGCACACCGACGAAGGCGAAGTCGCGTTTGACGCTTTAATTATTGCCAGCGGTGGACGCTACTTACAAAAACTGCCGGGCATCACTGACCATGCCCTGATTCCCTGCGCCAGTGTCGAAACCGGCGAACAGCTGCGCCAGCGTCTCGAAGCGATGGACGGCGGCACGCTGGCCTTTGGCTTCGCCACCAATCCGAATGAGCCGGGCGCGATGCGCGGCGGCCCGGTGTTTGAGTTCTTGTTCGGCACCGACACCTTATTAAGACGCCAAGGCCGTCGCGATCGGTTCGAGCTGATGTTCTTCAGCCCGGCCGCTGAACCCGGTAAACGCCTCGGTGGCAAGGCGGTTGAAGGCCTGCTGCGAGAAATGAAAAAGCGCGGCATCGGCACCCACCTTGGCCACAAGCTCAAAGCCTTCACCGGTCATTCGGTCGAAACCGAAGGTGGCGAATTCAAAGCGGATCTGGTGATGTTCATGCCCGGCATGACCGGACCTGCCTTTATCCAAGAATCCGGCCTACCGTTGTCGCCCGGCGGATTCGTTCAAGCCGGCGCCGATGGTCGCGTGCCGGGTCAGGACAAGATCTATGTTGCCGGGGATGCGGGCAGCTTCCCGGGGCCGGACTGGATGCCGAAGCAAGCGCACATGGCCGACCTGCAAGCCGCAGCGGTCGCAAAAAACCTCATCGCCGATCTCAATGGCAAAACCGAGCAACACGGCTTCAAAACCGAACTCGTGTGCATTGTTGATTCACTTGACAGCGGTACGCTGGTCTACCGCGACATGAAACGTGCGCGCCTATTCAAAGCACCGTTCATGCACCACCTCAAACGCCTGTTTGAGTGGCTGTATCTGCGCAACTATCGCTAAAAAAATAGAGATGAAAGTCGCAGTCTTTTTCTGTGCCGCACTTGTTTCTGCAATATTGTTTCAGAATGCGATTGCTGAAGAAATGCAGCCGATTTGCCAAGTCAGCATCGCTCTAAGCGATCTAAACAAACAGCAGGGTAACTTCTCAGATGCAAATATTTGCGAAGCAACAGAACTGACCATTTTTGATGAACAAAACCGTAGCGTGCTCACCGTGACCGACCGCTATGTATCAATCTACGATGCCATCCCATCCGGATTTCCATACACCGTGATTTCATCTTCCAGTGGCGGCTCAGGATGCTGCAGGCATTACTACTTTGTTGACCAAGAAGGGATTTCAACAAAAATGCCAAATGTCAGCTATTTGACCCGGTTTGAAAGGAGCCAAGATGCTTATGTCATCTTTTCAGCTTCTAGGACCTTGATGCTGCCAAGCAACCTTCCTGAAAAATTCAGAAAGAGCTCTGATTAAATTCAAACAGGAGCGCGAAATGTTCGGATTCCCACCTTCAAAACCAATCAAAGATGACGCACAAACGCTCAGAAGATTAATGGAGATGGTGCTGAGTAAATATGGGGCACTTACCATTGAGGAAT
>JGI10211J34971_10000952_pt1 | contig 24060 bp, 19 predicted proteins | sample Etolagsediment_FD_34971 | JGI IMG/M metagenome (IMG submission 34971)
TTTTTGAGTAATGATTGTTCCCTGCCGAAGTATATGTCGTCAAGTCAAATCCTGCCTTGGGCTTTACGGCGGCCGAGTGAACTGCAATTCGCAATGAGAGTGCAGGGACTCGAACCCTGGACCTACGGCTTAAAAGGCCGTTGCTCTACCAACTGAGCTACACTCCCAAAATCAATTCCGAATTATAGCCGGAAATAGCAATTGTGTGTAAAATAAATTTTAGGAAAAAGGTGCTTTTCGGTAAAAATTCGCAACTTTTACCCATACGGAATCAACTTTACAGGAAAATTAAATGTGAGCTTCTGTACAAACCGACTCGGAACTGTTCGTATTAGACTCCGATTTGCCAGAAACTTGAATGGGCAACGAACAAAAGACCCAAAATGTGTACGAAAAAGCAGCGTAATCAACAAGAAACGGCTCTCCAACGTGCTTTCAGGAGTCTTTCGACATTGGAGTTTGGAAGGGCAAGTCACCTGTCAATCCAAAGTCACAATCCGCGGGTCTGTCATTTGGGTTGCTCTCGACGAGAGGGGAATTTTTGTGGTGGAAAAAATAAAAAAAAGGTAGATTTCTGCCTGTGGACCTGGTATTATTCCACTCTAAACTGTGTGGGGATAAAATCGTCTGCAAAAACCAATAAATAGGGCAAGAAAAACAAGAGTAATAATATGCAGTGTATAGCCTTGAGGATTTGTGGATACTTTTAAAACTCTGGCAGGAGGCCAATATTATGACAGGTTCAGAAAATGGCGGTTCAAACAAGCAAGCCACTGGTAACAATGTTCAGGAAGAAGCGAACATCTATGAAGATGATATAAATCTCATAGATTATTTTTTTGTTCTCTGGAAACACAAGTGGCTTATTTTACTTGGTTCAGTTTTGCCGGCTTTGATAGTCGAGCTTATTTTTTTCTTTACACCAAGAAGCTATGAAATTACTTATGTCTATGATGTAAGAAATGATATAAGAAATGATATAAGAAATGATGTAAGAGATGATGTAAGCGGCTGGAATCTTAATGAAAAGAATTACAATGTTTTCGTCATCAGATTCTATAGTGAAGAAAACTTAAATAAGATTGCAAATAAACTGCGAGAAAACGGGCTTAATGAATATGCTGGGTCAGTAGTCGCCGCTGGGAGTAACCCGAATGGTTTGCGGGGCCTTTTAAAGTTTGAGCCAGTACCTTCCTATATCGACCTTTCCAAAGCAAATATAACCGATACCAGGCAATTAGAGCAGATTCGAAAATTAACGGCTCAGTTGCTTCGCATGACTATAGCCGGGGAGACTAAAGAAAAACTTCTCAACATATCTTCTGTAATAAGGGACAACCTTGAAAAGGTAATTCCTGTATATATGATTCAGAAGCAGTTGTCCGATGACATACGAACATACAAAATGAGGATGGCTGATATTGAGAGCAATAAATTTGGTTTGGAGCTTACCTTAAAAACAAACAGGAATGTGTTAGAAAAGTTCCAAAAAATGAAAGGCGGCTATCCTGATAGAGTCGAAGGAGAAGTCGTGCTGCAGTTTGATGTTGGTAGTAAGAGCGAATACCTGCCTTTGAAGTATCAGATGCAGGCAGTGGAGTCTCAACTTATACAACTTGAAAAACAAATAGCTGTAAATGAAGCAAAATATAAGTATTATGAAAATTTGTTGGCCTTAAACCAAAAACTATTTGCCGAGTTGAAGAACAATGTTTCCTCATACTATACAATTCAACAATTCCATTCCTACTTAACTGAATTAGTTGTTAGTTATGAAACCAAGGAATTGAAAGATTATTTAGCTTCATATATTAAACGAATAGAGAACAGAATTTCCATAAGCACCCCTGTTTCAGAAAATCCAAAGATGTATTCGATTGCTAAAGGTACAGTTAAGAAAAGTGGCCTTGTGTTTGTGGTAGCGTTAATGATATCAATATTTGTATCCTTCCTATTAGAAGGCCTTAAAAAAGCCAGGCTCAGATTTCGTAAGAACTAATTTTTGGCTAAACAAATAAAATTATCAGTGTAATCAGCGGTTAATTGCAACCCACAGGCCTGCCCTGAGCGCAGCCGAAGGGGACGGAGTCTAATAAGATTTATGATTTGCAACAAATCAAGCAACGGCCACTATTGAAACCGGATTTGTCTAGCAGATTGTGGAAGGTTGTCACTTCTCAAAAGAAACACGTCCAGAACCTCTCTGTTTTGGTTTTTGTTAATTTTCTTATCGCTGGTCTTGGTTTTTTAACGAGAGTGAAAATTGCAAATACTCTAGGGAGAGAAGGTTTTGGTCTATTCGCATATGCCTTGGCATTAGGAAGCTATGGAGCAGTCATAGTCAGGTTTGGTCTAGACCGCACCTTTGTACGCGACCTCATCCATTACCCAAGGCGTTTTGGTCAATTAGTTGCTGGAAGTCTTGTTTTACGGGGCTTGCTCTTAGTTGTGGTGATCCTGGCGCTGGTCAGTTGGAAGTTGACTTTTGCGAGTAGCGAGCTTAGCTGGGGCGTGATTGCTGTAGTACTTGGTACATCCCTTAGGGCTTTGGACCTGCAAGCCGTGTATGACAGTTGGCAGAAAATGTCGCGCCACGCAGTCTATAATCTTGTGCAGAGGTGCTGCTATTACGCGCTGATATGGGCCGTGATATTATTTTTCCCGGGTAAGCTCAGCATTGGCCTGATCGGCGTGGGGACGATGGCCTCTGTGGCTCTATACCTATTTATGCAGCAACGGTGGGCATTTAAGCGAATCGAATTTTATAAAGCAAAAGAGTCTTTGACAAAGGTAGCTATCAAGCTTGGATTCGCCAATCTTTTGGTATGGGCGGCTGCTATGGGTTGTCTGTCCTTTGGTGTCTTAAATCAGCTTGTGTTAAAATCTTTCAGGGGAACTGCCGCACTTGGCGGATATGCGGCGGCCTGGCAAATAGTTGCAATTGCAATGCTCTTATTAAACCAGGTAGCAAGGATTGGCAAACCAGCAACTACCAGAATCACCCGGGAAGGAACGGACAGGAGTACAAGGAGAAGGTTCTTGGTGAAATATTCCGCCGTGATGTTTGCTGCCGCGTCTCCCATAGCGATTGGCGCTATGTTGTGGCCGGATGTAATCTTGAAAGTCTTATTTCGTCCTGAGTATGCCCAAGCGGCCGGGGCTTTGCGTGTTCTTGGAATATATATCGTTCTGTTCTCTCTTGGTCTTGTCGCATCACAATACGTGATCGCTGCCCGAATGGAAAAAGTTTATTTTGCGAGCGTTATAGTAGGTGGCGTTCTGAGTGTGTTGTTCTGCCTTTTTTTGATTCCGAAGTTAGGGGGGATGGGCGCAGCGATAGCGCTTCTAATTGCGCACGGCATATCCATTGGATTATATTGGGTTGCAATGATTCATGATGTTAGATCCCAAGCCAACTAACAATAACATTACTCCTAAACCTTACAAGTATGAACATAACACCGAAAGACTCTTCGAAGCGCAACATTTTATTTTCGGGCTACTATGGTCGGTTTAATACCGGCGATGATGCTTTTTGCGCTGTTTCAGCATGGGGCGCGAGGCACTATTGGCGTGTAGAAAATATTCAATTTCTGTGCAGACATATTCCCCAATTACCAGTTAAGGCAAAAGCTGTATTGTTTGCACGGTCTTTTTTTAGGGGCCAAGGTTTGTTGGAGCTCCCCGTTCATTTGGCTAAAAAGCCAATAACAATTTTTGCCGGGGGTTCTGTATTTCATAACAAAGTCGCTATTCTAAGCTATAAGGAGCTTATCAAACAGGCAAATCGATTACGATTGACCAAGTTAGGTGGGATTGGAGTTTCTCTCGGGCCTTATCGAACTAAGAATGCTTGTAACAGCATAAAAGATTTTCTCTCCAGGTTCTCCTTCTTAGTCTTACGAGATCATCGGTCTTACGAGGAAGCCTGTTCGATGAATCTTCCGTTTAAGCCTGTCAAAGGTTTTGATCTTGCTGCTCTTTTGCCAGATTTGTATGGACCTGCCAAATGTTCTGAAAAGATAGATGATGCCACGAATCCCGTTTTGGGAGTAAGTGTTTGTCATTATGAGCGTTATGTGCGAGGTGAAATTTCAAACGAAAAACGTCGCGAGGAACAGATAATCGAAACACTAAAGATGGTATCAAAGTCTCTTCGCATCACTATCCGTTTTTTAGTATTTAACGGCCATAACAAGTACGGCGATAGAGAATTAACGGAGAGAATTGCTGGGACACTTGCTGATTATGCTGATATAGAGATTGTACCGTATTCACAAAATCCAGTTACGATGTGGCATAGAATTGGGGAATGTGATGCGGTTTTGGCCACTAGGCTCCATGCCGGCATATACGCTTGTTTTGCTGAAGTTCCATTTTTGATGGTAGAATACCACCCCAAATGTGTGGATTTCTTGCAAGATATACGCTATCCGTGTCATTGGAGAATCGGCGACATGGAGGTTTCAGTTAACGAACTAGGGTCGATGTTAATTAGTGTTCTCGCAAAACAGACAAGGCCGGTTCTATTAGATATGGGTATGTTTAGAGCAAGGGCAAGACGCAATTTTAGTGAAGTTGATATTTAAGCGGAATATTAAAAAAGTGAAAATTAGTGTAGTTATTCCGTTATTTAACAAAGCTCTCTATATTGAGCGGGCGTTACACTCAATTTTGGCTCAAACCATCACAGATTTCGAATTGATAGTCATTGATGACGGCTCTACGGATGGTGGATGTAATATAGTTAAAAACCTTAATGATGATAGAATTCGCTTGATCCAGCAAGAGAATAGTGGTGTTTCTGCGGCAAGAAACCAAGGTATCGTTGAGGCAAAGGGCGAATTGATAGCGTTCTTAGATGCAGATGATGAATGGTTGCCAGAATTTTTAGAAACTGTGATAAGACTTAGAGACAGGTATCCGGAGGCAGGAGCTTTTGCCACTGCTTACCAAGTCGATAAAGGCGGCGGTCTTATGCGCAATCGTAAGATCAGAGGATACAGGAAAAACCAGTGGGAAGGTATTATTCCAAACTATTTTAAGACTAGGACCACATTGGTCTGTAGCTCTGCAGTAGCTGTGAAAAAAGAAGTTTTTGAAAAAACAGGAACATTCAGGGTCGAAGCTAAGAGAGCAGAGGATTTGGATTTATGGCTGAGAATAGCAACATATTTTGCCATTGCTTATTCTAATAAACCACAGGCCATTTGGTATCATGGCCTTCCTAATAATGCCTGCTTGGTAGAATTACCTGAAATCAATTCCCCCTTGGAAAAAAGTCTGTCTTTTATTGAAAAGGATACCGAAGTTTCAACTGAGACAAAAAGGCAAGTCCGGCTATATGTGTCAAGACACCGATTGAAGGATGTGAAAGAGTTCTACCTAAATGGAAGGTATCATATTGCGAAAGATATCATAAATGCGTATAAAACGAACTATGGAATAGGGCCAGGGTGGCTTCTGTGTTTGCTGATGTTTTGTTCGCCCTTATGGGTTTGTAGGTTAGTGCGCAAGTGCAGACTTAAAGCAGTTCGATTTGTGCTCAGGGTTATGAAATTGACTAAAGGGCTTCTCCTCTTCGCACAGCGAACACATGAGAAATAGGTTGCGGACTATCCGATAAGCGGTATAATGAAGAAGATGATAAACATCTTGCTGTTTTCTTACGGTGTCTCCATTGGGTTGCCGGATATAGCACTTAATTTTTTGAGTACACGTCTGCGATTAGACGATGGCATCATGATGATTCTGTTTCTTTGCCTTTTTATAGATGGGCTATGCCATCCCTATCGTTTTACCAAAAGCCAGTTGAAATTCCTGAAGCTTGCAACGCTCTTTGCAGTTTTTTGTTTATTATCTTTGTGTGTTACTCTTATTCTGGATTTGCCATTTGATTCCTACCCACTGTTTCGTATGTTGGGTTGTATGCTTATCCTGATAACACTTACAACAGTCCTTAAATCTTCGAAAACAATAAAATGGTTAGGATGGGGTTTGGCATTTGGAGGTGGTCTTATTATAGTACAAATTATAATCAGGTGGTACGGAATAATTGGAATTACATCTATGGAATATTCATATCAAATGAAAAACGCTTTGAGGTTTGGGACTTGGAATCCTAACGCTGCTAGTCTCTATGCCATCATGTTTGCTTTTATAATGGCTTTAATTGGTTGTGAGATGTCTGGGATAAAAAAGAGAGCATTCTGGTTGGCAGCAGGTGTCTTTAGCTTAATCCCATTATTTCTTTTTTCTCGTGGAGCAATGGCAGGTATAGGAGTAGCCTGGCTGGTTTTCATATTATTAGCACGCCAAAACCGCCCTGCAAAGGCAGTTGTTGTGTTGCTATTTGTCGGTATGATCATGTACCTTTCAATATATGAAAGCGAGCTAATTCGCTCAGCTATCCGTATTAATTTCTCAACCGGTGAAGGACTTTCCAGGCATGATATAATGTGGCGTACGGCCTTGGATTTAATAGCTAATTCGCCACTCATAGGACATGGGTTCGGTCAGGAAGTACGTTTGTTTGGCATGAGATTAAGTACTGGTGGCATGGCTCATAACGTATTTTTAAGTGTTTTTGTTGAAGGTGGTCTCTTAGGCCTGCTACTCTTTATATGGCCTTTAGGATACCTTGGCTGTCGTTTGTGGAGGTTCGCACATGGCAGATTCTATGATACGCGGGCGGTGATATGTTTTGCATTCTTACTGGGTATCCTGGTATCGAATTTATCACAATCCACGTTATATTGGCACAAATCACAAATGTTGATATTGTCCTTAATGGTGGTGTATTTGGGAAAAGTAGAAAAGTCCTTGCTATGCAAACCGATATGATAAAAATTTTATATATAGTCTCAACTCTTAAACGATGCGGGCCAACGAACCAGCTTTACAATTTGATTAAATATTTAGACCCGTCTATCTTTAGACCAATATTGATTACTCTCTCGCCGGAACCGGATGATTCAAGGTGGCAGGACTTTGAAAAGCTTGGAGTCGAGCTTTACACACTTGGCCTCTCGCGTATCAAAGGGTTGTTTTGTGCCATTTCAAAGCTTAAAAGAATCATTAGTGAGTTAGAGGTGGATATTGTTCACACGCAAGGAATTCGTGCCGACACGATTGCAGCATTGTACCTCGATGGCTACAGAACAGTAGCAACCCTACGTAACTATCCATTCTATGATTATTCAATGACATATGGAAAAATAGCAGGTCATCTTATGGCTTTACATCATCTTAAAATGCTGCGAAGAATTAAACACCCGGTTGCGGTTTCTGATTCAGTGTCGACTATGCTGTCGGAAAAGAATAATTTCACCATTGATGTAATACATAACGGCGTCGACACAGATGTATTTTACCCGCCAGTTAACGATAAGTTCAAGCAGGAACTTCGTAGAAACCTCGGTATTCCATTGACCAAAAAAGTATTTATTTCAGTGGGCCATCTTACTTTGCTTAAAAATCCTTTAACGATTGTAAAGGCATTTCAGGACAAAAGCCTTTCAAAAGACTGCTGCATTGTTTTCTTAGGTGACGGCCCGGAGCGAGAACGTTGTGAAAAGTATGCAAAGAATCGTCACATAGTATTTTTTGGCAGAGTGTCAAATGTTGTTGATTATTTGCATGCATGCGATTTTTTTATTTCCAGTTCTCGAACGGAAGGCTTTGGGTCTGCTTCCATAGAGGCAATGGCTTGTGGGCTTCCATGCATTCTGAGTGACATAGGTGCACATGGAGAGATTGCACGATATAGCCCAGCGAGCACGAAGCTATTTCGAGTGAGGGACGCCCATAGTCTGGCAGACAAGATCGGTGAGGTGTTGGTTCAAGACTACGCAGAAATGTCGATCGCTACCGTCCAAACAGTCACTCGCAACTTTAGCGCAAAAACTATGTCAGAGAAATATCAAAGTCTTTATTTGAGAATTTGTACAAATTAAACATACTTAATTCAACAAAAATTTCAATGTCGCGAGAAAGTAAAACAAAAGCCAAGCTGTCAGTAATAATGAGTATCTATAGCAAAGACAGACCTGAGTATTTGGGTGGGGCAATTGAGAGCATTATCAGCCAGACCAGACTGCCTGACGAAATAGTTGTTGTTAAAGATGGACCTTTGACTGATGAACTATCCCATATCATCAAAAGATGGCAGAAGGAACATCCTGGACTTTTCAAGGTCGTGTCCTTATCAGAAAACTGTGGACTGGGAATTGCACTTCAGGAAGGGTTAAAAGCCTGTTCTTACGATATAGTAGCTCGCATGGATGCAGATGATATTAGTTGTCCCGACAGATTTGAAAAACAATTAAAACTTCTACAGGAAAACCCAGATGTTGCCGTTGTCAGTTCATGGATGGCCTGTTTTGAAGACAATCCAGACAACATCGTTTTTATCAGGCAGATGCCGCAAAAGCCTGAAGACATTAGCAGGATTGCAAGGTTTCGCAATCCGGTTTTACATCCTCCCGCTATGTTTCGCCGCTCAGAGGTAGAGGCCGTTGGTGGCTACACTGACCGGAAGCGTAACCAGGACTATCATTTGTGGGCCCGGATGCTATTAAATGGCTCAAAGATAACCTGTATTCCTGAGACGCTATATAAGTTTAGATGTAACAGCAATTTTTTCAGGCGTCGAACCAGTTTACAGCATCTGATTTCAATGGTAAAGCTGCAAAAAGAATTTCTAAAGATGGGATTTATATCCTTCCCGCGATACATTCTGAATATCATTGTTAGAATAACGACATACGTGTTGCCTATTGCAATGACAAGATTTGTACGGACAAGACTATTAAGATTGTAGCTTTGTTATCATGATACGAATATTGCTATTTTTAGCCAATGCAGTTCTGATAAACCTTGGCTTTTTTTTTGCTTTCCTTATCAGATATGGCCTGCCATTTCCTGAGAATAATTTTCTGCCTTACAAAAGTAGCTTTGTATTTCTAACCCTAATATACATATCAGTATTATCTTTTTTCAGAGTTTATAAGAGCAGGTTCAAGTCTTCGTGGGAATTATTCGAGAGAGTTTTTTTAGGCCTGCTCCTTAGTACGTTGCTTAGTGTAGCATTTGTTTATGTCTTTAGAACTGAATGGGGAGCGTTTCCAACAAGTGTTTTTGCCATTTCCTTTCTTGTCAATTTTCTTCTGATTTTCAAGGTAAATCAGTTTATTCTGAAGGCAAAAAAAAGAATCAAAAAGCGGGTGATAATACTCGGCGAAGGCAAAGTAGATGATGTTGTCGGCAAAAAGGCAAAGGTAGAAAGAAAACGAATTAACGTAATTCGAGAATTACTTGAATACTCAAACGTTGACGAAATAGTGGTAAGTGAAAAAATCACCAATGCAGAAGACCTGAACTTATTGCTCTATCTGCAGCGAAAGTTAAAGGCTGAAATTCTATTCAGTCCTTCGATTTATATGGGCCTTCTGCCTGAAAGAATAAACGGAAACTCTTCAATTGAGTTGCTGAGTACTTTCGTGGGCAGGCAATCAGACCTTGACGAGTTTTTTATTGCGATTCTTGATATATCAACCTCATTGATATTGCTGATTTTAGCTGCGGTGCCGATGTTAATTATTTCTATATTAATCAAGCTTACATCTAGGGGCGCAGTAATCTACAAGCAACAAAGGGTCGGCAAGGATGGCAAAACATTTACATTGTATAAATTCAGGACGATGGTAAAAGATGCAGAAAAAGAGGTTGGCCCGGTATTGGCCAAACAAGAGGACCCTCGTATTACAAAAACAGGTAAAGTCCTGCGAAGGACGCGAATGGACGAATTGCCGCAGTTATTCAATGTTCTGCGTGGCCAGATGTCTCTTGTGGGCCCCCGGCCGGAACGCCCCCATTTTGTTAAAATGCACAAAGCCATGCAGGGGCTACGACTTGCCGTCAAGCCGGGACTTACAGGCCTTGCCCAGGTAAGCAATTTTTATGACCTGCACCCCAAACACAAAATCAAGTACGACTATCTATACGTTCAAAGAAGATCGCTTGGGCTGAATCTAAAAATTATGCTGCAAACGATTCCGGCCGTGTTTTCAAAAAAAGGCTGGTAAAGTCAAAGCACCTCGTAAATAACAATTCTTTTTTTCTTCTCTCGTTTGTTCATCCGCACCGAATATCTTTCTTGGACGGTTCTGCCAAACTCTGGCTTTTTGTCTTCATCCTTCACAATTTTCACCACATATTTAGCTCGCTTGGAAACCTTCTTGTCATATATTAATCCTTTCCGCTCCGCATAAAAGCTTATACGCCTGTCGAATACAGCAATTAAATCTTCTTTAGCGGCGTTTTCTTTTAGCCACGCCGAAGCGGTTCTGTATCCTTCTTTTTTTATACGCATAGGCCTGAGCAACTTCGGCAAACAAATAGCGACACCAATTATCAAAAGAATAAAGAAACATAACTGTGGATTTCCCTTACTCTCTGGTTGAACCCGGAAAAACTTGCTCCTAAGCCAATTGGCTAATATTTGTAAGCCGATAGGAACATAAAAAATAGTGAAAACGACCAGCGGCAAGCTGTGTCTTTTACTGATGAAGTTAGTCCTATAGTACAACCACAGCGATACAACGATATTAAGCAAGACGAAAGCAGTTACAAAGAAAAAGTTTTCTGCAGATTTAGTTTGCTTTCGAAAATAATGGTAAACACCAATAAACAAAGCCGGAATAAAATAATACATCAAAGTTTCACAAATATTGTTCAGCAGCTTCCAAATCCCTTCTGCTACTTCCAATGGGGCAAAACCGGCAAAACATACACCGGCCTCATTAACGGCATCAATATTTGACCGTCCCATATTGGCAAAAATAGATACAGAACCGATGCGCTGCTCAGGAAAAAGGTAACCCACAAATCTCATATATGGTACAGCGATAACAGCAAACCCTGCTAAAAGTAAAACTAAGGCCCCCACTGCACTTTTTCTGCTCATTTTGTTTTTTGGCCTGATAAGATTAAACAGCAGCCATCCTCCGCCGTATATAACCAGCTGGCAGCACTCAGTACGGATTAAGTATCCCATGCCTGCGATTATCCCCACGCAGCCAAACATCCACCATTTACTGAACTTTGCGCCTAACAGCAACAGCCAAAAGCCCGTTACCAAAAACACAATATGTGGCCAATCACTTAAGGCATCACTGCCAAACTTTGTCGGATACGGTAATAAAGTCAGAATCAAAAGAGCCCAAAAGCTGTTGCGGGATCCGACCAGTATTTTGCCTATGAAATAAAGTGGGATAAGAGAAAGTATTCTGCATAGCAAAGTTACACTCTGAGCACAATATATCCAACTATACATCCAGGAACTACCGCTGAAAAAGGTAACAAATTGATGGGCTATAAAAATAAGAAACGGATAGCCTGGAGGGTGTGTTTTTATAATACCGACAGGATTACTTGGAAATTGCTGGGCACGCTCAATATAAAAAACCCCATCCTTGGCAATAAGCACGGCTGTGGCAATTAGATATACACCTATTCCCAGAGCAACTGCTAATAAAATCGCAACGTGGACAAGGTCTTGTTTTCTAACTAACCGATTAGTATTGCCACCAACAACCATTGGCACTCACTATTTTTTAAGTCCCAAACTAACGGCAGCCCAATCTTCACGGTGCAAAGTATCTGCAAGCACTGTAACTTAAATCCCAAGCCTGTAATGCCGCTGCCCCATCACTTGTGTCGCACTTCCTAAATCGGCTCCGAATTATAGCCGGAAATAACGGTTATGTATAAGACAAATTTTAGCAAAAGGTGCTTTTCAGCAAAAATTCGCAACTTTTACCCATATGGAAACAACTTTGCAAGAAAATTAACAACAGGTTTCTATGACAAAGCAAACCGCAAACCGCATCGTTGACAACTCTGCCGTCAATTGATAGCATATTGGCTTTATAAACTACATGGAGTGCTGGAAAATGGTTGATGTGACCTTGATTACGGGCGATGGAATCGGCCCGGAAATTGCGGAAGCTACACGCAGATGTATCGATGCGACAGGGGCTGGAATCAACTGGGAGGTAGCAGAAGCAGGCGCTGATGTGGTGGAGCGACTCGGAACACCTCTGCCTGATGCCACTATGGAATCAGTCAGGAGAAATGGTGTCGCCCTGAAAGCGCCCATAACTACGCCGGTCGGAAAGGGTTTTAGAAGCATAAATGTGCATCTTCGTCAGACGCTCGATTTGTATGCCTGCCTGAGACCCTGCAAAAGCTATAAAGGCGTGCGAAGTAGATATTCTGATATTGACCTTGTCATCGTCCGCGAAAACACCGAAGACCTCTATGCAGGGGTTGAATTTCAAAAGGACAAAGACGACACAACCGAACTCATTGACTGGATAAACAAGCACAGCAGCCGAAAGATTAGTGCAGATTCAGGCCTGAGCATAAAGCCGATTTCGGTCAAGGCCACAGAACGTGTAGTGCGTTTTGCATTTGAGTACGCTCGAAAAATGGGGCGCAAAAAGGTAACAAGCGTTCACAAAGCCAATATTATGAAATACTCAGATGGATTATGGCTTGAAGTCAGCCGCCGGGTTGCAAAGCAATATCCTGACATCGAATTTGAAGACCGCATCGTGGATAATATGTGTATGCAGTTAATTCAAAAGCCCGAACTTTACGATGTGATTGTGCTGCCGAATCTCTACGGCGATATATTAAGCGATTTATGTGCCGGTTTGGTTGGCGGACTGGGCGTTGCACCCGGTGCAAACATCGGCGATAAATGCGCCATCTTTGAAGCAACCCATGGCAGCGCACCAAAATACAAAGGCCAAAACAAGGTAAACCCAACGGCCCTGATACTCAGTGGTGTACTGATGCTCAGGCACATAGGCAAAACGGCTGAAGCAGACAAGCTCGAAAACGCTGTGGCCGCGGTGATTGCCGAAGGCAAAAGCGTAACCTACGATATGAAAGCCGACCGTAATGACCCAACTGCCGTCGGTACGAGCCAAATGGCCGATGCTATTATAGAAAAAATTAAAAGTTGAAATGCAAATATCAAAATTACATATCAAAATGTAAAATACCATTGCGAGTCCTCACGAAGTGAGGGCGTGGCAATCTCTGATTTGCAAATAGTCGAGATTGCTTCGTCATCCGCCAGAGGTGGATTCCTCGCAATGACACGAAGTGTCATTCTTGAATTTTTAGTAGGGGCCTTGTAATTGAATCAGCAGACTTATCGCAAATTGATTTCCGGTCAAAGCACGGGCTGGTTTGCAGCGTCTTCCCGTTCCGCTCTGGGTGTTGCTGGTGCAGTCTATACAATCGGCATCCGGCTGCGGAATTTGTTATATTGCAAAGGCTGGTTGAAAGCACATCGTGTAAATGCGATTGTCTTTAGCGTCGGCAATATAACAACCGGCGGGACAGGTAAAACCCCACTCGTAATCTGGCTATATAATTTGTTGCGGCAAAAAAACTATGGCTGCGCGATACTTACGCGCGGGTACAAGGCAACTCAAAACTCAAAACACAAAACTCAAAACTACTTCGACGAGCCGGCCATTCTTGCCGAAACCTGCCCGAAGGCCAAAGTAATCGTCAATCCGGACCGCGTCGCGTCTGCCGCTGCTGCTGTGAATAAGTTCGGTGCGAATGTTCTAATTATGGATGACGGATTTCAGCATCGGCGATTAGGCAGGGACCTGGACATCGTGACAATTGACGCTATGTGCCCCTTTGGATATGGCAAGCTGCTGCCGGCCGGGCTGCTAAGAGAGCCGGCTACTGCTCTAAAAAGAGCCGATGCCGTTGTTATTACCAGGTGCGACCAAACCACCGCGGCTGAATTGGCCCAACTTGAAGAGAAATTGCAGCTAATCAATCCGGATATCCCCATTGCAAGGTCCATACACGCACCTGTTTGCGCAAAATCCCGGGAACATAAGGAACTCAGCACCGAAGAGCTGAGAGACAAAAAGATATTTGCTTTTTGCGGCATAGGCAATCCGGACGCTTTTTTGGGCACAATCGAAAACCTCAGACTTAAGATGGCTGGCTCGAAAGTTTATAATGACCACCATCATTATACGGATAATGATATTGCTGACATTTACGAAAAAGCCGGATATTTGGGGGCGGATTTGATACTGACAACACAGAAGGACTGGAGTAAAATTTGTGGTTCTAACTTCTCAATTCTCAACTCTCAGGGTGTACCTTTCGCTTATTTGGTAATCCGGCTAAAGTTTATCAGTGGAGAAGATAAAATAACGCAGTTGATTGAAGACACATTAGCTGGTAAAATCACCAAGAAATAAAAAAGATGCAAAGTAAAATAACGCAGGTGCAAAGAGCTTAAAATGTACGAAAAGCTGCTAAAAGTAGTAACGAATCTCGGCTCACCGAAGATTTTGCTCGCTGGTGACTTTATGCTCGATGTTTACATCTACGGCGACGCCTTAAGAATAAGCCCCGAGGCGCCTACGCCTGTACTGAGAATCACTGAGTCTGAGTATAGCTGCGGTGGAGCAGGGTCCGTGGCTGCCAACCTTGCCGCTTTAGGTGCAGTGCCTTATTGTCTCGGTGTCGTCGGAAACGACGAGAATGGAAAACTTCTAAAGAAATTATTAACAGAAGCGGGTGCTGATGTTACCGGACTGCTCACCACAGCAGACCGCCCTACAATCAGCAAACAAAGAATCATAGGCTTAGCACAGCATCGTCATCGCCAGCAATTGATGAGACTGGACAAAGAATCCACAGAGCCGGTACCCGACGAGCTGAATGAGGCAATTTTACAAGCTTACAAAGATAATTTAGAACAGACTGATATCGTCTGCCTGCAGGATTACAATAAGGGTTTGCTTAATTCATCAGTTTGCAAGCAAATGATACAGTTAGCAAAGCAAGCATACAAAAAGGTCCTCGTTGACCCTTCTTATATCAGCGACTATTCAAAATACACAGGCGCAACTCTGATTACGCCGAACCGCCAGGAAACTTCAAAAGTAGTTGCGTTTGAGATAAAGAGCAATAAAGATGCTGCCGGGGCAGCCGATGAGCTTGCCGAGAAGTTTAAGCTAAAGGCAGTGGTAATTACACTCGACAGGGAAGGTGCATATCTTAAAACAAAAAAGGAAAGTGAAATCATACCCACAAGACCTCGCAGTGTTTATGATGTTACAGGTGCGGGCGATATGGTGCTGGCAACCCTCGCCATAACTTTGGCGGCTGGTTATGATTATAAAACGGCTGTACAGTTGTCCAACATAACCAGTGGAATTGAGGTAGAAAAATTCGGCTGTGCAACAGTAACTATTGAGGAAATTGTCAATGAAATAGCTGGCAGGAGTGACAAAGTGTATCCGGTCGATTCTTTGATTGAAGAGCTAAGCAAGCATCGAAGGCAAAATGAGATTGTAGTCTTTACTAACGGCTGTTTTGATGTGGTACATCGAGGGCATACCGAGTTTCTGAAATTCTGCAAATCCCAGGGTGACATTGTTGTTGTCGGACTAAACAGCGACGACTCGGTAAAAACCATCAAGGGACCCGACCGTCCGATTAACAACCAGTACGACAGGACTGCCGTCCTGGCTGCACTCGGAACAGTTGATTATATTACCATTTTTGATGAGCCGGACCCGCTCAGCTTAATCAAAAAACTAAAGCCCAACATATTAGTAAAGGGGCAGGATTGGGCAAAGAACGACGTCATCGGTCGCGAGTTTGTTGAATCCTATGGTGGCAGGATTGTTCTTGCACCGCTTGTTGAAGGAAAAAGCTCAAGTGCAACAATCGAAAAAATCAAGTCACTGGAAAGAAATTCCTGATGAACAATCGGTTAAAGAAACAGATTACAGATGTCATAGAAACGCACAAGAAAATGCTTGCCGAATTTGAGCAGAGCGGCCTTGAAACAATTGTCGCTGCTGCTGAGACGATAACAAAAGCGTTAAAGCAAAACGGCACCATTTATATCTGCGGAAATGGAGGTTCAGCAGCAGACGCTCAACACATAGCCAGTGAGCTTGTCGGCAAATTTCAGCGTGAACGCAAGGCGTTAGCTGCGGTGGCACTGACAACCGATACATCCGTGATAACATCGATTGCCAACGATTATGGTTATGAAAATGTGTTTGGCAAACAGGTCGAGGCGTTGGTTACACAAGGTGACATCCTCTGGACTATTTCAACCAGCGGAGCTTCCCCTAACATCATTGCGGCCGCTGATTTAGCAAAGAAAAAAGGCGCCTGCATACTGGCCTTTACCGGCAGGACTAACAGCAAGCTCGAGCAGATAGCTGACATTTGTTTTTGTGCCAATGACAAATCAACAGCGCGTAGCCAGGAGATTCATCAGATTGCTTATCATATAATTTGTGGCCTGGTAGAGCAGAGCTTTTGCGAGTAGTTGAAGCAAAAATAAATCGAGAGAAAAATGCCTGATAAAGCGATATTTTTAGACCGTGATGGGACTTTAATTGAAGACCCCGGCTATATCAATAATCCCAAACAGGTAAAACTGCTGGATGGTGTGCCCCAGGCGCTTATCGAGCTTAAAGCTCTCAACTATAAGCTAATTGTTACCTCTAACCAATCGGCTGTCGCACGCGGAATTGTCACCGAGAAAGTGCTCAGTAAAATCCATAACCGGTTAAAGCAACTGTTGGCCGAAAAAGGAGCGTCTTTGGACAACATTTACTATTGTCCCTATCATCCAGATGGAATTGTTCCGAAATACCGTAAGGAAAGTGACTGGAGAAAGCCCAACCCCGGAATGTTGTTGGCCGCCGCTGACGAGATGGATATTGACTGTAGCCAATCCTGGGTCATTGGTAATAGCAGCCGTGATGTTGAGGCCGGTTTGCGAGCCGGCTGCAAAACTATATTATTAGATAACCCTTCACACGACAAAAAGCTCAAACCTGGAGAACCAAGCCCAGACCACAAGGCCGTAAATATAAAGGAGGCGGTAAATATCATAAAAAAATATCACCGTTCGCTTCACGAATCAGACGCTCAGGCTCAGCCGATACCAGCGCCTAACACCAAACCAGACTTGCATACTATTGAACAATCACCACAGCAGCGACCGGTACAGCCCAAGGCAGTCCCCCTGTTACAAAACACCGATGCCGAGAATACCAAACAATTACTCAGCAGTATTTTGGAACAACTCAAAAGGACGCAACGGGCCGATATGTTTGGTGAATTCTCCATAATGAGACTGATGGCCGGCATCATACAAATCACTGTCTTGTTTTGTCTGTTGATAAGTATATGGTTCCTGATGGACCCAAACAGACAAGACAATTCGGTTCTTATTGCTCTCGGATTTGGTATGGTTCTTCAGATGATGTCGCTAACCTTCTACATAATGCAGGGGCGAAAATAATGGTTCGTGATTTGCGATCTGAACCACGAGCCACAAGCAACGAGATGCGAGATACGAAATACGAGATTTTGGTCTGGCTTCCTTCTCCTATGGGTGATGCTGTTCTCTGTACACCGGCTTTACGTGCTATACGCCGATATTTTAAATCCTCACGGATTTCTTTTTTTTCCAAGCCCACGGTTCGTGAGGTCTTATCGCCAAGCAGCTTTAACGATATCTGGCTGGAACAGCAAAACAATAGCCCCTTTGCGGTCGCAAAAATGCTCAAGCAGCATAAGTTCACGCATGCAATCCTTTTCAAAAATTCTTTTGCTTCCGGGTTAGCCGCCTTTTTAGCGAAAATACCCTCGCGGATTGGCTATGCCCGCGAGGACCGCTCACTTTTACTTACCGGCAGACTTTATCCACCCAAACTACCCGATGGCAAATTCAGACCCATCTCTATGATTGACTACTATCTTGCAATTGCCTCCTGGCTCGGTGCGGATACCGCCGACAGAAATCTCGAACTCTTTATCGACCCACAAGACGAGCAAAGACTGCGAGACAAACTGCCGGAAGTCTTCAATTGTGAAGGACCCGTTGTTGTTATTGTCCCCGGCGGAGCATTTGGACCAAGCAAGTGCTGGCCCAGCGCCAGATTTGCGCAAACGGCGGACTGGCTGACTACGAACTACAACGCAACGGTTGTTGTTTCCGTTGCATCCAATCCCATTGAAAAGCAAATTGCAAAAGAAATCTGTGATTCGAGCGAGCACAAACTTATCAACCTTGCAGAAAACCCTGTAACTCTCGGCGAATTAAAAGCACTCTTTTCAAGAGCCGAGTTGGTAATATCAAACGATACAGGCCCCCGGCACATAGCCATAGCCCTGGGTCGCAGGATTATCACCCTGTTCGGACCAAACGACCCTGCCTGGACGGAGACCGGCTGCGAAAATGAAATTAAAATAGTTGGCGATGTCCCCTGCGCCCCCTGTGCTAAGCCGGTATGTAAAAAAGCCGAACATTTTTGTATGCAGGCAATCTCCGTAGAGATGGTTTGTGACGCTGCGAAAAAATTACTCGAAAATAATCAAAGGCAGCCGACCTACAAAGCCAAACAAAACTTCGTAAAAATTTCAAAATCGTTCTTTGTCGCTCCTGATTATAAAACGGCACTCGGCGAACTGGGCTTAACTTCTATCGACGCTGTTTTTTTGTTTAATGCCGGCCAAAACCTGACCAAGGACAATCTGGCCGGATTCCGCAGCCGATTACAATTCGAAATAAATTCCCACCGGTCTCCGTTACCGACTACAATGTTTTTGAAACGTTATGACAGGCCGCCGATCACAATCCAACTTAAAAACTGGTTCGCCGCACGCAATCGGATAAGTTGTGGCCTTTTCGGCTTTGAGGCGGCAAGCAAACTGTCCGCAGCCGGTATAAACACGCCGACAACAATCGCTTATGGTGAACAATGGGGCCTGCTTTTTGAGAAAAGGAGTTTCATAATCACTGAGAAAATTCCAAATGCCGAGTCTTTGGAACGAAAACTGCCTGACTACTTCAAAGGCCCTCCCACAGTCGAAAAACTGAAACTGCGAAGGGCTTTTATCGCTTGGTTAGCCGGCTTTATAAAAAAATTTCACGAAGCCAATTATCGTCATCGAGACCTTTACTTTGCACACATATTCTACAGTAACAGCGGCGAATTTTACCTGATAGACCTCGCCAGGGTTTTTAAACCGACCCGATTTGCTGAGCGATTTCGGATAAAAGACATTGCACAGGTTTATTACTCGGCCCCCGCCAAGCATTTTTCAAACACGGACCGGCTGCGTTTTTATGTTGCCTACACCGGCCAACACAAGTTAGTGGAAAAAGATAAAGTATTTATTCGTAAAGTAATAAACAAGGCAAAGCGGATGGCACGACATGATTTAAAGCACGGCAGGCCCGTCCCCTTTACAAGCTGACAGGATTACGGCTTACATTCTGCAATGAAACAGAAAATTGCAATACTAATAGAACGGGCAGATATTACTCTGGGTGGAGCGGAACGCTCCGCCTTTGAACTGGCAGCCGAGCTTCAGTCTTCCGGACTTGACGCGCACATACTTGCCGCAAAAGGCCGAACAGACGCCAAAAACATTCACATTCTATGCCAAAATACTCCCGGCAGGCGCACTTGTTATTTTACCTTCGCAAAGGCATTGAAAAAACATCTGGCAGAAAATCACTATTGTCTAATCCATAGCCTTTTGCCTTTTGGTTTTGCGGATGTTTATCAGCCGCGCGGAGGCAGCTTCGCTGAATCCATTTTGCGCAATGCCGCCAGCTATCAAAATAAGCTTCTCGAATCTTATAAAAGAATAACGGCTTTTGCCAACTTTCGCCGGACCATACTTTTGCGAGCTGAGAGAAACTTGTGCAAAAATCCGGCTGGGCCGGTAATTGCCGCGCTTTCGCAGTATGTTGCCAGACAGTTCAGGCAACATTACGGTCTTGATGACAAGCGCATAGCGGTTATATCCAATGGCATAAAAATACACAAACAAATCGACCATACCCAAGCCGGCAAACTACGCACGCAAATACTGGCTAAATTGGGCATCAAAGAGGCGGAAAACCCCGTATCTTTCTTATTCGTGGCAAACAATTTTCGACTAAAGGGATTGGCTGTCTTAATAAAAGCAATGCAGTTAGCGGCAGAGCATAACACAAACCACCCCGCCTATTTAATAATCGCCGGCAATGACAGAGCGCACAGCTATCGCCGGCTCGCAAAAAAACTCAAAGTTCACAAGATAATCTTTTTAGACGCTGTCAGGCACATCCAAAATGTTTTGTCAATAACCGATGTGGCCGTCCTGCCAACTTTCTATGACCCATCGAGCAGATTTATTCTCGAAGCAATAGCAGCCGGCAAGCCGGTGATAACCACGAAGTTTAACGGTGCGACCGATTTGTTCGTTAATAATCGGCACGGTAAAGTAATAGACAGGCCCGAAAATATCCGCGAACTCGCTGAAGCCATCAACCATTTCACAGACAAGGGCAATATCCAAAAAGCATCGGATACGATTGCTGCGGATAATCTCAAAGAAAAAATCTCCATTAACAGGGTTGCCAAACAGCTAATACGTGTTTATGAATCAATACTCGAAAAAGGCGGATAACAATGAGATTTGCTATTCTGATTATTGTTGCATATTTACTTGGCTCAATCCCCTTTGGGCTCGTCATTGCCGCAGCTTATGGCAAAGACCTGCGCAAAATCGGTTCGGGCAATATCGGTGCAACTAACGTCGCTCGTGCCCTCGGTAGAAAATGGGCTTATTTTTGCTTTCTGCTCGACGTACTCAAGGGTCTGGTCCCAATGTTGGCTGCCAGATTTCTTACGCAAGTGGCTAATCCAACCCCCGGCTCAGTTTCTCTCTGGCTCGTTGTCGGATGCGCAGCAGTATTAGGTCACATCTTCCCAATATACCTAAAGTTCAAAGGTGGAAAGGGCGTCGCAACCAGCTTCGGCGTAGCTCTGGGCCTTTGGCCTTATTATACAACTTGTGCCGTAATTGCCATCACAGTATGGGCGGTAGTTGTTCTAATATGGCGATATATCTCGCTGGCCTCGATGACCGCTTCAATTGTTTTTCCTATCGTATTGATTCTTGCGATAGTCTTAATGCCCAACTGGGATTTTGCCAATCTATGGCCGCTGCTTGTCGCGGCAATTGCAATACCGGTAATGGTGATTATGCGCCACCGCGAGAATATAAAACGGCTGTTCGCAGGAACAGAAAGCAAAGTCTTCAGCAAATAGCTTTGGAACTCGTCTTTCTGCCGGGATTTTCTACACGTATTCCCAGTTCTTTAGCCACTGGTAACCTGCCGGCAACTTCGGCAATTCGGGAAATGACTTTTGCACACGACCTTACACTGCCGATGCCGGAATAAGGCAAAGAAACCTCAAAACAGAACCCCCCGTATTTCTGAACTGGTGCTCTTTGTTTCCGGGTACGAATATCACATCCTCTGTACCAAACTTGTATTCCTTCTCCTCATATACAAAGATGCCTTCTCCTTCAACCGCAAATACCTCGTGCTCATGAGTATGGACGTGCAATGGTGTATAACCGCCGGGTTTCAATTCAAACATTCGCATTGCAAAGTTTTCTGCGCCATCGTCTTTACAGATAAGCCATCTTATCTCCACGTCCTTTGCCCCTTCCACCTCTACTACGTTTTTGGGGATACTGCTGCTTTTTTCTACCTTCATATCGCTTCCTTCCGGCAATATTATATCCATGGGAAATATCAACCGAGCTTTTTGTCGAGTATTTCGGAGACAACTTTCGGATTTGCCTGGCCTTGGGTTTTCTGCATAACCTGGCCCAGCAAAAACCCGCGCGCCTTCTTGCTTTTCTTTCCACCTTCAGTTACATCCTTGACCGCCTTGGGATTTTCCGACAGCACACGCTCAACTATTGTCTCCAGCTCATCCGCATCGCTCTTTTGAATCAGGTCGTGTTCCTCGGCAATTTGGTGGGGGGTTTTGTCCAAAGAGGAAACCATTATATTTGTTATTGTTGTCGCAGCCGTGGCGCTGACGTCTCCGGTTACAACCATTTTGGACAATTCGGCGATATGCTTGGCAGGAATACCCAACTCGACTACGCCACACCCCTTTTCGTTTGCCAGCTTTAGTAAGTCCTGCGTGATTATATTGCAGGTTCGCTTCGGCTCACCACCTTCAGCGATAACCTCTTCGTAGTACTCAGCCATCGAATGTTCGCCTGTTAAAACCCCTGCGTCATAATCGCTTAACTTGTACTCATTAACATAGCGCATCTGCTTTTTTATAGGCAGCTCGCGCAAATGTGACTCGATATCTTTAAGCCACGGCTCTGTCAATTCGACCGGCACAAGGTCCGGCTCCGGAAAATATCTGTAATCGTGCGCCTCTTCCTTTTCTCTTTGAAGCACAGTTACCTCTCTATCTGCGTCCCAGCCACGTGTCGTTTTGTTACCCATTTCCGTCACTTCACCGGTCTCCAGAAACCCGTCAAGCTGTCTTTGCACCTCATAGTCCACACTTCTCTCCAGTGCGCGGAAGCTGTTGAGGTTCTTGACTTCAACTATGGGCGTTTTGTATTCTTTGCCATCTTTGGTAATCACCAGATTAATATTCGGCTCGAAACGCATATGCCCTTTCTGCATATCGGCCTCGGATACACTCAAATATCTTACTATCCGCTGCAACTCCACTGCTAATGCCCGCACCTCAGCGGCACTATTCATATCCGGCTCAGTAACAATTTCCAGCAGCGGTGTACCCGTTCTGTTTAAATCAACCTGAGAAAAATTGCCCGCTGTGTGCAGATTTTTGCCCGCATCTTCTTCAAGATGGGCTCTTATTATTCCAATCCTCTTCGTTCGGCCGGACTCAAGTGGTATCTCAATAAAACCGTTAGCACTTAGTGGTAAATCATATTGGCTTATCTGATAATTCTTCGGCAAATCGGGATAGTAATAGCTCTTTCTGTCCCACTTGGTAAACTTCGCTATTTCGCAATTAAGGGCTAACGCCACCATAACTGCGTACTCCAACGCCTGTTTATTCATCACCGGCAGAACTCCCGGCATACCGAGGCAGACCGGACAAACCCTGCTGTTAGGAACCGCGCCAAACTCAACCGCGCAGCCGCAAAACATCTTGCTCTTTGTGCACAACTGCACGTGAATTTCCAGACCGACTATTATCTTGTATTGCAACTCACTCATCTTCTAAACTTGCTCAATTGCCGCCGGCTTCTTTTTGTGCCAATCGGCCTGCGCTTCAAACATCCTTGCGATTCGCAGCAGCTCGGCCTCACCAAACGTCGGTGCAAGTATCTGTAGGCCTATCGGCAGGCCTTTATCGTCAAACCCGCAGGGAATGCTGATACCCGGCACTCCAGCCAAATTAGCGGCTATCGTGTAAATGTCCGAAAGGTACATCTGCAGTGGGTCGTCAATCTTTTCGCCAATCTTAAAAGCCGTCGTCGGCGAAACCGGCATCATAATGCAATCGCAATTCTTAAACGCTTCTGTGAAATCACCGCGTATCAAATTTCTGACCTTAAGCGCTTTCAAATAATAGGCATCGTAATAGCCGCTCGAGAGGGCGTAAGTCCCAAGCATTATTCGTCTCTTAACTTCTTTGCCGAACCCTTCCGCCCGGGATTTGGAATAGACCTCGACATAATCTGTGGGATTCTCCGTACGATGGCCGTAATGCACACCATCATACCGCGCCAGATTACTCGATGCTTCCGCCGTAGCTATTATGTAATAAGCAGCAATGGCATAATCCAAATGAGGCATATCTATTTCTGTTATCTGAGCCCCAAGGCCCTTGTAAATTTCTATCGCATCACCCAGAGCTTTTTGCACCTCCTCATCGGCGCCGCCGCTGAATTTCGGCACAATCCCAATTCTCAATCCCTCTATTGGCTCGTCAAGTCCTTCAAGATAATCAGGGACAGGGGCAATTTGCTCACCGACACTGGTGCTGTCGGCCGTGTCATGGCCGGCTATAACGTTCATCATAAGTGCACAGTCTTCGACCGTGCGGGTTATTGGCCCAATCTGGTCCAAACTCGAACCGTATGCGACAAGTCCGTACCGCGAGACCCTGCCATAAG
>JGI10211J34971_10000953_pt1 | contig 24051 bp, 24 predicted proteins | sample Etolagsediment_FD_34971 | JGI IMG/M metagenome (IMG submission 34971)
GCTTTGAAAGAGCATTGTTTTAGTATGCTTTTAGTACATGCTTGACAACTTTATAAAAAGGTATTAGAATAAATCTCTGATGCTTTTAAATAAATTTTCCACCATAAATTTACATATTATATTATCAAAAAAAATTTTAAGGAACCTCAATGATTAATAAAAAAAACCTATCCGGTAACATTTTTGGAGGTCTTACCGCTGCCATTGTTGCACTGCCTCTTGCCTTAGCCTTTGGTGTTCAATCAGGAATGGGGGCCATCGCAGGACTTTATGGTGCCATTGCCCTGGGTACATTAGCTGCTCTTTTTGGAGGTACTCAAACCCAAATTAGTGGGCCCACAGGGCCAATGGCAGTTGTTGCATCAGCCGTTATAGCAAGTGAAATAGCTATTTACGGTTCATTGGATGCAGCATTGGGAACTATTGTCGCTACTTTTGTCTTTGCAGGTATTTTACAAATCATTATGGGACTTTCTCGAATTGGTCAATACATACGCTATATGCCCTATCCTGTTATCTCTGGCTTCATGAGTGGCATAGGTCTTATCATTATTATTATGCAAATTTTTCCGTTTTTTGGATTAAGTTCACCCAAGGCTATTATCGATGTGATAAGCTCGCTTGGCACTATATATTCTAGCATGGACACTAATGCTGTAGCACTTGCATTAAGCACTATTGCCATAATCTATCTTTTTCCTAAAATAACGACCGCCATCCCTTCAACACTAGTAGCACTTATCTCCTTATCCATACTTTCAACTATTCTCAATTTACAAGTGCCTATTATAGGTGATATCCCTCAGGGCTTACCTGATATTCATCTTGATTCCCTTCTCTCAATGGACTGGCATCATCCTATGGTAATCATCATTCCAGCACTTACACTGGCTGCTTTAGGAGCTATTGACTCTCTACTTACCTCTGTTGTTGCTGATAACATGACTAAAACTCAGCATAATTCAAACAAAGAACTTATAGGACAAGGGATTGGTAATACCATAGCAGGTCTTATAGGCGGCTTACCTGGAGCTGGAGCTACTATGAGGACTGTTGTTAATATCAATGCTGGCGGAAAAAGTCAATTTTCAGGTGTTGTGCATGGTCTTATTTTACTCATAGTTCTTTTGGGAGCAGGCTCCTATGCTAAACTCATCCCCTTACCTGTTCTCTCTGGAATTCTTATTACTGTAGGTATTGGTATCATTGACTATAAAGGTTTAAAACATATCCTTTATATACCCAAAGCTGATGCTATTATTATGCTGATTGTACTTATACTGACTGTCTTCGTAGATTTACTTCAGGCTGTTGCTGTTGGCTTGCTACTTGCTTCTGTTTTATTTATGAAGCAGATGGGTGATTTAACACAAAGTAAATCATCAAGTCAATCCTTAGCCAGTTTCCATGAGCAACACCCTCTTGTAGATGAAAAAGGGTTTGAATTTATAAAAGATCAAGTCTTTATTCAACACTTTGATGGTCCTATCTTCTTTGGATTTACATCCTATTTTAACCGCATGATGCGAGAACTTCCACAGATAAGTGTGGTTATTTTTAGAATGGAGAATGTCCCGACTATAGATCAAAGTGGAATGTATGCTATTGAAGATGCTGTTTTAGCTTTAGAGAAAAAAGATATCAATGTGGTTTTAAGTGGTCTACAAGAACAGCCTGAATACCGGCTAAGAAAAATAAAACTTATCCCAAATCTTATCGAAGAAGAACACCTATTTAAAGATATAACATCAGCAATCGTAGCACTAAAAAGTAAGCAAATCTCCCTTGATAGTGCTCCTAAAGAGAATAAATCTAAAATTTTATGGCGATATCGTTAAATAGCTATAAAACTTTATAAATAAATGTTGAAATAGATTTAGACTTAAGGGTACTTGTTTTTTAACTTACCGTTTTACTTTAGCATTATTACAAGTGTCCATCATGATTAAATCGTCATAAAAAACCTCTAGCCATACATCAATGTGTTCTTTTGTTAATACAACGGCCCTTTTTTTTTCTACCATACTTACATCACTTACTGGCACTAAAGCTTCAAAATACATTTCGCTCTCTTTTAAAAGCTGTGTCATTACTTTCGTGTTTAACTTACTCATCTGTAATCCTTTAAGTTTTTATCCTAATTTCAGAGTTTAGCTAATAAATACATTAATTTAGCTTTAACAACTAAAAAGCCATTTTTTCAAACATATTCAGAAGGGTTTTTAGCCTATTGATTTCACTGTTTTCATCCATTTTACAAAACGCTTCTCGACTCTCTTTCTCGCATAGATAAAAAAGTGTAGATGTCTCAGCACATGCTAAACTCTTGACTCTTTTTTGCTCTTGTGAGCCAAGTAAAGAAATATCTGAGAAAAGTGCATTTGCATTGAGTGAAGTAGCTAATTCTACAGTTTGTAGTGCATCGCTACAAGCTCCATAAAAATAGAGGTAGTTCTCACACTCATGCTCATCTATAATTTTATTGACAAGTTTTTGTGCTGTAGCTTTTGAAAACCTATTTTTAAGTATGAGTATGTTCCACATTTTATACTCAAAAGCTGTTTTTAAAATCTTATCTTCACTATCAAGCACAACAATAAGTGGTACAAAATTTGAAATCAATGCCGCCGGTGTAAAAATGTAGTGAAATTTCTCTTTCCTCTCATCTTCAATATATAAATAATTATTATTTTTCATAGTAAAAGTTCTAATTTTGGATCTGTTTCTTATTTGTTTTTTGTTGTAGATAATTTGAAATATTTATAAGAGCGAAAGTGACTAAAAATATCATAAGCCCAGGATAAAAACTAACCCACCATGCTATCTCAACAACATCTTTTCCACCTGAGAGGATTGTCCCCCAACTCATTTGCGGTGCAACTATTCCAAGCCCTAAAAAACTTAGCCCTGACTCAGATAATATTGCTCCTCCAACACCAAAGGTAAAACTTACAAAGTATATTGGTGCTAGAAGTGGTGCATAATACTTGAGTAAAATTTTCATCTTGCCAACATTAGCAATATTTAAAATCTTGATATATGGCTGAGAGGTTATTTTAAAACTCTCAGAACGAATGAGCCTTGCCGTAGTCATCCAACCTGTAATAGATATGATTACTATCAAAACCCATGCAGAAGCATTTACATAGCTTACAAGTGCCAAGAGCAAAAAAAATGTTGGAAATGTCAAAAACAAGTCTACAACAACTACAAAAGACTTGTCAACATTTCCTCTGAAATAACCAGCTATTGAGCCTATAATTAGCCCTAACAGCGAAGCGATTAAGGCACTCCCAACTCCTATAGTCAAAGAGACTTTTCCACCCTCCATAAGTCGAGCCAAAATGTCACGTCCTAATCTATCTGTTCCGCAAAGGTGTTCTACTGATGGTGCAAGTAAAATTGATTGGCTATCAAGAGTATATGGACTTACATCATAAACAAGAAACCCAAAAAAAGAGAAAAGGAAAACTGATGCAAGTATGAGTATGCTAAACCCAGTCATACCCTTACTGTTTTATTCCTAAGAGAGTCTGCATCATTTGATCAACAGTCGTTATTACTTTTGCAGCAGCACCATAAGATGTTTGATATTTAATCAGGTTTGTCATCTCTTCATCAATGCTAACTTTTGAAACAGAATCATACTCCATTTGTGTAGCATTAAATTGTGTGGATACGGTCTCGTTTCTACCAACAGCAGAGTTTGTGGAGATACCTACATAGGTAGATGTAATATCAAACATACCATAAATAGTAGTATCAAATGAGTCATCGCCAACTTGAAACTCATAGGTCTCAAACTGTTGCTGCACCATATTTAAGGCAACACGGTTATCTCCTGCTGTAGATGAGTAACCTGCGGAAATTTTTGTCGGATTATTTTTATACTCACTATTGAGACTAACATTTGAAGCACTATTTCCATCAAGAAATCTTCCAAGACCTAATGCACCTGCAAAATTACTTCCTGATGAGAAAGAGCCATCACTTAACTTGTCTTCTATAGAAAATGTGTACCCTTTGGATGCTTCAGACGGATCTATTACTAGTTCTAGTCTCTGCTCTCCTGTTGCACTTGGCTGAAAGCTGTATCTGATAAAGTCATCAATATTGTTGTTAGCATTTCCATCATTATTATCATCTACACTCTCTTCAATTTGTGCCTGTATAGAGTTTGAGCCACTCACTCCACTTAAGACTGTAGCACTATCTATCTCTATACTTCTTCTTGCTACTTCATTTCCATCAATATCATAAACGATTAAATCAAATGCACCATCTTTTACATTCAAAGATGAGTTTGTAAGTGTTGCAGTAGAAGTTATATCTAAGACATTTGACTGCATTTTATCTCTAGAGTTTGCAGCATATAGATTATTTGTAGCTTCAACAAAACCCTTAGAAAAAGCATCAAACTGTGCAACAACATTTTGGATTATTCCATCAGTTGGGACTCCTGTAGTCGTGTCTATAGCTCCACCTCTAAGATCAAAGATGGCACCTATTTTACCGCCGCTTATCTCCTCTTCCATTGGAATCAATGTCCCGTCTTGTCTCTCATAAGAGACTTCATAAAAACCTGATGAATTATTTTTATTTGAGAGGTGTATTGGATGAAATGTATTTCCATCTACGATGTTAAATCCATTTACACTAAGGGTATAACTCCCTGTTTTTGTGTTTGAATTACTATCAATCTGAATATTAGCCGTTAGTTGACCTTGATTTACCTCTGCACCAATAAGTCTAGAGAGATTTCGTTCAATAACATTTCTTTTATCTCTTAAATCATTAGCGGTGTAACCATCTCCTGCTTCAGCTACATCTATAGAACTATTCAACTCCGCTAATTGAGCAGTAAGTTCATTTACTTGATTTACATTTACAGCAAGCTGTTCATTTACTTGCGTTTGTAAACCTTTTATTTGATTTTGTGTTTGTGTTATGTGTTGTGTGAGCGTCTCTGTCTGTTTTGCCAAGGCCACTTTTATAGCATCATTGTCAGGATTATCTGCAAAGGTTTGCCACATGTTATAAAACTCTGCTAAATCTGCTTTTATACCTACTCCATCTATTTCTGGAAAGTATGTTGAAAGCTCTTCAAGTGTTTGCATCTCAAAATCACTATACTCTTTATCTGCTGAGACACCTGAGTATCTATCGAAAACAAAATTATCAAAAACTCTTTTGATATCTTCAATCTGTACACCATTTCCAACATTCCCAGGGGCAAGCGTAAGTGGTGTTGCGGCGGCTTGAACCACACGCTGTCTTGTGTAACCCTCATTCTCTGCATTTGCAATATTGTGTCCAGTTGTACTTATACCAACTTGTGCAGTACCTAAAGCACTATAGCCAATATTTAATGTATTAAATAAATTCGACATTTTATACTCTTACTTCTAAAATTGATGAATTTTTCGATGCAACTTTGTTGTAGCCTTGCATCTCAGTAGGTACCAATCTTTCTAAAAATGTATTGTATAAATTACTTACAACCAAAACTAATTTTGCATAGTGTTTATTAACTATTCTTAAGTTATTGAGTTCTACTTTCAACTCATCTAGAAGTTTGTGCTGTTCGTCATTTAAGAGTTGAGGAAGTTCTATATCGGGATGAGATGTCATTAAACTAGATATCTCATGATCAATCATAGCTTTTTTAGCTTCAAAACCTTTTAGCTTCTCATCTTTAAGTGCTAATCTATCAAATTGAGGATCATGTTGTGCAACTTTAATATCATCAATATCAGCTTGAGTTATTTCAATTAAATCTCTCAAATCTGTTAAAGCATTTTGTAAGTGATGTGACAACATGACATACCCTTTTTTTATTTATTGTTTATAAATAGTTTAAAGCAATTCCTGAGCCATCTTTTCAGAAAGTGCACTTAAGTCTATTTTATATTGGCCAGAGTTAATTGACTCTTTTAGCTTCTCTATTTTATTTTCTTCTGTAAGCTTTGCATTAGGTGTTACGGCCGTTTGCTTTGCCTCTTTTGGCTCACTCAGAGTACCATTCATTGCTGTTCTCATCGCTGCACTATTAAATTGTGAAATCATAACTTATCCTTTAAGCTAATTGCTTAATATTTTTATACATTTATATCGACAAAAAGTAAATATTTTCAAGAGTGTATATATAAAAATTAAGAACTTTTACGACTTAAATAATCATAAAGCATTTGTGAAAAACCAAAACCACCGGCACTTGCCTTTGATAGCTCATCACGATACATCGATTTATAAATCTTATCGCCAGGGTCGTTTTGATCTGAGAAGATATTTTTATCATCTTTCATAGCATTATCCATCAACATTTTGATGATAACAGACTCAAATGCATCTGTCTGCTCGCGTAGAGCTTTATCATCGACATTTTTATCTATCTTTGGTGTGGCGTTTTGTTCTGATGCCATTTGTATTTTTGCATTCATCGCGTTTATTGCATAACTCATTACATTACCTTCAAATCAGCAGTGATACTTCCAGCACTTTTCATAGCTTCTAAAATAGAGATTATATCTTTAGGAGTTGCTCCAAGCTTTTGAAGTGAACGCACAAGGTTTGCTACTGTTGTTGTACCCTCTTTTGTGTATATCTCATTTTCATTGAGTCCAATCACTAAGTTATCGTCTACTTTTATAGCTCCATTTGGATTTGGGAGTTCTTTTTGCTCTACTACTTTGATAGTGATATCTCCATGAGTTAAGATGATGGGCTTAAGCTTTATATCTACACCTGCGACAATTGTTCCTGTTCTCTCATTGATTATTATTTTGTTCTTAGGCTGGTAGTCCATCTCAATCTCTTGAATCTCCGCTAAAAACTCGGTCATAGAACGATTTTCTGGTCGTTTTAGTTTTATACTTCTTGAGTCCATTGCAACTGCAACTTGTGTGTTATAGTATCCGTTTATAGCTTTTTGCACGGTTACTGCATTTTTAAAACCTGATTCTTTGAGTGAAAGAGTTGCATACTCTTGATGATACATATCTATGTTGATTTCACGTTCTATAAAACCTCCATCAAGTACTGTTCCCGTTGTAGGATGAGACTCGCTTCCTGCACCCCTTGAGTTTCTTCCGCCTATACTCACACTTCCCTGTGCTAGTGCATAAATCTTCCCATCCACCCCTTTAAGTGGTGTCATCAGAAGTGTTCCACCCTCTAGTGACTTTGCATCACCTATAGAAGAGACAACAACATCAAACATATCTCCTTGACGTGCAAAAGGCTTCATAGTAGCTGTTACAACAACAGCTGCAACATTTTTTGATTTTATATCTATGGGTTGCATGTCTATGTTCATGGCTTTAAGCATATTTGCAATTGATTGAAGTGTAAAACGCGAGGTAGTACCATCTCCAGTTTTTTGCAAACCAACTACAAGTGAGTAACCTATAATCTGATTCTCACGAACACCAACTATACTTGATACATCGGTGATTTTAGTAGCATAGAGTGAAGATAAAAAAAGAGTTAGTAGTATAAAATATTTCATGCAACATCCTTGAATTACTCAAGAATTAGCAATTACTATTCCATCTCTTGTACGTCTAGATATGTAAGTGTTGTATTTCCAAATTTTTTAGACTTTTTTATCTCATATAGACCAAACTTTGGAGGAATTTCAAGTCCACTCATATGCTCTATGATTATCATTTTGACAACATTTGGTGGGAGTTTTTCAATGAGATTCATTGTCTTTTCATAAATCTCCTCCATCCCCTCACGAATACTAAAAGGTGGATCAACATAGAAGTATGCATCTTCATTTGCCTTTTTAAGTTTTGCTACGACAGCATTTATGTTTGTAAAACTATCTCCACCATACACTTCACAAGCCCTTGCATCTGTTTGTGCTATATTTGTTTTGAGTGTTGCTAAAGCATCTCTGTCTTTTTCCATAAACATGATTTTTTTTGCACCGCGACTCAGTGCTTCGAGCCCAATTGAACCGCTTCCTGAGAAAACCTCAACAAAATTAGCATCTATGATATCAAACTGTAGAGTATTAAAAAATGACTCCAAGACTATAGTTTTTGAGCTTCTTGTTGTTGTTGTTGAAGGAAGTTTTAAAATGCGACCTTTAAATTTTCCAGAGATGATTTTTTTTGTTAGAGATGTTTTACTTTTCATAAAATGCTTTTACCGCTCTTAAAATATTTTCTTGATACTCCAAAGTAAGTGCTTCTATTCGTTTTTCCAAAATAGAAAAATCCATACTCTCTTCATCGGCTTGAACCTCAGGCTTAACATTGGCATTTGGATAAAGTTCTTTGTAGCGTTTTTCAAGTGCAAGGATGAGTTGTGACTTTGAGAAGGGCTTCACCAGGTCAGCATTTACGTCACTAGAGATGTAAAAGCACCGCTCATCTCCCATGCACTCAGTATCACGAACTACAATATCGCACTTTTTTGCACTGCTTATATACTTGCTTAAGAAGAGTTCTAGTGACTTTTGTAAAAGTGGTGAGTGGCACTCAACTGCAATTTTCATCTTTTTATCCTTGTAAATAGTACTCTAAAGAGTATCTTAAATCTTCATCTATATCTGCTAAATTTAACATCCACTCTAAGTAAGCTCTATCACTCATAGCTATCTCTTCCATATACCTGTTGGTGTATTTCCCAAAACTAAACTTTGAGAGAAGCACTTTTTTAAAACTAAGCTCAACCATCTCATCACTACTAGCTAATTCTAACAATGTATCAAAGAGAAGTTTTACTACAAGTGTGTCACTCAAAGCATTATGTGCATTTAAAGCATCTTTGATTCCATACTTTTGAGCTAATGCTATCTCATCTCTGTAGAGCTTAAGTTCATAACGCAATACTTGAAGTGAAAAACTTTCACACTCTGGTAGAAGATGCTTACTCACCCTGAGTGTATCTATGACTTGTCCTGTCCAAATAAAACCCTCACTACTCAAAAAACTAAAGTCAAATGCTATGTTATGCCCTATGATAATATTCTCTTTTTGATTATGTTCTTGAAGATATTCCCATGCCTGCGTTTGTGTTAGCTTTGGAGAATTTTTTATCATCTCATTTGTTATATGATGGATACTTGAGGCTTTTGGAGGTATTTTTTTTCCTTCATTTACAAGCTCATAGATGTAATCCTTCTCATCTAAGACCGCAACTGAGCAGACTTTATCGCCCACTTCAAGTCCAGTAGTTTCAATATCTAAAAATATCAACATTTACTCATCCTAACACTCTTACAACGACTTGTTAAGAGAACAATGGAGAAAAACCCAGCCATTAAAATATATGTATAAAGGAGATAGACACTAAACCAATCAAAAATAGACTCATACGATGTAAAAAGATAAGAAATCACTACACTTATAAGCATGATGACCGCTGTATTCCAGACTATAAGGAGCAACCATTTTCTCCACACTTTGACTATATCCCCATAGCCTATAATGTCTATGATTTCGCCCTTAGAGTCTTTAGGGCAAGATAAAAGTTTGAGTGAAATGCCATCGATGCAGTGGTTAAAAAGATACTTGGCGTTTATGAAGAGTGCTATGGGAATTGTGAAGTTAAGTAAAAGTAAAACCCAAAAATTATAAATAGCAAGAACTGCCTCATATATCTCTTCGTTAAATGGAGGCAACCCTTGTTTGAGATAAAGTAGCAATGTTATAAGAAAACTTGCTATGAGTGTTAAAATAAGCGAAACTACTATCATTCTAAAAACCCAAAAGAGCCATACTTGTAGATAAAATTTAAACATTATTTTATGAAATTTTCCAGCATCTCGTTGTAGTGCTCAAGTGTCATAAAACTTTTCTCAAATCTATAGCGAATGATAAACTCAACAACACTATTTTTTAGTTCATCTTCAACACTCTCAACCCTTCCAAAGTAAGCAAGTGAAACATTCTTACTTTTTACGGTGGCGTTTTTATCGTAACTTATGGCTAAAATCTGGAAGTATTTCCCCTCTTTTATCTCACCTAAACTCTCTTGAACTAAAGATGCACCTGAGAGGTTTATCGCTTTATAGAGAAAAATATCTTCAAAATTTTTTACTTTTTTATCTATGCCAATTTTGAAAAAAAGTTCTCTTAAACTTTTGAGATTCTCTTTACGAGTTATTTCATAAGCAGAGATTTTACTTGTAAGATTTTTTAGCCTATCTAGTGCTGAACTCATTCATTTCCTTTTGAAAGATTATAGCAAAAACTATCTAATGCAGAGTCTAAATCTTTGTAGAATTTAGCTATAATGGCACATGGATTATTTAAAAACACAGGGTGTTGATGCCCTTAATGGAACAATAAAAATTTCTGGTGCAAAAAATGCCTCACTTCCTCTTATTGCTATGACAATCTTGGCAAAGAACAGTGTGAAAATAAAAAACCTTCCCCAAGTGGCAGACATCAAAACACTTCTTAAGCTTCTCTCTAATCTGGGTGCAGAGTGTACATTCCTAAATGAGTCTGTTGAAGTAGATACATCAAATATTAAAGAGACAAAAGCAACATACGACATTGTAAAAACTATGCGTGCTTCTATCTTAGTGCTTGGCCCTTTACTCTCGCGTTTTGGACACTGTGAAGTATCTCTGCCAGGTGGTTGTGCTATTGGACAACGTCCTATTGACTTACACCTTAAAGCCCTAGAGCAAATGGGTGCAGAGATAACAATTCAAGCAGGATATGTTCAAGCAACAGCTCCAAATGGTCTTAAAGGCTGTAACATTATCTTTGATAAGATAACAGTTACAGGAACAGCGAACATTGTTATGGCAGCAGCATTAGCAGATGGGACAACTACTATTACAAATGCTGCTAGAGAGCCTGAGGTAGTACAACTCTGTGAGGTACTTAACAAAAGCGGTGTAAAAATCGATGGAATAGGCACTGCAATCCTTACTATTGAGGGCACAAATGCGGAGTTGATTGAGATTGATGAGTTTGCTATCATTCCAGACCGTATAGAAGCAGGAACATATCTCTGTGCTGGAGCTATCACAAAATCAGAGCTAACTCTTACAAATGTAGAGCCAAAACATCTTGGTGCAGTTTTGGCAAAACTTGAAGAGATGGGTTGCTCTTTTACTTCCACTAGTGACACTATCACCATTCATCCTACACAAGAGATAAAACCGGTAAAGATAGTCACTCAAGAGTACCCTGCGTTTCCAACAGATATGCAAGCACAATTTTTAGCACTAGCAACACAGGCCAATGGTGTCTCCATCATAGAAGAGCGACTCTTTGAAAATCGCTTTATGCATGTGAGCGAACTCCAGCGAATGGGTGCAAACATAACACTAAACGGACATACTGCAACAGTCAATGGAAAAACAAAACTAAGTGGAACAGATGTAATGGCAACAGATTTACGAGCATCATCAGCACTTGTTTTAGCAGCACTTGTCGCTGAGGGAGAGACAGATATACACCGTATCTATCACTTAGATCGTGGATATGACTCTTTAGAGAAAAAACTAGAGGGTGTTGGAGCGAAGATACAAAGACTTAAAGAGTAATTTTTTTACTTTTTAGTCTTCAAAAATTATCATCTCGTAAACGCTACGAGTCGTTACTAGTGCCTTATCTGGCGAAACTGAGTGTGATTTTTCTGCACGACTCACCTTATGACGCAAATCTGCTATCTCTTTTTCCATTCCATCAACATTATCTTTTAAACGAAGAATAATATCAACTCCTGCAAGATTTACACCAAGTTCGCGTGTTAAACGCAGGATGAGTTTTATCTTATCTATATCGCGTTGTGAGTAGAGTCTTATACGGCCATCTGAACGCGATGGACAGATAAGATTTTCACGCTCATACTGACGAAGTGTCTGAGGGTGAATCTCTAATATCTTTGCAACTATACTTATGAGGTAAACGGGTTCGTCATAATTATGCATCTCTTACTCCTTAGGTAATTTTGCTTTCATTAATTCTACTAAATCTTCATCTAAATCTTCAACTTTTGGTAAGACAATATTTGCTTTTAAGTATAAATCTCCGCGAACATTTGTTTTTCTGTTCATCGCACCCATCTCTTTTACGCGAAAACGCTGACCGTTTTTTGTGTTTTGAGGTACTTTGAGTTTTATCTCTTTTTCTAGCGTTTGGATACTTATTTTGTCTCCAAATAGTGCTGCATTTAAAGGGACATCAAAACTTTTCACAAGATCATTCTCTTCTCTTGTGTACTCAGGATTTGAAGCAACAGTTATTTTTAAGAACAGATCCCCTACTCTGCCGCCTTGTGCATGTCCCTTACCTTTAACACGCATCTTCTCACCACTTTTTACACCAGCAGGAATCTTAATATCAAATCTATCTCCTTGAACAGAGACAGAGTGAGAACCACCAAGAATAGAGACTGCAAAAGGAATGGTTACATTTGTTTCAAGATCGAGATTGACTTCTTGTTGGAAACCACCACCTCCCCCAAATCCACCACCAAAAGGATTACCGCCGCCAAAGCCACCTCCTCCTGAGAACATCTCACGAAGAATATCTTCCATACTTCCAGCACCTGCCCCACCATGACTACGAGAAAAGTCATGAAAGTTTTGCCCACCAAACATGTTGTCACCATGCATATCGTACTGCTGTTTTTTCTTCTTATCACTAAGAATTTCGTAGGCAGCATTTATCTCTTTAAACTTCTCTTCTGCATTTGATTCTTTGTTTACATCAGGGTGATACTGACGTGCTAGTTTTCTATAAGCCTTTTTTATCTCAGCTTCACTCGCATTTTCACTTACTTCTAATGTTGCATATAATGATTTTGCCATAGTTGTTTCCTAAAATATTTTTAAAATTATTTAAGTGCAATTATATCACAAGGGTTGAGTGGATGTCAATCAAGGTTTGAAAATAAAGAAGTATATAAAAAGAATATTAATAACTAAAATGAAAAGAGTAATGTAAATTCAAGGTGCATAATTAGGAAGCAGACTACTGTATGTGACGATGTGCCCTGGCTCAAAGGAAGAAGTGCCCTTGGGATATAGCAACGAAGAAGTTACGTTGCTATTTTCATTTTAGTGAAGGAAGTGGCGTACTTCTGAGAAGTATAGACTCATCCCAAACTCATTTGCAGCCTCAATAATCTCTTCATCACGGATAGACCCGCCAGGCTCAATAACATTTTTAACACCAGCAGCAGCTGCTGCATCAATGCTATCTCGAAATGGAAAAAATGCTTCTGATGCAAGTGCAGCACCTCTTACATCAAGACCCATATCTTTTGCTTTTTTAAGAGCACATTGAGCAGCATCAACACGACTCGTCATACCCATTCCAACAGCTACCATAGCTGCATCTTTTACATAAACTACACAGTTAGATTTTGTAAGTGAAGCAACTTTATAAGCAATTTCTAGATCTTTCATCTCGGCTGCAGTTGCCGCATTTTTAGAAACTAGCTTCGCATTTTTAACCTCATCTTCTCCAACAACATCAGCATCTTGAAAAACAAACCCGCCATCTATGTGTTTAAAATCTTTTTTGTCATTTGCAAGAACAAGTTTGTCTGTTCCCATCTCAAAAAGCTTAATACGTTTTTTCGTAGCAAAAACCTCTTGAGCTTCTTCTGTAATACGACCAGCAATAACTACTTCTAAGAAAATCTCATTCATTTTCTCAGCCAGCTCTTTTGTCACAACACCATTTACCGCTACAACGCCACCAAACGCAGAGACTGGATCACACTTAAGTGCCTCTGTATAAGCTTCTAAAAGAGTCTCTTTAATAGCAAAACCACAAGGGTTTCCATGTTTTGAGATACATACAGCGTTATCATCACCAAAGCCAGCGGCAATTTTTACAGCACCATTTAAGTCATTTAAGTTGTTAAAACTCGCTTCGCCTTTGAGTGTTTTAAAATTATTTGTAAAGTGTTTATCAAACTCATACAGAGCACCACTTTGGTGAGGGTTTTCACCATAACGAGTATCCATAACTTTATTTCCAACTACAAATTGTTTTTCACCAAAGCCATCGTTAAAACGCTGATTCATGTAGTTTGCTATCATTGAATCATAAGCTGCTGTGTGTTCGTATGCTTTTATCATATAGCCACGGCGAAACTCTTTAGTGTTTTTCTCATTCTCAATCGCATCAATAACTTCTGCATAATCCTCAACATTTGTCACAATGATAACTGCATCAAAGTTCTTTGCAGCACTTCTAACCATAGCAGGTCCACCAATGTCAATGTTCTCGATAATATCATCAAAATCATCCGTTTTCTCAATAGTCTCTTTAAAAGGGTAAAGATTTACACAAACTAAATCTATAGACTCAACACCTAACTCTTTAGCTTGGTCAAGATGTGACTGCTTATCACGACGGTGTAAAATACCACCATGCACATAAGGGTTTAGCGTTTTAACACGGCCTTCAAAACACTCAGGAAATTTTGTAACCTCATCTATCTCAATAGCTGCTACACCTTTTTCTTTTAGAAGCTTAAATGTTCCACCAGTTGAGATAATCTCATAACCATTTTTTACCAAAGAGCTACAAAACTCAACTATACCCGCTTTATCACTTACACTAACTAATGCTCTTTTTGCCACAATAATGCCTTTTTTAAATATTGATGAAATTTTATCTCATTTGAGTTTATATAATGGTAAAATCACTCAATCTTTAACTTAGGTAAAAAATATGAAAAATATAGCTATTCTTTGCTCAGGTGGTGATGTCTCAGGAATGAATCCAGCTCTTAAACAATTTGTAGAGTATTCCCTTCATAAAAAACTCAAACCTTTTTTTGTATATGATGGCTATGAGGGACTTATTGACAATAATATTTCTCAAGCCGGATACTCAGATGTAGCAGGTATCATAACTCGCGGTGGAACAAAAATAGGAAGTGCCAGAAGTAAACGTTTTATGCAAAAAGAGTTTCGTAAAATAGCTAAGAGCAATCTTGATGCACTTGAAATTGATACACTTATAGTATTAGGTGGTGATGGCTCTTTTAGAGGGTTACATGCCTTTTATCAAGAGCACAAGATTAAATTTTGTGGAATTCCATCGACTATAGATAATGATATTAATGGTACAGACTATTGCCTTGGTGTTGATAGTGCCCTCAATATCATCAAGAGCTCGATAGACTCTATTCGTGATACTGCCTCATCTTTTGGTAGAGCCTTTGTTATAGAAACGATGGGTAGAGACTCTGGCTATTTGGCACTTGTAAGTCATCTTACTTCTGGCTCTGAACTCTGTCTTATCCCTGAAAAAGCATATCATTTAGAGGCACATGAAAAAGACTTTAACGAGCAGATAAAAAATGGAAGAAGATATTTTATAGCCATAGTTTCTGAGGGAATTAAACAAAGCTCACAAGAGATAGCAGATTGGTTTGAGCAAAAGATAGGTATAGAGTCTCGTGTGAGTATCCTAGGCCATATCCAACGCGGTGGAAATCCAACAGTCAAAGATAGACTTATGGCATATCAGTTTGTCACAAAAGCAATCGACACATTACTTGAGGGAAATCAAGAATCTATAGTATGTCATGATGATTTTGGATTTCACCTTAAAAGTATTGACGAGGTCACCTCTAAGACAAAAGAGCTTGATGCAGAACTTTTGTCCTACATAAGCTAAGAAGCACTAAAAAGAGAGGCTTATATGTCTCTTTCTATCACTTTTTTAAAGGTATTAAAGTAGTTATCTTGTAGCTGAGTTATACTCATCTCTACATCGTTGATTTTTATAGAGTCACCGCCAACAGTTCCTATCTTCTCTACTGCCATAGACTCATCTAGCATTGCTTCAAACGCAGCACAGTTTTCTGGTTTTACTTCGATGATAGCACGGCTCATAGACTCTGCGAAGATATCTCTCTCATCACTAACACTCATCTCAACATCACATCCAAGCCCAGAAGTTGCAACCATTTTAGCAAGTGCAATGGCCACACCACCAGAACTTGCATCTTTAGCACACTCTAAAAGATGTTTCTTATTTGCTTCAATCACTAATTCCCAAAGAGCAAGTTCGTTTTTATAGTTTATAACTGGCATAACTCCCGCAACAGTTCCACAAATCTCTTTCATATAAAGTGATCCACCAAACTCACTCATAGACTCACCTACAAGATACAAAGCATTTCCCCTAGCTTGAAAACTCGACATTAAAACATTGTTTTGATCATCGTTCACACCAACAGTAGCAATAGATGGTGTTGGAAAAACTGAAACCCCATTCGTTTCATTATAAAGTGAAACATTCCCACCAATAACTGGTGTTGTAAGCTCAGCACAAGCCTCTTTTATACCAAGACATCCTTGTCCAAACTGCCACATAACTTCTGGGTTTTCTGGATTACCGTAGTTGAGACAATCCGTAACTGCTAAAGGACGAGCACCACTCATAGCAACATTTCGACCTGCTTCAACAACTGCAGCTGCACCACCATTTTTAGGATCAACATAACAGTAACGAACATTACAATCAGCACTCATAGCAAGAGCTTTTCCATTCTCTTTTACACGAATAACAGAAGCATCAAGCATCCCACCATTTTTGATAGTGTTTGTTTGCACCATTGAATCATACTGAGTGTATATCCAAGACTTATCTACAACTTCCATAGACTTTGTAAGTTTTTCAAACGAAGCTTGGTTTGATACTTTGTCAAAATCATCAATAGTTACAGATGCAATATCTGCTAAGTAAGCTGGCTTACTCATAGGGCGGTTAAGTTCTGGTGCTTCTTCACTTACTGGGTCAACTGGAACTTCAGCACACTTCTCTCCATGCCAAAAAAGCTCCATATTTCCAGTATCTGTTACTTCTCCAACAACAGCTGCATCTAAGTCCCACTTCTCAAAGATATCTATAATGGCTTGTTCTGAACCTTTTTTGGCACATAAAAGCATACGTTCTTGTGATTCACTTAGCATAAAATCATAAGGAGTCATCCCCTCTTCACGAGCAGGAACTTTGTCAAGATGCATAATCATACCAGCACCTGAACGTCCTGCCATCTCAAAAGATGACGAAGTAAGACCAGCAGCACCCATATCTTGAATACCTACAACATGATCTGTCTTAAAAAGTTCCATACAAGCTTCAAGAAGAAGTTTCTCAGTAAATGGATCACCAACTTGAACAGTAGGACGAAGAGATTTTGACTCCTCTGTAAATGAGTCAGAACTCATTACAGCACCACCAAGACCATCGCGACCTGTTTTTGCACCAACATACATTACAGGATTTCCAACGCCATCAGCGCGACCATAAAAAATCTCATCAGATTTTGCGATACCAAGATTAAAGGCATTAACTAAAATATTACCATTATAGCACTCATCAAAACTCACTTCACCACCGATAGTCGGCACACCCATACAGTTACCATAACCACCGATTCCCTCAGTTACACCACGAACTAGGTAGCGTTGGTGTGCAGAAGTTTTATCATCATTTAAGACATTACCAAAACGCAGTGCATTAAGTGAAGCTACTGGACGAGCACCCATAGTAAACACATCACGCATTATTCCACCAACACCAGTTGCAGCACCTTGATATGGTTCTATAAAACTTGGATGGTTATGTGACTCCATCTTAAAAACAGCCGCATAGCCATCTCCGATATCGATAACACCTGCATTTTCGCCAGGACCTTGAATAACCCATGGTGCTTTTGTAGGAAAACCTTTTAAGTGTACTTTTGAAGATTTGTACGAGCAGTGCTCACTCCACATAGCAGAAAAAATACCAAGCTCAACTAAGTTTGGCTCGCGTTTCAAAATCTCTTTTATGTGTTTATAGTCATCTTGCGAAAGCTTATGATTAGCTAATTGTGTTTCAATATCTGGTAGTTGTTGGCTCACTGGGAATCCTAAAAATTAATTTTTGGTTTTTAAAGAGGGATTATATCTAAAAGGGGGTAAAAATATTTTTAAAATAGTTCCAATGAGGGAATCATTGACACTTAAAATTTACAAGAGCTAGTTAAAATCTTCTCTAGCTACTTCTAATGCACCATAGAAATCTAAGATTTTACCACCATTTTTCTTCTGAAATGCTTGAGCATCTTCAAGGTTTTCAAAAGCATATTTACTCACTCTGCTCATTGTTCCTCTAACTTTACTCCCAACTACATAGTGTGACTCAAGAACTGGAATCATCTTTAAACTAGTCACATCAACAACGGTAGGGTTTTTTAACTCATTCCCCTCATCTAAATGTTCTGCCAAGCAGTGAATTGAGCAGTATTGAAATTTTGTTTCATTTTGAGCTGCGGCATGACTCGTTTTATAAAACTTCACAAGGTTCATTCCACATCGAACACAAGTGTTTTTGTTTTCTCCAACTTGAACAAGTGTAGCCTGATTTTCATTGACTGTTTGGAACATTTTTGGCATCATCATGTGTTTATGTTCATGGGGCTTTGTTTGCATAGAACAACCTGCTAATAACAGAAGTGCAAATGTCATTGTAATTATTTTCAACATATCTTTGTCTCTATTTGATTATTTTAGCTTTATTGTAACTGTTTATTATTACAATAGTGTTAAATAAGTACAAGAAGGAAAAAAATTGAAAAAAAAAGTTTTACACTACATCAAAGAGATTTTACTCTTTATCTTGGTAATGACAATTTTCTCGAATGTTTTAAGTTGGTATAAAAGTCAAGAGCTAAATAAAGAAAAACTACCTCAAATTTCTACTAAACTTATCAATAATAACTCTTACAGTACACCTCATAACAAACCAGTTCTTGTTCATATATGGGCTACTTGGTGTCCAACCTGTAAACTTGAAGCAGGAAATATACAAAGAGTTTCACAGTATTATGAAACTATAACCATAGCAGTAAAGTCAGGCTCAGATTTTGAAATAAAAAACTATCTAGATGAAAATAACTTGAATTTTAATGTAATTAATGACGAAAATGCTCATTATTCAAAAAAATTTAATATCTCTGCTTATCCAACAACTTTTATATATGACAAAAAAGGTGTTTTACTCTTTAGTGAAGTTGGTTATACAAGTACATTAGGTCTGTACCTTAGAATGTGGTGGGCTAGTTTATAGTTTATTGAAGTTTTTACGAAGTAAAAATTACTTCGTAAAAAAGAGTACTACTTTTTGATATTTACAGCGTATGCCTTGTCAGATAAAGGCACCCAAGGGCGTTTAATATGCTGTGGACGACGCAGTTTATCGTCTTCATTGAGAGGACGTGTTAACTCATCTCTCCATCCTTGATAGATTTTAAAGTTATTTTCATAGTTAACATAGATGTCACCTATTTTGTCACCTTTCTCAGCCGGTGTTAAAATAACTTTTTGGTGCCAACAATGCATTCCAGAGATTGGATCTGGATGAGCTGCAGCTACAGCATTTTGCCATGAACCACTGAGACCATCCCACCAAACATTTCCAGAGTCACGGTTATAATCAGCAAATCTCTTAGTATGGAAAGGTTTTATACCCTCAACATAGTTGAGTTTCCCTTCTTTGCCATCCATTTGAAGTTCAGCAGTTGGAACACCAAAACTGTTGATACCGCTTGTTCCATCGTAATCTTCGATTTTGATTTGACCACCTTCACTACCAGCTTTACTAACAGCAGCAGCCATGAATTTTGGATCATTCATGTCACGAGCTACCGGCTGAGAATCAACTTTTCCATCAGTTACACCATTTGGAATACTTACAGAGTTTGTTAGTTTCCAGCGACCACCATGGTGTGAACATGCAAGTGTACCTGGAAGTACACCCTCAGTTGGTACAGCCATAGCAACAAAGTAACCTGATGCAAGACCAGTTACACTATCTACGATATTAACACGGATAGCATCACCGCGTTTAAAACCTTGACGAGCGGCATCTGGAGTAGAAATCCAAATAGGGTCATGATTTTGTGAAATCTCCATCAAGTGCTTAGAGTTAGCAGAACGAGTATGGATATTGTATGGTAAACGGAACACAGTGTTAAGTGCATACGAATCTTTTTCTGTCATGTAAGAGTGATCTACATGTGAAACGATATGGTGCATACGTTTTTTCTCTTCTGGTGTTCTTGGATAGAATGGAATAGCATATTCTGGCCATTTCCAATCATCTGCCAACCATTCACAGAAGAAGTCAAGTTTTTTATCAAGTGTAGCGAAACCTTCCATTTTCTTGCCATCAATCTCTATACCAATAGCTGTTTTCTTACCATGGTGCTCAACAGACATTACACCTGTTCTTCTATCTGTATGTACATCACGTTTATCATATGTATGGCCATGAGAAATGTAATTTTTACCATCGTCTTTAATTTCACGTTCTTGTGCAGAGTAGATATGGTTCTCTTCCATCCAAGCTCCATGATCTCTCATGTACTCATATACTGGAAATTCAGCATTTTTATATCTTGAATCAGCTGTTGCAGTTGCTTTAAGATTTGGTAAGTTGTCACCAAAAGCAGCATCATACCACTCAGCAATAGTAACAGGTTTACCTGGGTTCTTTTTAGATTCCCACATTTTCTTAATTCCAAGTTTACCAGTTGGGTCAATGTAGTTAACACACATATCAAACCAGAACTCATTCTCTTCCCAAACTTCACCAAGGCCAGCTTTTATGTGTGCTTCAAGTGTAGCACGGTTGGGATTTGTTGGCTTCCATCCTGCTTTTTCTAATGCAACACGCATTACAGGCTGACGGAACGATGTCCAACGAGCTGGCATAGTAGCTTCTGAGTGTTGGTCATGTCTCTCACCCGCTAAACCAACAGGAAGTACGTAATCAACATACCAGTTAGTCTCACTCCAAGTAGGAGAAAGGTTAAATGTAAGCTCCATTTTTGACTCATCTTTGATAGTCTCTAACCATCTAAAGCCATCTGGGTTAATCCAAACTGGGTTATACATACGAGGAATCCAAACTGAAAGCTTTGTAGGAACATTTAGTCCTTTATCTTGCCATTTTTTCTGCCACTGTGTATCACTCAGTAGGTGAGGTAAAAGATATGACATCTCATAAGTTGAAAGAGGCCATTCAGGTGGCCATGTAAGTTCATTCCAAGTATCAACTTTAGGAATATTAGCTCCACCTTTACCCTGTCCAATAGTAGAACTACCGCCCTTACCACCAACAGAAATTACATGCCAGTGATGGAAAAATGTTCCACCCTCAGGCCCAATAGCACCACGGAGTGCTATTGGTAAGTAACCTGTACGTCCACTCATCCATCCACCACGATTACCAGCAGCAGTTGCTCTCCAGAAGTATGAAGATATAGCAGTACCAGCCCAAATAAACATGTCGTAAAGTTCTTCTAGTTTATATGCCGGAACATGAGTTTCACGTGATACATGCTCAAGTGTATATGGCGTGTATAGTTCAGTTATTGTGTCCAAAAATGCATCAAAGTCATTTTTTGTAGGTACTTTAGCAATATAACCTTTTTCTACCATATATTTTAAGTACTCTTTGTTATCCAAGAACACTTCCCAGTTCATCCACTTCTTCACAAAATCACGGTCAGTTTTGCCCTCATTTAAAATTCTCTGTGTTAAATAGAGATAAATAAGTGGTTCAGTTCCTGGCCAAGCAGAAATCCAAAGGTCTGCCATACCTGCAGAGTTTGACATACGAGGGTCCATAACTACAAGTTTTGCACCTTTTGCTCTCGCATCTGCGATAAATGAAGCAGATTGTTGGAAATAGTGACCTGCATCTGCGGCATGTGAAGAGTTAAGAAAAACCAACTTCGCATTTGCCCAGTCTGGAGATGTTCTATCGTCATTTGCCCACTGAATAGTAGGAGTACGTCCACCTGAAGAACAGATGTTTGTATGCGAATTAAAAGAGTCACATCCAAGTGTATGCCAAACTTTACCAGTAAAACCATTCTCATTAGGACGGCCAACATGAAACATTACAGACTTTTTAGAAAGTTCATCACCCGTTGCAAGTGTGTCTCCCATCTTCTTACCGATAGTAGTCATTGCCTCATCCCAAGTTGTACGAATCCATTTACCCTCACCACGAGCAGAACCTGGAGCACGTTTTAGTGGAAATGGAATACGATCTGGATCATACATTTGAGACTGAACGGCATACCCTTTTGCACAGTTTCTACCACGAGAAGCAGGATGCAGTGGATTACCCATATACTTTTTAACTGTAAAAGTTTTCTTATCAATCCATGCCGTTAAACCACAAGAAGCCTCACAATTTGAACAAGCAGTTGGTACGATTGCATAATCATTAACTTCTATACCGTCTGGATTAGACTCACTTCTTACACCTTTACGATCAATACCACCGCGTTTCCAGTCGTTTCCATCTAACTCTTTGAAGTCAGCCCACTCTTCCATCGGTGGGTAAAATGATAAAGAATCTGGAGTATTAGTAAACTTACTCTCTTCTACAGACTCAGCCATAGCATCAGTTGTAAATACACCTTTTGCTATAGCGGCACCAGCTACAGTAAACGCGGCACCTTTTAAAAATGTTCTTCTACTTTGTAAATACATTAATATCTCCCTAACTCATTGGTAATAATTGTGGAATCATTAGCCAAACATGTTTAACTATCCACAGACCTACAAGCGCTAAAATCGCTGCAAGTTTTAATATCGACTCAGATTTACTTGAACGTGCAAGTACTATAAGCAACATTGGCAGTAAGTAAGTCATCCATTGACCAATCCAGAACATAACAGTATATGGTCCATCACCTTTAACATACTCTAAAATTGCTCCAACTTCTTCGGCTTTCATAGGACCAAAAACATACTCTGACATATAAAGAATAAATGACATAAATGCACTTAAACCTAAAACAGTTGCTAAAGCTCTGTTGGCTTCCCAGTTTAGTTTACCACCAAACACAAGAATCATAAATGCAGACCCTGAAAGAAGTGCTGCTAAAATCATCTGAGCTGATTCTGTTGGCATCTGCCATAATTCACGTGCTGTACACTGAGACATTAGTGCCGCTGTGTAAAGAGTAACAGGGATTGCAAGCAATACTACCCATGTCAGTGTCTTATCAAATGCAGCATTGTCTTTTTTGATAAAAGATAAAAATGCAAGTAAAAATAGTAACCCAACAAATAGAGTAGCCATCCAAGCACCAACAGTAATAGCTGAACTCCAATGTGGATGGAAAAAGATATGCCACATTCTAAATGGTTGGTGTAAGTCGGCGAGTGTAAATAGTAAAAATATATGTATAAATACAATTGATACAACTGTCACTGGAAATCTTAAGCTTCCAACCTGGTCTGGATATTTTCTTAATAATAAGAAAAGCATAAAGATTACACCAGTACCAATACTTTTTGCCCACATATTTACTGTTACAAGCCAAGGCCAAACAGTACCTGGAAGTGCTACATCTAAAGTAACTACAGCGTTTGTTGCTGCTAAAATTTCATGTGCTGCCATTAGTGGTGTCCTCCTACAGGTAGTGTAGTGATTTTGTTAAACAGTGAGTGACCATCAACTCTATGAGATGCAAGTGGGTTAAGAGTAACATTTCCACCTCCTACATAGAAGTGATGAGGATTTGTACCTTTTTCAGGCTTACGCACTTGTACACCACCTTGATTTCTTTGAATATATTTTGAGATATTTGAGTTTGCATCATCTAAATCTCCAAAAATATTTGCTTCAACCGGACAAGCAACAACACATGAAGGCATCATAGAAGATGCAATACGGTGTGCACAATATGTACACTTGTCAGCAGTTTGCGTTTGTGGATCTATATAAATAGCTCCATAAGGACAAGCCATAACACAACCTGCACAACCAATACATCTCTCTTTATCTATGTTTACAATACCATTCTCAAGGTAGTGAAGTGCAGATACAGGACAGATTTTCTCACATGGAGCATTTGTACAGTGATTACATCTAAGAGGAGTAAAAGTTCTCTTAGTCTCTGGGAATGTACCAACATCCACATACTTAACACGAAGTCTCCATGTACTTAGTGGAACTTCATTTTCCACTTTACATGCGATCTCACAACCTTTACAACCCATACACAGGTGTAAATCAACTAGGAAACCTA